>WNFX01004589.1_pt1 | contig 21144 bp, 22 predicted proteins | sample 5400111 | NCBI WGS metagenome assembly WNFX01 (sample SAMN13153363, study PRJNA577476) | soil metagenome | isolation source: 40 cm soil or saprolite under grassland replicate 1 | place: USA:California | collected 2016-06-15 | reverse complement strand
TGGACACGCTCCCCGAACACCTGTTCATCATCGGTAGCGGCTACATCGGGCTGGAGTTCGGACAGATGTTTCGTCGCTTTGGCAGCCAGGTCACGCTCATTCAGCACAATCTCCGCCTGCTGATGAGCGAGGATGAGGACGTGAGTGATGACATAGTGAAGATTTTGCGCGAAGCTGGGATCACGGTCCTGACCGCGACGACGCCGCAACAGGTCGAGCAGCTTAGCGATGGGCGCATTCGGTTGACCGTGCGCACGCCTCAGGGTGAGCAGCAGCTTACCGGCTCGCATCTGTTGGCGGCAGTCGATCGCGTCCCCAACACCGAAGATCTCACACCCGAAGCTGCAGGGATACAACTGGACAAGGAGGGTTATATCCAGGTCAATGGGCAACTGGAAACGAACGTTCCTGGCATCTACGCGCTGGGGGATGTGAAAGGTGGAACGGCTCTCACTCACATTGCTTACGATGACTTCCGCATTTTGCGCACCAACCTGCTTGAGCATGGCAACGCCAGCACTCAGGATCGCATTGTCCCCTACACCATCTTCATCGATCCTCAGCTTGGGCGCGTTGGCATGAGCGAAAACGAGGCCAGAAAACCGGGGCGCAACATCCGTGTGGCGAAATTGCCCATGAATGCTGTGCCCCGCGCCCTGGAAATCGGCGAGACGCGCGGCTTCATGAAGGCCGTCGTCGATGCCGATACACAACACATCCTGGGCTGCGCCATGCTGTGCGTGGAGGGTGGCGAGATTATGACCATCATGCAAGTGGCCATGATGGGCAAGCTGCCCTACACCGCCTTAAAAGAAGGCACGTTCACGCATCCAACCCTGGCTGAAGGGCTCAAGACGCTATTTGTGACGCTCGATTCTTAGGAGGACGTTGCTACTCCCTTTTTGTTTCTGGTAAATTGGGTCAAACTTCGACCGATTTTGAGGTGAAACAGAGGAATTCGGCTGTCGTTTGACTCATAAGTTGTTGTTGAAAATGACCGGGGCAATTTTTTTGAGGAGGAATCCACTCATGGCACAGACACAGGAACAAACCGTGTCAACCGGGGACACCCCGTTCGTCCCCATCGAAAAGATCGTCTCGCTGTGCAAGCGGCGCGGCTTCGTCTACCCCAACTCCGAAATTTATGGCGGGGTCTCCGGCATTTACGACTTCGGGCCGCTGGGCGTCGAGCTGCGCAACAACATCCGCCGCTTCTGGTGGTGGTCGATGGTGCAGACCAATGACAACGTGGTCGGCATCGAGGGCGCAATCATCACCCACCCGCGTGTGTGGGAGGCCAGCGGACATGTCGAGAACTTCGTTGACCGCCTGGTGGACTGCAAGAACTGCAAACGCCGTTTCCGCTACGATCACCTGCCGGAAGAGAATGTGCGGCAGAACACATGCCCCGTTTGCGGTGGCGAACTGACCGAGCCGCGCACGTTCAACCTGATGATGGAGACCTACATCGGCGTGGTCGAGGGCGAGCGCATGAAGACCTACCTGCGCGGCGAAGCCAGCCAGAATATCTACCTGGACTACGATAACGTGCTCAAATCTTCGCGCATGGCAATCCCTTACGGCATCTGCCAGATCGGGAAGGCCTTCCGCAACGAGGTCACGCCCGGTAACTTCCTCTTCCGCCAGCGCGAGTTCGAGCAGTGGGACCTGCAATTCTTCGTCCATCCCAGCCAGATGCAGCAGTGGTTCGATTACTGGAGGGAGCGGCGTTTCGAGTGGTACAAGGGCATCATCAACCATAAGGATCGCCTGCGCTTCCGCGCGCACGGGCCGGACGAACTGGCGCACTACGCGAAGCAGGCCTTCGATATCGAATACCAGACCGTGATCGGCTGGCAGGAATGGGAAGGCATCCACTGGCGGCAGGACTGGGACCTCTCGCGTCACAGCCAATATAGCGGCCAGGACCTGAGCTACACCGATCCCGAAACCAAAGAGCGCTACATCCCCTGGATCGTCGAAACGTCGGGCGGTGTAGACCGCACCTTCCTCAACCTGCTGCTGGACGCCTACGAGGAGGAGCCGCCATCGGGCAAGGACAAAGAGGGCCGTACCGTGCTGCGCCTCAACCCCATGCTCGCCCCCGTCAAAGTGGCCGTGCTGCCGCTGCAAAAGAACAAGGAAGAGCTGGTGACGACTGCGAAGGAGCTGCATTCCAAATTGCGTCGCCTGATGGTCTCGCAGTACGACGACGTGGCCAACATTGGCCGCCGCTATCGCCGCCAGGACGAAATCGGCACGCCCTTCTGCGTCACCATCGACTTCACCACGCTCGAAGACCAGACCGTGACGATACGCGAGCGCGACAGCATGTCGCAGATTCGCCTGCACATGAACGAAGTCCCAGCCTACCTGCTCGAGCGCGTGCGCTGGGATTATAGCGTGTGATTTTAACTGGACGCCAGCGGCGCGGTGTCCTGATCAATTTGCCGATCAAAATCGGCGATCCCGGCCCTGTGTCAAGATGAATTTTGAGTAATAAGAGAGGTATAAGGCGTTCTGATCCTGCCAGGATTCTATGGAGGAGGCAAATGTCGACTAGACTACCCCAACCAAAGATTCGAACAGGCATTGAGAAATACACGAGTCGACCTGGGTCATTGAATTGTGCATAATTGGGTGGGGTTCCCATTCTTTCCCTCTCACCCACCGCGGTGAGAGAAGATTTTACAAGAAAAGGAGCATCCCAACGATGCGTATTACGAACACCCTCACCGGGGAAAAAGAAGCATTTGTTCCGTCTTCCCTGCCCGTCCGTATGTATGTCTGTGGCCTGACCCCCAAGAACGAGCCGCACCTCGGTCACGCCCGTCTCTTCGTCGCCAGTGATGTGATGCGGCGCTACCTGGAATACCGGGGATATCCGGTCAATTACGTCCAAAACTTCACGGATATTGATGATAGGATTATCCGGGCCGGTCTGCGTGAGGGGATCCCGGCCTCTGAGGTCGCCAAACGCTATACCGCGGACTACTTTCGAGACATGAGCGCTTTGTCAGTCCGTCCGGCGGATACCTATACCTATGTGACCCAGTTTATCCCCCAGATTATCGCCTTTGTGCAAAAGCTCATAGAGCAAGGGCACGCGTATGTGCTCGGAGTAGAAGGCGACCGCGACGTCTATTTCTCCACGGACTCCTTTCCCGGCTATGGGAAGCTTTCCAGACGGAATCGGGAGGCTATGGAGGCCGGAGGGCGTCTCGAGCCAGACGAGCGCAAGCGGAACCTCCGAGACTTTGCCCTCTGGAAAGCAGCGAAACCGGGGGAGCCATGGTGGGATAGCCCCTGGGGTCATGGACGTCCTGGGTGGCATATCGAGTGTTCAACGATGGCCATGGAAACGCTGGGTGAACAGATCGATATCCATGGTGGCGGGGCCGATCTGATCTTCCCGCACCACGAGAACGAGATCGCCCAGAGTGAGAGCCTCAGTGGCAAACCATTTGCACGTTACTGGGTCCATACCGGTCTGTTGCACATGGGGGAGGAGAAAATGGCCCATTCCGGCATATTCGTGACGGTCAGCTCGGCGTTGGAGGTGACACCGGCCCCGGCCCTCCGCCTGTATCTGTTGTCGCAGTCCTACCGCACGCCGTTCACCTATCTCCCTGAGCAAGTTGATGCGGCTGTCAAGCGCTGGCGTCGTTGGGTAGAAGCGCGGCAGGCGGCTGCCAGATTCGTGGGCGACACTCCTGCGCCCGAAAGGGAGCCCGAAGAGTACACCCACTATCGCGAAGAGTTTATTTCTGCAATGGACGATGATTTCAACACGTCCGCCGGTATGGCAGTCGTCGATACTCTTGTGCGGCATCTCAACGAAATCACCGGCAAACCAGTGCAAGGGAAAGAGCGAGGGCAGAGCGAACTGGCACGTGCCGGGCTGGCTGTGCTCGATGAGTTGACTGGCATTCTTGGCATTGCTCTCGATCCGTTTCTGGATATTCACCGCACCATTGATGCTGCCACCCGTGCTGATATTGAGACTCTTGTGGATGCCCGTACAAAGGCCCGTCAAGCCAGAAACTGGCAGGAAGCCGACCGCATCCGCGAAGAATTGGATGAGAGATTCGGCGTGATCATAAGGGATGGACCTGCGGGATCGACGTGGGAAGTAAAGTAGGGCTTAACAGCTAGAAACTTGTCGGGATGGCAGATAATTATCTGAGAGTTCAGATACCCCATCGGGGCCTGGTGAGAAAGAAATGAGGCGCAATGCGATGCAGCTCTTCAACAGCTTCAGCCAGCAAATCGAGACCTTCGTTGCACATAATGACGAAGTAAAACTCTACGTGTGCGGGATAACGCCCTATGATACGGCCCATCTTGGACATGCCTTCGTCTTTACAACTTTTGACATCCTGGTCCGCTATCTGCGTTCGCAGGGGCTGCGCGTGGTATACGTGGAAAATGTCACCGATATCGATGATCCCTTGTTTGAAAGGGCCCGTGAGCTGGGAAACATCTCCTGGGATCAACTCGCGCAGCAAGAGACGGAGAGATTTGTGCGCGAAATGCAGGCCATTCACGTCGTCATGCCCGATCACTTTGTTCGTGCATCTGAGCAATTGCCGACCATGTTCTCGCTCATGGAGCGGCTGTTGCAAAGCGGCAATGCCTACCTCAATGATGGATGGATGTATTTCGACATACGCAGTGATGCGCAGTTTGCGCAACTGGCGTTTGCCAGCGGGCTGATGGGCTACAACCAGCTCCTGGAAAGCGCGAATCTGAACGGGAACGATCCCCATGACCCTCGAAAGCGCGATCCGCTGGATTTTCTCCTCTGGAGGGGCGCTGTTGCTGGTGAGCCAGCCTGGCCGAGCCCCTGGGGTCCAGGACGGCCAGGCTGGCATATTGAATGTTCGGCTACAGCGACGCGTTTCCTCGGGCCGCAAATCGATATCCATGGCGGGGGAGCAGATTTGATTTTTCCGCATCATAGCTGCGAAATCGCGCAAACGGAGTCTGCGACCGGGGTACGCCCGTGTGTGAGGTACTGGATGCATGTCGGGTTAGTGAAGCTGGGCGGGACGAAGATGAGCAAGTCCCTCGGGAACCTGATCGTCGTCCACAAGCTGCTTAAGACCTATACTGCTGATGCGATACGGCTTCTATTAGCCGGACATCACTACCGGCAAGCGTGGGAATTCGCCATTACCGAGATGGAACATGCCCAGCGATTGGCAGACCGGATCATGGAAGCAGCGAGAGAGGATGTGAGCCTGGAGACGCCGTCGATTGACTCCCTCACAGAATGGACGGAGCAAGCCTTTCTCAATGCGCTGGAAAGCGATCTGGATACTCCCAGGGCGGTTCGGGTGCTGGGGAATCTGGCGCAGGCCTGCCTCTCTGGTCTCGTGCCAGACCCTGAACTGCCTGTTGCTCGCCAGCACATTCGCTCGATGGCAGAGTTTCTCGGTTTGCGCCTGGACAAAGCCTCCGAGGTGCAGGGACCGACTCGCTAATGTCGAGTGCTTTTACAATCGAATTCGGCGGCACTCTTCACCCGGTTCTGTCAGCCCGGTTGCTTATGAGCAATTGATGGGTGAGTCCGAATGTTTCGGGCCTGCACAAAAACGGGTGAATCTCACTTGCTTCCGAGGCCCGGAATGGGATAGACTGCATGAAGAAGATCACTCGATTAGCCGATGGTTGACTGAGTGCAGAGAGCTACTGCATGTCTGTCGAACGCGGCGCATGTCAGAATGAGAAAGCGAGGGAAGAGCCAATGGCCATCATCTCACCGGAAGACCAGCAAACTCTGCAAACGCTCTTCGCACAAGAGCTACAGGACGATGTGACTATCACCTACTTCACCCAGCGCGAGTCGGTGCTCATCGTCCCGGGCCAGGAGTGCTCCTCCTGCAAGGAGACGCGCGAACTGCTGGAGGAACTGACCGAGACCTCGGACAAACTGCACTTGACCATCAAAGATTTCGTGCGCGATGAGCAGGAGGCACAAGGACTGGGCATCACACGCATTCCTGCCTTCATCTTGCAAGGTCATACAAAGGGCGCTGTGCGCTACTTTGGCATCCCGGCGGGTTACGAGTTCTCCACGCTGGTCGAAGACCTCATCGATGTCTCCAGGGGGACAACCAAACTGAGCGAGAAAACCCGAGAGACCTTGGCGACGGTCGATCAAGACCTGCACATCCAGGTCTTCGTCACCCCGACCTGACCCTACTGCCCCCGTGTGGCCAGGTTGGCCCACCAGTTTGCTATCGAAAACGAGCACATCACCGCCGATGTGGTCGAAATCTCCGAGTTCATTGACTTGGCCCAGCGCTATCGGGTGCAGGGCGTCCCCAAGACGGTGGTGAACGACCGCATCGAGATTATGGGAGCGGTGCCCGAGTCCCGCTTTCTGCAAGAGGTGCTCAAAGCGAGAGAACCGCAGCAAAAACAGCCTTAAAAGAGCATGTTCTGCGAGGGAAGCCCAGGATTGTTGCTCCCAAAAATATGTGGGAAGAAGGCTCAGATCCTGGCCTCCCTCCCTCCTTCTGCACCCCCTTTGTCCGCTGGCCGCTCCCGCCACTCTCGTATCTCCCTGGCGTGCATGGGGTAATGGCTGTAGCTATCGGGCCGCAGACGATGACGGAAGCGCGTCTCCCGCGTGAAGTGCTCTTCGGGCACGCTGTGCAGGTAGTCGAGGAGCCGACGGTGCGTTTCTTCTAGATGCCTCAGGACTTCAGAGAGCGCCATGTCCCGTTTCTGTTCCGCCTTCTGTGCATTGAAAGCGTCGATGCCGCCGGACTGGATATATCGCGGTGGTCTGCCTCCGGTGAGGATCAGCGGCAAATACTTCAAGGCCTCCTCCTCCCAGGTAGTCACGTACGCAAGGATATCTTTGACCGACCACTCGCCCATGACGCCAGGCTCCAGCAACTGTGCATCGGACAAGCCGACGTAGGACTCCTTGAGCGCCGTCCAGGCCTTCTCCAGTTTCTGAAACAACTGTTGATTCTTCATGATTCAGCTTGTGCCTCCTTCCGAGTGATGGTGGGTGGCGTGCGTGTTAGCATTCCACCGGTCGCTCTTGAACGGCTCGTAAGACCTATCCCAGTCTACCCGCATGAACTGGCCTGCTCCCCGATCCGTCGTCTTGCCGTGATTTCCAGCGTGCGTACGCCATTGGGAGGCAGACGGCGCAGGGACGGTAACCGGCGGCCCGCGCGTGCTCTTCGGTGAGGAAGAAGACACGCAGCGCGGCGGGGCAGCCGAGACGGCCATAGATGCGGGTGCTGCGGTGACCACCCAGCGTCCCCGGCACAGCGCTGGTGTAGGGCTTGCCATCAGGGCCGACAAGTTTCCAGATCTGGCTCATGCGTCTCCTTTCGTGTGGCGGCGTATGGACATATGACGTGCAGGATTCATTGGCGGCAACACAAGGCTCTGGCAGCACAATGGGAAGCTGAAGCGGCACATTCCGCGCCCGGCGCTGCGTTTCTTGCTTGCAGTTTGGGACGCTCTTGCTTCTGCCAGAACGTTCGCAATTCCGCTCGGCGGCACGTCCTTCTGGCATAATCCCAGTATAGTTTGTCAAGCAAAGCGGGGCTCTCTGATTCTTGCACTCACATTGCCGCCGTCGGTCTGCGCGAAGCCCATCACCACAGGAGAAGAAAGAAGCGTATCTCTCTCAGTCGTTGATCAGGCAGGCTGAATATTGATGGTGTAGATTCTGTCGGGAGCAATAAAGTGCAAAGCACGCTGCGCATCTTCGTCGTCCCGTTGGATCCCATAGAGGAGTCGAAGAGCAATAAACAGATAGTCTTGGCCTGTCTGTGTGTGCAGTTCCTCTACGGCAAGCTGGCATAAACGCCCAGCCAGAGCTAAGTCCTGGCCGCCCGAAATGCTGAGCACGAAGCCGTTCATGCGTGAAGAGACCAAATAGTCCTTTAAGAACTGCACGCGAAAAGCCACCTCTTGTGCCGGATCTAAGGCCGCTTTTGTATGTAACGCTTCCATAATTTGTCTTTGTTTCGCAGTTGTCATCAACACGGCTCCTTCTTAACAGGTCCTCTTCTATGAACTTCTCCCAATGATACCTGTTGTCGGATAAAAGCGGCTAGCACCCGAGAGTTGGTGGAACTGGTAGCTTCCCTCGAAATCGGTGCCACAATGGGCCACCAGATCCACTTCCAGAAAGCCGGGTCGGGTCTCATTCCACTCCTGGAAGGTGCGGATGGAAAGCTGCTTGAGCGGGGTTCCTGCTCTGGTCGCGGAGAGACCGCGCTGACCCAGCTTGCGCTGAGAGGACAGCAGGCTATCCGCAGTCGCAGCATTCATGGAAAGCAACTGCCTTCGGCACTCCTCCGAGATGTGGAGATGCTCATGCCACTCCAGGGCATCGATCAAGGTGGGCAGGAATGGATCAAACATTTGGCACAGATCCGGTTGGCGGCGTTCCAGACCAGAAACAGCACATGTTGGACTTGCGGTCAATACTTACGAAGCTGTGAGCGACCATGCGTCTGCTGTACCTCTTCGGCATGGTTGAGAAGCCACCTGGCGTATTTAGGCACATAGCCGGTGGTTGCGACAAAGGTATCCAGCACTGTCCTTTTCTCGGACGCAGATGCCTCACGATACTGCGGTGCCATCTGCTGAAGCACTTCGCGTCTTGCTTGATAGCTCAATGACTTTTCCACACTCCCTTCCTCTGGAAACATGTAGCGGGCGACGGATGTTCACGAAGATCATGGTTCACTTCTAATGGTATGCGGGCAACACGTGCTGTTTCGGACGCTAGGAAACTACCCTGCTTCTGCCTGGAGTGCAGATGTAGAGCCTGCGCAAACCCACCATCGATCCTGCTTGCCGCTTTTACCCGTCCCCCGCCCAGGTGCTACCCGTGGTCGTACCGCCCTCCTCTGCTATGCTTGTTCTGTGCCGAATATGACCAGCAGCGCACAACGGACCATCTCCGTCGTGTCTCTGCACTTGCGGGCACTGCACAGGGAAGATGCAAGGAAAGGTCGATGTGCAGGTGGGGTCCATGCGCATCCGCAAGCTCTCGTGCTGCCAGGACAGCATCGTGCCTTCATCATATGAACAGTTACTGTACAGCTAAGCTTCTTGCTGTCCAGCTGCTTGCTGTCCATGACGCATGATGCGACGGATCGTTTCATGCGAGTCACCATAGGCTGCTGCCACTATGCGGAGCGGTTCCTTCTGCTCTATCACACGGTATACCACTATCGGCCAGTGTTCAGCGGGTATACCGTCGTTTGGGTGTTTTGGCCCTGGTCGTCGTTTGTTAACAACCGGAGGATGGCTGGCGTCATGGGTTTCATCGTGGGCGAGCAATTGTTGGACCTTGAGATACAATGTGCCAGCAGGGCAAAGGAAGAGGTAGAAAATTGGTGACAGAGAACTCGAATCCCGTCGGTTCCGGTCGAGTAATTATGCATCTTTCTAGTATTAATAGAACATTTGTTCTCCCGAATCGAACCTCCTCCCTGTACTGACTCTCCTGTCTCTTCGTGCTCACATACGCTCTTCAGCGATGCACTGCTGATTCTTCCTCTGCATACTCACTGAGCACGACTGTCCCAAATCTAGACCGCTGACCCGTTCACACCGCTTCATACCTTGTTGTCCACGTTGGCACATATACTCACAAAGAATGTGGAATTCCTGGTGTTCCACATTGTAACACACATTTTCCCAAAGTAATAGTGTCAATGCGATCGCTCTGTGTCGTAATGTTGAGGCTACTTGGTGTCGTAGGTTCTTCTCGCTTTTCCGCTTCCAGCGAGGCCGGGGACAAGGGAAAAAAATGGCTTTACGACATCAACTTGTCAAAGCACTACGACGTGAAGCCATCTCATGTACAACCTGGAAGTAGGCAAGATGGGAGAAGTTTTTCCGGGTGGAAGCTGATACCATTTTGGTGAAGAGACGTTTCTATAAAGGAGCAAGGACTAGCGTAGTACAATCACAGAGAAGGAGAACAGAATGGCATCGATGAAGATTGAGCCAAAGGCTGAGCACAATCTTGATGGCTATGGTGCGCCGCTTATCCCCTGGTCGAAGGTACGCGAGCGTCTGGAACAGGCAGTTACTCAGGCGCCAGAAACGGGCGGACCTGACCGGCATACGTACTGGTTGGCGACGGTGCGTCCAGATGGCAGGCCACACGTTATGCCGCTGGGGGCCGAGTGGGTGGATGGCGCCTTCTACTTCACTGCGGGAGCAAATACCCGCAAGGCGAAGAACCTGGCACTCAACCCTGAATGTGTCATCACCGTCGCCACTCACGATTTCGATATCGTCGTGGAAGGCCGGGCGAGCAGGGTGACTGACCCGGCGCTGGTGGCACGGATCGCAAAGGTCTACCAGGATCAGGGATGGCCCGCGCAGGTGAGCGACGACGGCACCTCACTGACAGCCGATTACAGTGCGCCGAGCGCAGGGCCGCCACCATACATGATCTACCAGGTCATACCCCACACTATGTTTGCCCTTGGTACATCTGAGCCATATGGCGCGACAAGATTCAATTTCTAACCAGGGAATGCTGTCTAAGTAGAGGATGGCGTGACGGGCAGATCCATAAAACGGGCGGAGCGCTCTATGGCGTCTTGAAGCGCCCGGGTTTCTGCTGGCTGTAAAGGAGTGAAGAGTTCGATTTCAACGTTGACCATCTTCGTTTTGATTGTCCGCTTCCAGGTGCCTACGACATAGCCATTCATGGTCACCGGACGATTTAGCTCAATCTTGGCCCGATATGTTCGCTGAGGATCGAGCAGGTAGACGGTGCGGTTGGTGTAGGCGATGGTGGTATTCTTCGTAATCGGACAACAAGTAGCATATCGGGGCAGCTTCTTGAGGCGCTGGCGTGGAGGGAGCAAACCAGTACTCACTGCGTTTTTCCGGCAATTGAGGAGTGCAACAATACATACCCCCCCTCATGAGCAAGTACGGTCGTGGCATACCGACTCATGACCTGAGGTACGCATAGTTGCACTCCTCAATTGCCGGAAAAACAGGGAATAAGAGCAAAAAATGAAATGAGTGAATAGCCCAAAATGGCTATGTTCTGGCCTTTTCCTACCTGTGTTGGTTACTTGGGTTATCCGTTCCAATAAAGATGCTCTTCTGATAAGCTCAACTCATGTCTTTTCTTCTTTATCGAGGGCATTTCGTACCTTGCCAGAGTCAGTGAGAACTCAGCCATAAGGTGGCAATGTTGAGGACTCAGATGCTTCACGAACACGTCGGCATATTACCTGCACAGGCCGTTTTCGAGTCGTGACTGTGACTAAGGCCAGCAGTAGCCTGACGCGGAAGTCCCATGAGGGTAAAACGCAGTCGAACCAAGGAAGCTGTCCTCTCGCTGTTTCTGCTGTGTTTGGCAACCTCCCATCTCGTCAAACCACAGCGACACCAGTGACGGTGTCACAAACCACGACGGGCTTTTGTCAACGCTTTACAGGAAGCGTTGCTTCGTGGTATACTCCAGTATCATCTCTCTTCGCGTGGACAGCACGGGAGAGGAACAAGAGCAAAGGGAAGGGTCCCGTACCAGGCGTTGCGTTCCCTGGTTCAACAGGAGCGTGGACGCCGTGCCGGAGAGATCCGCCTCAGTTCCCTTCCCTCTACACTGAAAGGAGTGACACAGCTATGCCAACAGCCGATTCGAAAATCGTGGGCAAAGAGGAACTCGTCCACCTGATCGCCGCCAAAGCAAAGGTGGGTTTGAAAGAGGCCGATGCCGTCCTTGACGCCCTGACCGAAACCGTGCGCGAGCAAGTCGCCAAAGGGCACCAGGTGCGCCTCATCGGTTTTGGATCGTGGAAGTTGTCAGCGGTCTCGGCGCGCACCATTAAATCGATCCGCGGCGGGGCGCCTGTCCATCTTCCCGCCGGCAAACGGGTCAGCTTTAGCGTTGGCTCCCAGCTCTCGGAGGCCGCAAAAGCACCAGCTCGTGCCAAAAAAGCCACCAAGAAAGCGACCAGGTAAGGCAGTCGCGCCTGGCGGTGGCACGATGTTCGCGAGCCTGGGGATCACCCAGCTGACCCTGAGGCTCGCACCGCTGGACCGGTAGGGCCCCCATTTCCTGACTGCATGACTCCGAATGTGGTAGTGAAAGCAGAGAGATCGGCGAGAAACGGACCTGTGGTGGCTACTTGGCACATCCGTTGGCGAATCAGATGGATGTGCTTTTGATTGCTTCCTGTTTCTCGGAGCTGTGGCATGCACAGATCAAAGAATACAAGAGCATTTCTCGTGTCGACCTGTATCATGCAGAGCAGACGCTGTTCATCTTCTCATTCGGCGGAAGTTGACAGGAAGGAAGGTGCTTTCAAGCACGACAAGAACACTGTGACACTTGGAACGTGTTCTCTATAAGGTATTTCTGCTTCTCTGCTGTGGAGTTCAAGCCACTCTTCGGTATGTGTGGGGTAATCCACCTAACACCGGAACCGAGATGATTCGATCACCACGCTGATCTGGTGGCACAGAGGTGACCTCCCCTTGCGGAACCTGCTGACGGATGCCTTGATGTGGTCGTGCCTCATTGAAATACTTGACATAGACACGGAGCACACGATGCAGCTGCTTCTCATGAAGGATCAATACGTGGTCCAGACACGCTCGCCGAACACTCCCCAGAAAGCGTTCACAGATCGCATTGGGGCGTTTCGCATGATACGGTGTTTTCAGTACCTTGATGCCACTTGTGACTGCTACTCGAGCGCGCACAGGGTCCGAACTTGCTATCATGATCGCGCATGAGATATTTCGGCGTGTGTCCATACGGAGTGGCCTCCCGCAGCTGTTGTGCGGTCCACGCGTCGGTAGGAGAGCGCGTCACACCGACATGGATCACTTTGCGCGATTGCAGCGAGGGTGTCGAAGAACGCAAAGAGCGAGCGGAACAAGAGGTCAGTCACCTGGAGGCGCATCGCAAGCCCACATTTCTCCTGCATGATTGCGGAGAAAAGTTCTCCAGTTCTGTCCCCATGATTGAGGCGGGCGCACACGTCGCATGTACTTTTGGATCGTGCGGCAGGCACACGCGAATACCCAGCTTGAGTAATTCGCCACGGATCCGTTCCGCTCCCCAGAGTCGGTTGTTCCTGGCCATCTCCTTGATCAACGCGATGGTCTAGGCTTTCACCTTCGCTTGCGTCAGCGACAAGTTCGGATTTCCCTCTGGCAAGATCCGCTAGCGTCCCGAGCAGCAAGGAAGTATTCAGCGGTCTAGCCCAACGCAAGAAGCCATCTTGGAGGATGTGAAAACAGGAACATACCAGTTGTTTGATAGAGATGAAGACACGAGACATAGGATGAACTTCTCCTTCTTGAAAATGGGTGGGTTGTCTGAGCATGAGGGCAGAGCGAACTTTGTTGATTGTACTCTCATCTCACGTTTCTCTGCAAGAAGGGGCTTGTCAAATTATGCTGAAGATGCCTATTTTGTGAACAGATGACCCAAGTAGCCAGCACAGGAGTGATGCATGGGTGATGAGCAGGCGCAGACGAGAGCGAGCATGAGAGCTAGAGCACCACTCTTTCGCCCGAAAAAGCGAGCAATAGCTGACATAGGGAGTTTTTCCTTATACTCTACTGTCGCTCGGGCCAGACCACCTGCAGTATCGGTGGGCGAGTCAACGTCTGCATGACCACACAATATTGTTCTGTCTTCTCTCGCAACTTATGCAGTTGCTCCGCCGTTGCCTCGGGCGCATCGATATCAAAGCGAACACGAATATGCTCAAAACCGACAGGGACTTCCTTTGATAAGCCCAACGTACCCCGAAGATCTAAATCTCCTTCCACCTTCACCTCGATACGCTCAGTTGGTATCTCCATAGCCATAGCGACCATCTGGCAGGTGATCTGCGCGCAGGCTGCTAAGGCCCCGAGGAGTAGATCTCCCGAGCAGGCAGCAGCTCCAGTTCCTCCGACTCCACTGTGGGCTTCTGCCTGGTAGATGGCACGTCCGATATCCACAGAGCACGCCAGTGGAGTAGCGGTTTGACTTCCCTGTGCTCGGAGTGTTATCTGTGAAGCACTCGGGTCACTCCGGTATTTCTCTTTAAGCGGCCTTTGAACTGATCTAAGATCCATAAATTACTGCCTCCTCGGCGGATAAATGTTCATCTAGAAGTTTGGCTAAGAAGTAACGACACAATAGTATACACCACCAACAGTCGATCCTGGGCAACCTCTCCTCTTGCTTACTGCACATCACCGGCCTTTGTTGTCCAATGGACGCATATTCTTGGAGCATCATAGAGATGATGCTAATATTTATATGTCATAATGAAGATGATATGTCGTAGTGCAGCAGGCCGGAGGATGACAATCAACCTACAAGGCACACGGTTTAATGCTCGAGAGCTATTGGATCAGTATGCCTTCGATCACGACGTACTCCCTTGAAGAGGATAAACTGGTTATGAGCGGCAATCTCAGTTTTGAAAACACTGACACTATTCTGACGGAAGAACGCTTTTTCGTACCGCCCAGCAACATCGTTAGGAATGCGAATATTTCTGCCTACATGCAGTCTAAGGGCTTCGAGGACTACGAGCAGTTCTACCGATGGTCGTTGGAGAACCGATTCGAGTTCTGGGACGATCTCGCAAGGAAGCTCCACTGGTTTGAACCGTGGCAAACCATCTTTGAATGGACGGATAAGCCGTTCTTCAAATGGTTCGTGGGCGGAAAGCTCAACATCGTCTATAACTGCCTGGACAGGCACATGCAAACCCCCACTCGCTCTAAAGTCGCATTCTACTGGGAAGGCGATGATGGCTCAACCCGCGCCATTACCTATAGAGAACTCTACATCATGACGAATCGGTTGGCGAAAGGCCTGCAGAAGTTGGGTGTGAAGAAGGGTGACCGCGTGGCAATCTATATGTCAGCTATACCTGAACAAATAGCGGCGGTATTAGCGGTGGCTCGCCTGGGGGCTATCCATACCGTCGTGTTTGGGGGCTTTGCAGCCAGCGCTTTTCGAGACCGCATCATCGATGCGCAAGCAAAGGTGGTGATTACTGCCGATGGTAGCTATCGTGGCGGGAAATTCATCGCACTCAAGCACATTACGGACGAGGCGGTTGCAGAGGTTCCTGCTATCGAAAGGGTGGTCGTTGTTCGACGGCTTGGCATTGACGTCCCCATGAAAGCAGGTCGCGACGTTTACTGGGACGATGTGCTTGCTGACATCCCAGAAGATACTATCGTCCCCTGTGAGCCAATGGACAGTGAGGATCCGCTCTACATTTTGTACACCAGCGGCAGCACCGGCAAGCCAAAGGGAGTAGTCCATGTCCACGGTGGCTATGCCGTCGGGCTCTACGCAACAACCCGGTTTGTGTTCGATGTAAAAGATGAAGATGTCTTCTGGTGTACTGCCGATGTGGGTTGGGTAACGGCTCATAGCTACCTCGTCTACGGTCCGCTCATGCATGGAACCTCGAATGTGTTGTTCGAGGGAACCCCAACCCATCCCACCCCAGAGAGGTGGTGGGACATCGTCGAGAAATACAACGTGACGATTCTCTACACGTCCCCAACTGCTATTCGTGGCCTGATGCGCTTCGGCGAGGAATGGCCTGCAAGACACGACCTTTCTAGCCTGCGCCTTCTGGGTTCCGTTGGGGAACCAATTAATCCCGAAGCGTGGATCTGGTACCGTCGTAATATCGGGCACGATCACCTCCCCATTGTGGATACCTGGTGGCAGACCGAAACGGGTATGATTTTAATCAGCCCCACTCTCATTCTACCGCTCACACCCGGCAGCCCAACGCGCCCGTTGCCGACCATTGACGCCGACGTTGTTGACAAGGACGGCAACAGTGTGGGTCAAGGAAAGGGGGGATTCCTGATCATACGACATCCCTGGCCGAGCCAAATGCGAACTATCTACGGTGAACCGGACCGTTATGAAACCTACTGGAATACGATACCGGGCGTGTACTTCGCAGGTGACGCTGCCACCATAGACAGGGCTGGTTATTTCCGCATTCAGGGAAGGGTGGACGATGTCATTAAAGTCAGTGGGCATCGACTGGGCTCAATGGAAATCGAGTCGAGCCTGATCAGCCATCCTGCTGTTGCCGAGGCAGCGGCTATCGGCAAGCCAGACGAAGTCAAGGGAGAGCGCGTCAAAGTACTAGTCATCCTCAAGCAAGACGTTGAGCCTTCAGACGCTCTGGCCAAAGAGCTACAGTTGCATGTTCGTACAACGATCGGAGCGCTAGCGGTACCCGACGAGCTCGAGTTTGTGTCCGGTCTCCCCAAGACCCGTTCAGGTAAGATAATGCGACGTATTATACGGGCCAAAGAACTTGGAGAGCCATTCGGCGACATCAGTACCCTTGAAGCTTAGCTTATCCCTTACCAGAGCAGATTCTTTTTCCGACGCAGCTATCCCACGCTGGCATAATAGATAATGAACATGGGTACGCAGGTAGGCTCAATGCTCCTGCACAGGAGCGGCCACCTCGCTATGGATACGTAGGAGTTCTCGAATCGTCTCGGGATTGCGCCGACCCATGCCGCACTCAGTAGCGACCCTGAAATCTGCCACGGCCTGCTGCGCCGACGCGATCGGTGAAAGGCACCAGACCCAGATACAGCTCCGTCTCAGGATGCAGTTGCAAGCGCGCAAGGGAGCAAAATAGGCATCGTCGGTCCGATTACGCGGCATGGGCATATGGATCCAGTTGATCTCCCGCTTGACCCCCGTGGAGACCGCGCTAGGGAATGGTGTGGGGTAAATCCCTGTCACTTGTGCATGCTGAGCGACGTACTCATGACGCTTCTGAGGGCATTTCATATTTATTCCCGAAACAGAGGCACTCCAGTGGGGCGATAGTAGCTATGACTTTACGAGGCTCAACACCCCCTTCGTGACCGTAAAAGAGCATCTCGACGCTGAAACGTGCGCTTCCTACTCCCATGTGGGGATGGGAAGCGCGCTGCCCACAGGGAACCTCCCGCTGCAGATCGCCGTAGCGTATAATGTGTTCAGTACTGGTGCATGCGGGGAAAAGACCGCACGGACGTGGTTCGCTGAGGAGGCAATGACTTGGTGAACCAGGAGCATCTCACCCTACTCGAACAAGGAGTGCATGTGTCGAACCAATGAGAGAACTCCTGGCATCCCAATGGCCCAACTCAGCGGACGGGGCCGATTGCGATCTAGCGATGCAGCGCGACAGATGCGCAAGTCGCTAGGCCACAGAAAGGAAGCGAACGATGGTACAGCAAGAAGTCCGGCAGTATGAACTCCAGGCTCGCTCAACGGAGACCTTCGGGCGGGTGCTCTGCAGTGCGCGCACCCACCATTTCGTGGTAGACGGACCTCTCCAAAACGGCTGCCCCGGGGAGGCCATCACGCCTGGTAAACTCTTTCTCTCAGGTGTCGCCGCCTGCGGCGTCGAACTCGTGCAGGTGTTGGCAAGGGCACAGCAGGTGCCGCTGCAAGCGACCACAGTCGCCATTCGTGCAGTGCTCGATCCCAGCAAGCCGGTTCGGTCGGGGGTGAGCCTGTTCAATGCGGTGTGTTTGCACTTTCACCTCAAGGGAGTCACGCAGGAGCAAGGCAGCCAGCTCATCGAGGCCTTCAAGCGTAGGTGACCGCTCTATGGTACGGTCGCAGTTGCGACCCCAGATGTCCAAGTCGAGCTTGATACTGAAGCATAGAGCGGTAACGAAAACGAGCAGGAGAGCAGCCAGCCTCAATGGGACAATCAGGCTAACTGGCTGGAAAGGGAAGAAATATGTCCGACGAACGCCAACGCTTTTTGATCCGTTATTCACGCGGTTTTGCCCCGTTCATCGTGGCCCGTGCCTCTGGCGCATGGCTCGAAACAACGGACGGACAACGTATCCTCGATTTTACCTCGGGCCAGATCTGCGCGACGATTGGGCACAACCACCCGCGCATCGTCGAGGCGGTGCAACAATCACTTGATGAAGTCATCCATCTCAACTCCTGGATGCTATCCGAGCCAGTTCTCGAGCTGGCAGAGCGGATGGTCAGCCTGGTACCGGCATCGCTGAACAAAGTCATCCTTGTCAACACAGGCGGAGAAGCCAACGAGATCGCTTTACGCATCGCGAAAATGCATACAGGCCAATTCGAAATAGTGGGATTGACACGCAGCTGGCACGGCTTACAGGCGGGTACGGCCTCCCTTAACCTGGCAGGAGGTCATGCTGGATACGGTCCCCTCATGCCCGGTTCGCTCACGCTGCCCGCTCCCTATGCCTATCGCTGCCCGATTCGGCACTGCAATGGCAGTTGTGACTGCTCCTGCCTGGAGGCTGGGTTCGACCTGATTGATCAGCAGTCGGTCGGATCATTGTGTGCTGTCATCGCTGAACCGGTGCTCTCAGCCGGGGGCGTTATTGTCCCCCCACCTCAATATTTCCAGCGCCTGCGCCAGCTTTGCAACGACGCAGGATGCTCTTGATTCTCGACGAAGCCCAGACCGGCTTTGGGCGGCTCGGCAGCATGTTCGGCTTTGAGTCGTTCGCCGTCCTGCCGGATATTCTCTCGGTTTCCAAAACACTTGGTGGCGGCATCCCACTCGCTGCCACTCTCACCTCCACCGAGATCGAGGAAGATTGCTATATTAAAGGCTTCATGCACGTGACCTCGCACGTCTCCGACCCACTTCCGGCAGCAGTCGGGCTGGCCGTCATCGACGTGATTGAGCAGGAGGGGCTTGTTGAACAGGCACGACGAAGGGGAGAGTACCTACTGGGCCGTTTGCGTGAACTGCAGCAACGCCACGAGCACATTGGTGATATCAGAGGCAAGGGACTGCTCGTCGGCATCGAGCTTGTCGAGGATCGAGAGACAAAAGAACCAGCCGACATGCTGGGGGTTGCCGTCAGTGACGAATGCTTGCGACGGGGTCTATCTATGAATATTGTGCGCTCGACCGGCGGCATGCTCAACTGCTTCCGCATGGCTCCGCCACTCTCGATTACCGAAAGGGAGATCGACACAGCCATCACCATCATCGAAGAGGCTATAACCGCTGTTCTCGCCTCCAGTTCGCATCTGGATGCAACAAACGAGTAGAGCTTTTCCCACAAAAAAAGTGAGGCCTACAGTGAAATAGAGTATGCAGGCCCGATAGTATACAGGTTCTCTCAACTACCCATTGCAGGATTCCACAGCTCATGCGCTCGTTAACTTGACGAACTGTCTTATCCCAGCGAAGCGCAACGCCAGTCGCCAAGCAGGCGGGAACAAAGGGAAAGCTTGAGTTGCATTCATACGCTCTGGTATTTCGGCAAGATATCTTCTTCCCTGCCACTGGATGGTGCATTCACCAGCCTTCTTGATGTTGCGATACCAATCGGTCAATTCACCATACGTCAGGGGAATCACCCAGCCATACTTCGTTGGTTGAACAAGTAGAGGAGTTGCATAAAACCTCCCCGAGTGACGACCAACGTGGTAGAGTACGGCATAGGGCAAGCCTGGTCGCCCGGCAAAGGCCAGCACAATGGGATTGAGAACGACTCTGTTGAAGAGGCGAATGGCCCTAGAATGTTGCCCATACTGGACCCAGAGCATACGCAAGATCTACGTAATACTCATTCCGCCCACCAGACAGACAATCCAGCGTTTCAAGCTTTCTGCTCTCACCTCAGTCCTTGTTGTGTATAACAGGAGACTGAGGTTGTTCGTTGATATGAAGAGAAAAGACATCGGGTCGAGCATAGTGGCCGACAACATCGAAATCGTATTTGCCTTGTACCTGTGTTGCCATTCCTTTTTCTCCTGCTATTTGTTGTTGTTTGAAGAGACATGTTCTGTTGCCTGGAGCGCTGCAACAATCTCGTCAGTGGAGCGCAGACGCCCCATGCGGAGAAAAATATGCGTGCAGACATAGTGATGCTCTTCCTCAGACAGGGCATTCATCGCATCTTCGGCAAACACCTGATTGTAGCCATGCTGATAGGCCTCAAGAGCCGTAGTGTCGACCCCGAAGCCGGTGGCAATACCGCACAAGATGACGGTATCGATGCCGCGACGACGCAACTGCAGGTCCGTGCCAAAGAAGGCTCCCCATTGATGCTTGCTGATCAGATGATCCAGGGGTTGCGGTCCCAGTTCTGGCGCAAGCTCAGCCCAGCCTTTGGGTCGTTCGGCTGACAGAGACAACTTCGTATCACTGATTGGGTGGAGCATATCCTTACGCTCAACCGAGTTGACGTTGACCAGAACGACGAAGCCACCAGCACTGCGAAAGGCATCGGCTAAACGCACTGTATTCGCAAGCACCTCCTCAATAGGATGGGGCACAGTGGGCATCGAGAGGACACCTCTCGTCATATCAATCACTACCAGGGCTGTCCTGGCTGGCGCCAGGGTAGCGGGTGCTCCAAGGCGGATAACGCCGACGCGACCCAGGTGCTGGCGCTCGAGGATGGCATTGATGCACTGTGTTGTTCTCAGCATAGCAGCGCGTATGGATGCGGAAGGCACACCAGCAGCTAACACCATGTCAATGGCCCGGATGATGCCGGTCGTCACATCAGGGGTCGTCGGGGTCTTGGCCGAGGCCTGCACGCGACCACTGTCATTGAGCATGACCGCGTCCGTATTCGTGCCGCCGACGTCTACACCAAGCCGTAGGTCCTGCATTAAGGCAACCACCTTTTTCTAGCAGCTGTAGAATGCCGCCCACCAGCCGTTTGCGGTGGTCTATCTCCTTGCTGTAGGGTGGTACAGCATATGAACGAGCGTCAAGCTTTTTTTACGGTAGCGTATCAATCTCTCAGAATTGAGATTTCACAGAGCCTGTGAAGCTGTTTGGCAAATGCGACACTTAACGAACCATACCCTGCCCACCTCTGTACGAAATTGCCCCTACAGTTTGCCTTGTGCAAACGTGGCCTTGCACAACAGCCATCTTCAGAGCCCGAAAGCTACCAAATCGGCGTTTCTTTCGTAGAATATATATAGAATAGGTGTTCTAAGTTTTCTAAGAGCCTGTTTGTAAAGGAGGTGACAGCCGGGGATCGAGGCGATACACTTGGGATATGAAAAAGAACCAACTGTATCCAACCGATCTGACCGACTGCCAGTGGGATTGTATCAAAGAGTTGATCCCTCCTGCAAAGCCA
>WNFX01006573.1_pt1 | contig 21146 bp, 24 predicted proteins | sample 5400111 | NCBI WGS metagenome assembly WNFX01 (sample SAMN13153363, study PRJNA577476) | soil metagenome | isolation source: 40 cm soil or saprolite under grassland replicate 1 | place: USA:California | collected 2016-06-15 | reverse complement strand
CGCCTCAGCCTGACATCCCAGACTCACACACCATAACTGCGCGAGAGCCATCGCCAACCAGAGCCGCTCCACACTGCTGGCTCGCTCCATTTTGCTATGGTGCCAACCCCACAGCCCGCGTTTGCGCATCTTTGAACCCGCCCTCAATCCACGTTCGGAGCCCGTACCAACTGACCAGGGCCTCTTCAGGTTCCAGGTCCGTCAGGATGATCCAAGCTGATTCATACCTAAAAAATCTATACTTGTAAGGGTATAGGGTCTCTTCATGAGGATGACGTTTTGTACCGACGTCAGAAGTTGGGCGCAGGAAAAGAAACGAAACTATTACCATGATCGGGCCTGAGGTCTCTTTCAACTTTAATGCAGAGACGAAAGGACAATACCAATGACAATTATCGTCCCGTTTACAGAGCAGCTTAGTGAAAAATGGCTGATTGAATCAAGTAACATTGATACTGAAAGAGGAAAGACGTGAAAGCATACCGCGAAACAAAGGCTCTGCTTATGCGAGACTTCTCTGAGCTGGTGAAGCTAGAGGGAAGTGGGCCTGATACGCAGATGAAACATTCTTTAAAGAAGCAGGAAATTGGTCACCACTGCTATGAGGCAGAAGAAGACCTCAACTCAGCCGATCTGGAATGGCTGAAGCTGGCACTGGGAATTGGCGAAAGGAAGTGGCAAGAATACAAATCAAACTATATAGTTGCCACGACGGCAGAGAGAAAATAGGCTTCAATTTTATCTTTCCAAATAAAAGCTGCTAGCAGAGTTGCTCAACACTGGCCAAACGCAGACATTGATTCAGCCATCAAGTCTTGAGCAGTTCATGGTGCAAGCGCATGCGTAGGTGATCAGCACAACTCTTGAACTCTACGACCAGCTTCATCGTATCAAAGGACTGGAAGACATCCCTGCTCATTCCCGATGGGAACCTTTTTCTGCTCTCTCTCCGTAGTACATCTACAGAGGAGAGGGAAAAATGTGAAGACTTGCGAAGATGACCTGATTTCATCGGCAGCTCAAGGAGACCCGGAGGCATTTAGACAGCTCTGGGACGCGCATCATGCTGTGGCTATGGCTGCTGCTTTACGGCTCTGTCATCATCGTGCCCTGGCTGAAGAAATAACGCAAGGAGCTTTTCTACTCGCGTGGAAAGGCTTGCCGCGTTTCCAACGTGGGAGCCCATTTCGCCCGTGGTTTATGCGAATTCTCTATCGTCATGCGCTCGACGTGATGGAGAAGCAGCGCACCTATCTGCACCCTCTCTCTTTAGATGAAGTGCTCGAACGAGAAACTCAAGATGGCTTACACAATCTTGAGGACTTGCAAGAGCAGGTAGCGCAACGTGAAGAAGTACGACAGGCATTGGCGAAACTCAATCCTGATCAACGGCGTGTCGTAGCTCTACGCTATGGGGCTGACCTTACCGAAGTCGATATTGCTGCAGTTCTGGGTTGGCCTATCGGCACAGTGAAATCGCGCCTGAACAGAGCCCGCCAACTCTTACGTACATTGTTGAGCGATGAAGGAGATAGGTTGCTATGAACGAGGGGAACTTTTTCAACAAAGAAAGCAGACAGGATGTTGATGTGGATCAGCGTCTCTGTGCCTATTATGGCCCTCCACTGCGTGAGCAGCCCTTAGCATCCTCCTCATGGCAAGCTCTACGTACTCAACTTCCTCTACGCTGCTCTTTCAAATCGCAGTTTGTGTATGCCTTTCATCGTCGTTCTATCAAACAGCAGCTTGTGAATATGTTTCAGCGTCGCGCTCCAAGACGCAGTACTGTTCCTACTTTCATACAAGACGCTTTTGCCCATATTGCCTACGAAGCACATTTACCCTACACAACTGCTATACTCACATACAGCCTCAAATTTAATGCTCAACTGCCTCGTGTGCAGGTTTCCTTGCTCAGAAGACGCCCTATCAGGCTCATCTTACCTCTGGATGTGGCGCACTCAATGGAACCAAGTGAGCTTGATGTACTGTTAGCTACTGGTTTGGCCCGTTATCTCTGTATGCGTAAACCGACCTATGCCGTATCTCGTCTGCTTCTTGGTAGTATAGTACCTCTGCTCTGTATGCTGCTAGCTCTGCTCTTATGGTACAATGTAGCTCATCTTGCGCTTCTTATAGCCATAATCCTCTGTTTAGGACTGGGTATGCTAGCTTTATGGTTGCTTCACAGGCAGGGATGTAGCATGGCTTTTCGGGCGGATACGCTGATCGTGCTGTGGTTGGGTCGTAGTCGGGTGTGCCAGGGGTTACATGTGCTGGCGCAGCGTGTTCGCAACAGTAAGAGGAAGCAATGGGGTGAGCCTACGCTAGCAGAGCGTATCAAGCGGGTATGCGGCTTACAAGTAGATGTGGAGCAAGAGCGTTTAACACTTGTACGCTAGTTCAGTTGTCAAAAGAAAAGGGATGGGTAACATATGGCAATCACTCCTGAGATAGACGAAAGACTCCCACTCGAAACATCGCCGCGCCGTTCCGGTGGCTGGTTGCGACGTTTGCAGCGACGCGTCAAGCTGGCGTTTGCCGGCGACGATGAAGAGTTAGTACTCAACAACGAAACAAAGGTTGCGTGGCGGGTCTATCATAACTATCATCAGTTAGGTATTATTGACCCAGATGAGCGGCGTGTCTTTCACCTTGTGAAGCACGGTTCGCTCAGCGCACGTCCATGGGAAGAGGGAGCGGAAGTGGAGTACCTTGTGCTGTCATTAAGTGCGAACATACGGCGTGTGCGTATTTATCGCCGACAGATGGCTAAGGATATTGAAGTGTATGATATGAGCGTAGCGTAACTCTTCAGATGTCCGTTGCCTTGCGAACTGGCGCAGAGGGTAAAAAGTTTCAGAAAAGTCACTATGCTTCCAGCAAAAAGGTACAGGTCTGTGCCTTTTTGCTGGAAGCATAGTGACTTTTCTGTTTATTAGAGACAGATAAGAAAGGTGCTCCATTTTACATACGGCAGGTAGCAAGCAGAATAGCCCGATCGGGCTGTTTTGGCAGCAAATTGCACCGCCTGATAGAGAGCTAAGCTATACTATTGGTTAAAGAGACTCGTCAATGTAGTTCTTAGAGTGAGGTTAGCGTATGTCGTCTGCCGTAATTACGGCCCTATTGCTCGGCGTCATGTTGTTGATCATTGCCAGCTTTGGGGTAGGAGTATTACAAGCACATCTCCGCCATAAGCGAGGTCTAGCAATTGTATCTCGAGGGCCTGTCGATCCGCTTGATGGGCATGTGGCTACGGTTGTACGTATGCAAGAGGGGGGTGTAGTAGGCATTGAGGAAGGGCAGCCTTTGCCCTCATTTACATTATCCTCTTCCTGGTATCGCCGTCACCGCACTCTTGCCTCCATCGGCTTTCTCATCATGGTATTTTTGACCCTCTTTGTGCAAAGTGGCTTGGCTGATGGTGCATTAACGGACTTGAACCAGAGTTTCAGTCTTTTACGTAATTTCCAGACCCGAGATATTCACGCTTCTAGTCATCCGTTGTCCTTAACGGCCAGTACAGCTATTGTGCGTGTAGACTCAGCTGCTCGCAACCAGTATTATACTGATTATCAGTGGCAAGTATGGTCCTATGCCTCTTGCTCAGGCATTGCGATGGAAGAAGTTATGAATGCCTATGGCCGTCATCTGATTGCCGCCGATGTGCTACAGGTAGAACTTAATATGGGCGTCTGGGATATCTATAATGGCTTGACCGCAGGAGAGCCTGGCATAGCCAGCGTGGCTAACTATTTTGGCTTTAAAGCCGATCCCCAGCCTCCACGTACTGTGGATGCGCTGATCAGTGTCACCAACAAGGGCTTTCCCGTAATTGTTGGCATACCGGGCCATATTCTCGTCGTCCGTGGCGGGGATAGCAATTACGTCTATCTTGTTGACTCGGCTCCCGCCAATCAGACAAGGATGACTCATGCCGAGTTTCTTTCCCTATGGAATAACTTTAGTGTTTTGTTAACTCCTCAGTCATAAGAAAAGGCGAGGTTTGAGAAAAATAATCCTCGGACCTCGCTTGAGTTCGTCTCTCTTTGTTTGCCTAATAAATCACGATATGTGTGTAGACCTCAACATATTGGTAAACCCATGCGGCATTATCTTTCGGCATATTCACACAACCATGCGAGCCTTGCGATGAGTAAGTGTCGCCACTGGAGTCGGCGTGAGGGAACTGTGTGCCGGGGCCGTAATCGGCTCGCCACCAGCTATCGTGGATGAAGTAGCCGTCGCTGTGATATTGAATGGCGTAGTTGATGGGTGTGTCTGGGTACCAGTAAGGTGAAGATGGGGGAACATCGGCCTTAAAGACCGTTGGAGATTGCTTGTCTTCAGCCCACCATGTTCCCGGAGGGCTCGGTTTGCTCGGACGACCGGTAGTAACCAGGAAAGCATTCACGAGCTTGCCCTGGTCATAGACACGCATAGCTTGTTCTGATAGGGAAACGACGATCACTTTGCCTGCCATCATCTGGTAGTGCTGCAACAATTGTATATCTGTTTGATGAGTCTGGTTATATGGTGTCTTATCACTGCTATTCGTCGTCATGGCCTGGAAATTGGTCAAGTACATATTGAGGTCTTCGATGGCCTGTTGGTAGTCGGCCACCGTTTGTGCCGAGTCTAACTCGCTCTGTACCCAACCTCCAATACCATTTGGCCCATACTCAAAGCCAAGCTGATAGGTAGTGTTGTCGTAATCATCATGGTAGGTATGCTGCTGACTCCAACTGGTCACTTCCTGTTGCAACTGCTGCTGGAGATTTTGGGCCTCCGTCTTTATAGCAGGTATCTGAATCGCCTGTACATGCTTATCCAGTGCTAAGAGAGCTACTTTATATACTGTATTTGTTCGCGCGTGCAGCAACGCTTGCTGGTCATTTGTGTACTGTTGCTGGTAGGTTGTGGTGTTGCCATGGTATTTCTGCATCAAAGCAATCCACTGCTGAAAGACCTGCAATTGCACATCCCCCTGCTTTTGCAGGCTTGCGTCAACGGTGGGGGTCGGTACCACTGTCGTTGTGCTAGAGACCGTTTTCGTTGTGCTTCCTGTACTGCCACATCCACTCAACAGGAGCATACAGCATACCCCTGCACTAAGCAGGAAGGTCAGTAGATGCGGTCGATAGTGAGTTTTTTGAGAGAGATAGTGAAGATTCATACGATATACCTTTTACCAGAGTCTTTTTCAATAGAGCTATCCGTATCAGGTTACTGATTAATAAACATGAATACATGCATAGTGTAGCTCATGGCTGTGGTAAGGTGCTATGAATTATCTCACAATCCTGGTATTTAACGTATCTTTGCCAGCATCTCCTGGTGTAACTGTGGAGTTCCCGCTACTACCAGTGAGTAGCCATCGGTCAGATTGGTGATGGTTTGTATGGGGTCGCCGTGTTGATCGCTGACAATGCCGCCAGCCTCAAGGACGATAGTAAGCGCGGCCAGGAAGGATTCGGCAGTCAATACGTTACCAATATCGATAAAAGCATCATATGCTCCGCTGGCGACGTAGACGATGTCCATAGCTGAACTACCTGTACGGCGTATTTTGCCTGGTACTGGTTTCTGAATGAGGAATTTATTGAGCGTAGCAAGGTCGCGCTTATCGAAATTCATGCCGACGATGCTCTTGCTTAATTTTTGAATTTCACTTACTTGGCAACGTCGGCCATTGCGAAACGCTCCGCCACCGTGTTGCGCTTGATAGACAGTTCCACTGAACAGTTCACCTACTAACGCCCATTGCACATGCTCTGGCCGAATAGGGGCGTCAATGGGCAGTACAGCCAACGAGACCCCTGCGGTCGTAATGCCGCGTGCCACATTGGTTGAACCATCCACCGGATCGACAATGATGCGATAGTTCGGTGGTGAGCTGGTTTTGAATGTAGGTCTCTCTTCCGTGATAACCTCAAAATTGTAACTACTCTCAGCCAGCCCTTGAATGATAATATCTTCGGCTTCATGGTCAAAGCGCATCGTTGTATGCTTCTCTGATTGGAAGTACACCTGCTGGCTATCAAAGCGCTGAGAGTTCATGTAAGCACGCACTTGGCGAAATAATTGTTCAAGGAGTTCTAACATATTTACCTGATCTTTTCACTGTCATAGACTCAGATATGATTATAGCACATATTGAATTTTCTCTTGGGCAGATCCAGCTTAACGGTGAGCGTGCTGTACAACGAAGGGTCGGCAATCTTCGCGTGCCAGCAAACGCTGCTGTGTTAATTGAATAGCCAGAGGACTTGCATCACAGGCAATCCAGCGACGTGCCAACTGTTCGGCAACGGCAGGGGTGACACCGCTCCCGCAAAAGCAATCCAGCACAAGATCGTTCTCTTCAGAGGAGGCCAACAGTATGCGTTCAAGCAGTGCCGCCGGTTTTTGTGTCGCATAGCCATTGCGTTCGGGGTCTCTCTGATGGAGATGACTGATATCGCCCCATACATCTGTCGGTGTCATCAATGTGTCTTCATGATAGCTGTATACACGTTCACCAGCACGAATTGTCCATGTCACACTCCCATCCTCTCCAACCTGTTTGCGCATATGGTTGCGCTTGTGTATCCCACGCCGCTCGCCAATGCGCTCTGCATGAAAGCAATATTCGGCTGACTTTGTATACAGCAAGATAGTATCATGCTTGCGTGCGTAGAGCCTCTTCGAGCGTCCCCCCGACTGATAATGCCAGATAATCTCGCTCTTGAAACCAGGCCCTTCAGCGTTTGCACTGTATCCAAAGATTTCATCTAACAAGACTCTAGCATAATGGGTTACGCGCCAATCGAGGTGAACATACAAACTTCCATCCGTCGCCAATAATGTATGTAACAAAAGCAAGACTTCATATAGCCATGAAAGATAAGCATCCAGATCATTATGCCATGTATCGCTGTAAGCAAGCTGCGAGTTGCTCATAAAGTTACGCCCGGTCATAAAGGGCGGATCGATGTAAATGAGATCGACGGCATTGGTAAATTCGGGAAGCAGAGCTGGGAGTACGTCGCTTTTATCACCGTAGATCAGGCGATTGTGCCAGTGATGTGCTTGAGGGGGGAACGTTTCGCTGGCGTGAAGGTGAGCAGAGGCCAATACAAGCGGTGTTGAAGGTTTGCTTTTCCATATAAGTTCTGCCATACTGAATACCTGTCACTCAACCAATACTATTTACGGTGCATCATATGCAACTTGTTGGTCTCTGTCAACCTTTTCTCTTGTGTTTGTTATTTTCGGGGGTGAGCATGGCTGGGGTAGCTGCGCGAGCCCAATTTTCGGGGCTACCGTTATGGCTTTTGATGCGCTATAATATGGCATGCTGATATCTCTGCTTTTGCGTTGCGGTATGTGTTGGCACGTAAATAACCACAATCTCGGTTTCGGTTGAATATATATGGGCGTCTTTTGCTGATCGATGCCCTAAGTGCATAGTATATATAATAGGAATGAAATGCCATGCCATATGTATTATGGATGCTTGCCTCTCTGGTAGCTTACGCTGGTGGACTGGTAATACTGCTGAGAGTGACACCTATGCTCCTCTCACGTGCATACGATGAAGGACTGTTTATGGCCGTTGCGGCGGGCGATATCCTGGGCGGTATTTTCGTCTTTGGAGCTATTGCGATCACCTTTGGATTATTTAGTGGTACTCTGGGTGTTCGTGTCCTGGATTTCTTCTTACTCCTTGGTATTTTCGCCGTCTGTGCCTATCTCTCCTATCGAACTTTCAAACGTTATGGTGCCAAGATTAACCCTACTTCCCGCGTCATCGCTGGTGTCTACTGTTTGTTACTGGCACTGGCAGCTTTGTCCTCCATCGTACTGCTCTTTACATAATGATCAGAATTTGGAAATGTAGGAGACGTAGTTCCTTTTTTTGTATTGAATACTACTGCTAAGTTTGTGAAATGTGCTATGATCTAGTTAAGCGCATCATTTCATCTCCATTAAAGGACATTTAGGGCATGATTGTTAACGAAATAATGATAAAGAAGCTGAAGTCAGCACCTGCTAGAGCGCGGCTTATTTTTGATCCCATTGAACTGAAATACGACTTTGGAGCAGAGCATCCTTTGCAGGCTTCCCGTTTAGAAGCTCTGATAGATTTACTGGAAGCGAGTGGCTTGTGGTATCGTACCAATGAACAAACACATTTGCCCTTGCGTTCTGCCACTATTGAAGAATTAAGCCTCATTCATCAGCGTACAGTGGCATTGGTGCGTCACTTGCTGATACCGTCGCCAATACGTCAAGCTTTTCCTTCAACACGGCAGCGTTCACCTCTGGTCGACTTGTATGATTTATTGCACTTGCAAGGCGATGCCACTCCTTCGCGCAGTAAAAGCCTTGAGACCAAAGCGGGACCAATCTTATTACGTGACTTCTGTCCACCTTCTTTGGTAGAACGACTGAGAGCTGATAGTGGTCTGCGAGCTTTTGCACGCCTGCCAGAACGTGAGCATCAGCTGCTATTGGATATTGCGAAAAGCCCTGATTGTGAGTTGACCCTGGCGCATACACCTGCCGGTGAAATTGTGGGGCAGGTGACTATTGCTCCTGCTGATGCATGGTGGGAAGGCATAGACAACCTCTATGAGGTTGCGATTGAGGTTAGCTCAAACTGGCGTGGATTGGGTATTGCTCACCTTATGTTGGCTTTTGCCCTCGAACTCGATGCACTCGAGGATATGATTCTTTTCGCCATCGGGCTATCCTGGCACTGGGATATCGAAGGTATGGGAATCTCCGTCTACCGCTATCGCCAGCTGATCGCCCGGCTCTTTGCTTCGCAAGGGTTTGTTGAGTATCCTACCACTGAACCAAATGTGAGCATGGAACCTGCCAATGTTTTGCTGGCACGTGTCGGCAAGCGGGTCGATCAGCGCGTTGCCAGCCAGTTTTATAGTCGCCTGTTAAGTTCTCCCTCTCTGGCTGGTATCTAAGACGGGTCTACGTTCTCATATCCCAGATGGTTAGCGAACATGGCAGGGCTCGCGCAGCTACCCCTGCCATGCCAAAAAAAGACTCCCACCCAGTTTTCGATACTGTGGTATGATGAGAGGACAAAAAATATAGAAAAGAGCTGGTGGCTCAAGAGGAGGGGCGTATGGAACTTTCACTGCGACTGGATACCCTTGGCGTGGTAGAGATGCGCTACTTGCGTAGTCGAGAGCGGTACCGCGACTGGCCAACTTTTGAATTACTGGCGGCTTCACGGCAGGCACGGATTATGGCTTACCTGAGCCGCGATGTGGTTGAGCAACTGCATCAGCAGATATTGCTGGTGGAATCAGCGGTTGGGCTAGATGAGGAGGATGAAGAAGAGCTAAAGGAAGATATTAATGAGAATGAGATGGACGCTGAAGCAACAAAGCCTAGCGAGCGTGAAGGTAGTAATTTTTCACCTGCCTTTGCCCAGGCCCTTGAACGTTTGAATGACTTGGCACGCCAACGTTTGCCAGAGGGTTCTGGGGGGATCGCTGGTGAGCAGTCCACACAAGAAAGTGAGTTAACAGTCCAGGGTGAGCATGGAAGTGATTTAGCGGATGAGGAAGATGCCCTGGAACAATTGCAGGATGCCTTTGTCCAGATGATGGAGGTGGTACGCGAACTGGCAGAGGAGCTTTCCACTGATGCATTGAAAGTGACCAGCCGTTTTCGTTGCGCACGTACCAACATTGAGTTTGTGCAGGCCGTCTCGGATGAAGAAGGCGAGGATGAGCAGGAGGGGGTAAGCGTACACAATGATGACGGTCTGCTTGAGGTAGAGGTAGAACTGGTGATGGTGCTCCAGCTTTTCGAGGAGGGACGTGCCAGACCAGATGATCTTCCCGCCGTTGAATTGCAACTGGATGTGGATGATTTCGAGCGATTACATGAAACGCTCGATATCGCCCTGTCACACGATGATAAACGCCAACGCCGCCGAAAATGATTGAAGCAATTGCTCCTCCTGAGCAGATTCGGCGGGCGTATAATTATGCCAGTACATTTGCGGGACCACTGGGGGCGTGACCATTGAAACCGTTCGCAAGTACGTCGAAAAGCAGAAAGGCAAGTGGGACAGTGCCGCTTCATCTACAATTGGGCTTTGCACAAACGCAAGCGGGCCTACTTCGATCAGGGCATCAAGCTCTCCACGAAAGACTTGTCAGCCGCGATCCCCGCTCTCAAGAAAGAAGAGGGAACGGCCTGGCTTAAAGAGGTGTCAAGCGTCCCTTTGCAGCAAGCCTTGAGGCATCTCGACGCGGCCTATACGAATTTCTTTGAAGGGCGTGCCCAGTACCCCACCTTCAAAAAGAAGCACCATGAGCAATCGGCCACCTATGCCGACAATGCCTTTACCCTCAAAGGGGACAAGTTGACCCTGGCTAAGCACAAAGAGCCTCTGGATATCGTGTGGTCGCGTGCCTTGCCAGAAGGGCGAAGCCCAGCAGTGTGACGGTCACCAAAGATAAAGTTGGTCGCTATTTCGTCTCCATTCTGATAGAAGAGGAGATCACGCCTCTTGCCCAGACAGAGAAAACCGTTGGTCTTGACCTCGGATTGAAGTCCTTTCTCATCATGAGCGATGGGAAGACCATCAGTAACCCCAAATACTACGCACGGGATGAGAAGAAGCTGGCAAAAGCTCAGAGGCGACACGCGAAGAAAAAGAAGGGCAGCAAGAATCGGGAGAAAGCCCGCAAAAAAGTGGCGAAGTTGCATGCGCGCATAGCTGATACGCGCCGTGATTTTCAGCACCAGGTGTCAACCAAGCTGATCCGCGAAAACCAAGTGATCTGCGTAGAGACACTCAACGTGAAGGGCATGCTGCAAAATCACGGCCTGGCTAAGGCGATTAGCGATGTCGGTTGGGGGGGCTTCGTGCGTCAACTGGAATACAAAGCCACGTGGTACGGACGCACCCTCATCAAGATCGACCGCTGGTACCCGTCGTCAAAGACGTGTTCAGCATGTGGGCATGTTTTGGAGTCGCTCACATTGGATGTGCGTGAGTGGGCGTGTCCCTTCTGTGGGGTGTGCCATGACCGGGACGTGAATGCCGCGTGTAACATCAAGGCCGTGGGACTCACGGCGTCTGCCTGCGGAGGGAGCGTAAGACGTGACGAGGTGAGAGCCTCTCATGCGGCCCCCGGTGAAACAGGAAACCCCCATCGTGAGGTGGGGAATCCCCTGGCTTCAGCCAGGGAGAGGATGTCAAAGTAGCTGAAAAAGTAGAGGCTAGCAAGTTTGCTGAGAAGGGTGAAGCTATGTCGATACAAGACACGATGATTCCCGATGTTGATCCAACTGAAGAACTTCGGCAGAGGGAGAAACGCTTCCGCGCCTTAATTGAAAACAGTTTGGATGTCATTTCTCTCACGGACAGTAAGGGGGAGTTGCTTTATATCAGTCCATCAGTTCAACGTGTATTAGGTTACACTCCTGAAGAGTTTACGGAGAAGCAGACGCTTCTTATTCACCCTGACGACCTCCCGCGTATTCTGCATCTCTATGATGAGCTTGTGCGGTAACCCGGTAAGAGCGATACCACTCAGCTTCGTCTTCAACATAAAGATGGTTCCTGGAAATGGATTGAAAGTACCGCTACCAATTTACTGCATGAACCAGGCATTCAAGCCGTCGTTTCTAACTTTCGTGATATTACTAGGCGCAAGCAGGCTGAGGAGCGGCAACAACTACTTGATGAAGCCAGTAATGCCCTGGTTTCTTCCCTCGACCATCAAATTACGCTCAAAGAGGTTGCACAACTGATCGTTCCCGCTCTTGCTGACTATTGCCGCATTGCCATTCTTGATGAGCAGCAACAGATCAAAGAGATTACCGTCAACCACATTGATCCCCAACAAATTGCACTGGTACGAAGACTGTATGAGTACTATAAAGACCAGGCGGGCACTACGCATGGTCTACAGAAACTCCTGCAAACAGGCCAACCGGAACTGATTTCGCACGTTGCTGGGGATGTGTTAGAGACAGTGCAAAATAGCCCTGAATTGCTCAAGGTTATTCAGGTACTGGGGTTGCAATCCTACATGGGAACTCCGCTTATAGTAGGCGGTAGAGTCATCGGAGCGATTACCTTTTCCTCTATTCAACCTCATCGTCACTATACGCCAGACGATCTCGTTTTTGCCCAGGAGCTGGCCCGACGTATCGCTTTAGTCCTTGAGAATGCCCGCCTCTATCGAGAAGCACAAGAAGAGATTGCTGAACGCAAGCAGATAGAAGCGAAACTACGTGAATTGGAACAGCGCAAAGATGAGTTTATCAGTATAGCAAGCCATGAACTAAGAACTCCTGTAACCAGCCTGAAAGGTTTTACCCATATTTTACAGCGTCGCTTCACCAAACAAGGAGATGAGCAGGCCCTGCATTTTCTTGCCCACATGGATACACAACTGGATAAGTTGACGAAGTTGATTACAGATCTCCTCGATGTTTCCAGGATACAGATAGGGAAACTTCCCTTTCAAGAGGAACCCTTTGATCTGACACTGCTGGTGCAGGAGTCTGTGGAAAACCTCCAGGCTGGTACACAAACACACCAGCTGCTCTGCGAGAGGACGGGCAGTGCGCTGGTGTATGGAGATAAAGATCGCCTTGGACAGGTTCTCATTAATTTGCTCACCAATGCCATTAAGTACTCCCCTGATGCCGACAAAGTTCTTGTGCGCGTTTCAACCGATCAACATACGGCTACTGTAAGCGTGCAAGACTTTGGCATCGGTATTGCGGAAAGTCATCACGAGTACATTTTTGAACGCTTTTATCAAGTCAGCGATCCAATGGAGAAAACCTCCCCTGGCCTGGGGATTGGCCTGTATATTTCCAATGAAATTGTCAAAAGGCATCATGGCCGTTTGTGGGTGGAGAGTACTAAAGGTCACGGATCAACCTTTTCTTTTACCTTACCTCTTTTCAGAGAAAAGTAACCTTTACCACGAACGCCCACAGCCAGCCTGTGCCCGTCAAAGACGATCAAGCCAACCAATCCGTGGGGCAATGGCATAGTTGAGTTGCACGAGGACTATGAAGGTGATGCTGACGTAGGTGTTGATGATGCAGAGCAAGGTGCCGAAAGCATAGAGTGCTTGGCCAATGAGGATGCGGCGTTCGGTTGCGGCACTCATTTCGACGCTTATCTCGTCTTTCATGAGCCCCGCATGTTGCGCATACCGCCAACTGCCGAAGAGGACGGCCCCAAGCAGGAAAATATTGAGCCAATATACCACCAGAGCAAGGCGAGAGGTGATGAACGCGGCTAACAGTGCCGTCGAAAACGGTGTGAGCGACACGGCAAGTAAGAAGGCAAGATGAATCCAGGTGAGATTGCGATTGCTTCGCGCGAACTGATTGAGTTGCGTTTGCTGGCCGACCCAGAAAATGCCCAACGTCAGAAAACTCATGAAATAGGTGAGCAGGCTCGGCAAAATGTGAATCTTGACCAAAGCGTCCCACAGAACCAGCTCGGATTGAAGCGCCCCATTCGCCCACACAGGCTGCTCCATCTGAATTGCATCATTCACAGGGACGTGAAGGTCGAGCACAAGCAACGTCATCGCCACAGCGAAGATTCCGTCGCTCAAGGCAGCAAGTCGCTCCAGACTTTGGCCAGCGATACGGTTGTAATAGGTTTTCATTGGTCTTCTCACAGATTTCAGTCCAACCACATGCGCTCTTTGGTGAAATGACGCATGTTTCGGCTACTTTGACTGGAAAAAGCGGTCAAGAAAGCGGTGAAAGACGTTCTTGCGTGGCTTGATGAAGCCCTGACGAGTGTGGATCCATTCCGTAGAGTAGGGTTGCGTCATAGGCAGGTGTTGCTGAGCAGGAATGTCTGGTCTTTCAAGAAAGACCTCTCGGCCAGGAATCTGTTGGGGAGAGGGCATCTCCTGCCTATGAGGAACGTGCTGTTGGTTGATACGATTAGGATCAGGTACCTGTTTGATGTCATTGTTTTGCCAATCCATGGACATACTCCTCTTGAGACAGTCGGACGTGTGTTCCTAGCGCAAGTATATCACAGGATTGAATATGATTAGCTGTAGACATGCGCGTCTTTCATTTCTGAGTGAGAATCATGACAGCTTCCCATCGAAAGGAGAATCTTATGACTACAAAAGAGGGCTGGCGTGGCCGGTTCTTCGAGGACTTCGAGGTCGGGGATGTGTATCAGCATCCCTTGGGGCGAACCGTGACGACAACGGACAATATTTGGTTCACCTTGCTGACACAGAATACCGCCCCGATTCACTTCGACCACCACTACGCGGCGCAGACCGAATTTGGCAAACCGCTCGTCGACTCGACCTTTACGCTGGCACTGGTGACCGGCCAGAGCGTGATCGACATTTCGCAGAATGTCTTTGCCAACCTCGGCTGGGATGAGGTTCGTCTTCCCCATCCCGTTTTCGAGGGCGACACGATCTACTCTCAGACGGAGGTGCTGGAGAAGCGGGAGTCAAAGTCGCGCTCGAATATCGGCATTGTCACTGTGAAGACGACCGGGTACAACCAGGACGGCAAGGTCGTCATTACCTTCAAGCGAACGATTATGGTCTACAAGCTGGGCTATGCGCCGCAGATTGTTCGTCTCTTGCCAGGAGAACACCAATGAGCACGAGAACGACAACGATTGGGCTCACCGCGGAATTTGCCTCCTTCCTTCCCGGCCAGCCTCCGTATGTATGAAGCAAACAACCACGCGCTGACAGGCAAAAAGAGAACATGAAGAGGAGAAAGAAATGCAACCATCCTTTGAGAATCGCCTTCTCAGGCTAAAGGGAAAAACTGCTCTCTTGCCCTCCCTCAGGAAGCATTGCGCCAGGAATACTGCGGGCGATAGCCCAGCATCTTGCGTGCTTTCTCGCTGGAGAGCAGCGACTCAAATTCCCCAATCTCGCCACGCAGGGGGACGCCTGGGAAAACTTCTGCCAGCAGTTCGCGGCTGGGACGATTCATGACTGTGTCAGCTGCCGCGATGATGAAGGCCTCAGCTCCGCTGATATCCGCTTCAAGGGCGAGGCGACAACTCTGAGCGACATCACGGGCGTCAATGTACCCCCACAGGTTCCACTTCCGTAGCAAGGGATCCTTGGAGAACGAAGGAAAGCGCTCATAGTCCTGGGGCAGCATCACGTTGGAGAAGCGCAACCCCACAAAGGGGATGCCACTCCAGCGACTGAATTGGCGTGCCATCTCTTCAGAGATGACCTTGGAGAGTGCATAGCTTGTTTCAGGAGAGAGCAGATGGTCTTCATCAATAGGTGCATAGGCTGGCTTCACGCGGTCAAAGGGTAAGCCTAACGTCGTTTCGCTCGAAGCCCATACCACCTTCTGCAGCCCAAGTGAGACCGCTGCACTAAAGACGTTATAGGTGCTCAGGGTATTGTGACGAAAGGTCACCTCTGGGGGTTGGAGATCAGGTGCCGGAATAGCACCCAGGTGGATGACCGCATCGGCCCCCTGGAGCACTTCAAAGACCTGCCCCAACTCATTGAGTTCCGTTTTGAGATAGGGACTCAGGCGCTCGCGTGGCGGGAGCAGATCCACGTTCAAGACATCATAGCCGTGCTCCACGAGATCCTTGATCGTTGCGTGTCCTGCCTTCCCACTTCCTCCGGTGACGACAATTTTCTTCATAGCGATACCTCCTGTATTCGTGAAATCTTTCTCTAGAGAAAAAAAGAATGCATCTGTTCTCTTCTGCCTTTGAGCGCTCGTCCGTTTTGACATGTTCTCTTCTCAAAGAGTATCATACAATCGTACGGTATGACAAAGAAAGAAGAAGGTCCTCCAGATGAAGAGAGAAGAAACATCGCTTGCGGTTCTCAAGCAAGCTGCTCCGATCCGCGAGCAAGTGGTTTCCAACCTTCGGAGGGCCATTATTGATGGACAGTTTCAGCCCGGTGAGCGTTTGATCGAACGAGAGTTATGTGCGCTCACGGGGGTGAGTCGGACGTCGATTCGTGAAGCGCTACGGCAGTTGGAAGTTGAAGGATTGGTGGAGAATGTTCCCAACAAAGGCATCATCGTAGGAACCCTCACCCGTGCGGAAGCAGAGGATATTTACCAGGTGCGAGCTGTCCTGGAAGAGTTAGCAGGCCGTCTGTATGCGGAACATGCCACTGAGGAGGGAATCGCGGCCCTGCGACAGGCCATGCAAGCCATTGAAGAGGCATATCAACGAGCAGACCCACGCGCCCTCCTGCACGCGAAAAATCAGTTCTACGATGTGCTCCTGCATGGATGTGGAAATACAATCATCGCCCCCTTGCTGCTCTCATTACATGATCGTGTGGCATTATTACGTTCCCTCTCACTCTCCCAATCAGGTCGTCCCGCCAAAAGCGTCGAGGAAGTCCGTCAAATTCTGCATGCGATTGAGCAGCGCGATCCAGAGAAAGCCGCGGCTGCATGTCGTGAACATGTGCAAAACGCGGCAAAGGCGGCACTTTCGGGCCTGACACATCAACAAAATGGGAAGCAGCAGGAGATGACAGAACTCGAGGTGTGATTACGAACGAGAGACCATTGCTTGCTTGGAAGTAAATACAATGGCGTCTCTTATACGAAAGAGGGAGCAGAGAGCGCGTTCTCTAAAGCATGCATATTATGCGTCTACAAGCGTCGACAACTGACACGTTCAATCAACTCGACTGGCAGTGTGATGTGTGTCGGGGGCTTCTCTGGCTGCTGAATACGTTCGAGTAATCGAGCGACACATTCCTGCCCGATAGCCGCAATGGGTTGCGCTATCGTGGTGAGGCCTGGTTCAAACGCAGAGGCGTAGAAAATATTGTCATATCCAATAATGGATATGTCTTCAGGAACCCGAATTCCCTGGGCATGAAGCGCACTGATCGCCCCAAGGGCCATCATATCATTAAAGACGAAGACGGCTGTGAGATCAGGACGGCGCTGGAGGAGTTCTTGCATGGCCTTGTAACCGCTTTCGTGGCGTCCATTCCCCATGGCAAAGGACTCCGTGGTCAGTTCGATACCAGCTTCAGCCAATGCCTGTCGAAAGCCGACAATACGCTTCGATACGTAAGAATGGGGTGGGGATATGGTGATGCACCCGATGCGTCGGTGATTCAGGCTTAGCAGGTATTGCCCGGCCAGATAACCACCTTGATGCTCGTCGACCAGGACCTGGTCAAGGGTGGGCAGAGGGATATCGCTATTGGCGAGTACGGCGGGGACATTTTCCGCCAGGATACGTTCAAGTGTTTTGAGTGGGGTGGATATCGTGTGAATGAGTATCACGCCGTCTACCTTATGTGATAAGAGCACATCAACGTAGGCGAATTGCTTCTCTTCCGACAGATCTGAATTGCAGAGAATCACGCTATATCCAGCGGCGAAACCTGCGTCTTCGATGGCACGAGCAAGCTCAGCAAAGAAGGGATTGGAGTTGTCAGGAATAATCAAGCCAATCATGCTCGTGTTACGCTGGCGCAGTCCCCGCGCCAGATAGTTCGGTCGATAGTCAAGCTCTTCTATCGCTTTCAAGACGCGCTCTCGAATGTCCGGATGAACCGGGCGATTGCCATTAACGACGCGCGATACCGTTGCGATCGAGACCTCAGCTTTGCTTGCCACATCACGGATAGTTACCATGTTTTTCTTTCCTACTATACTCTCATGCTCACTCAACCACTGTTCCCTACGTGCCAAAGGGAGGTGCTGATTTCAGCATCTCCCTGTCACCAGTTTATCATAGTCCTGAACTGCTATGCTACATCTTTCAAGAGGGCCAGCGGGTCGTGGCCGTGAGAGTGAACGTCGCCCTGGCACGAATATCCTGTGAAGATGCACCAACAAAGACCTCGAACTCTCCAGCTTCAGCGACCCACTCGTGTGTCAGGTCATCGTAGTAGGCAAGCGCATCGCGGGCAAGTGAGAGCGTCACCGTCTTGCGCTCGCCTGGCTCCAGTTGCACCTTAGCGAAGGCTTTGAGTTCTTTTTCCGGGCGCCCGAGGCTCGCCTGCTCGTCTCGGACATACACTTGCACGATTTCTTTGCCCGCTCGCTGCCCCGTGTTGGTAATATCGACCGACACCTGCAATAGATCGTCGGGGCCGATCTGCTGGGCACTCAATGAGAGCGAACTGTAGGCGAAGGTGGTGTAGGAGAGGCCAAAGCCAAAGGGGAACAGCGGCGCGACTTTTTTCTTCTCATAGTAGCGATAGCCGACGAAGAGTCCTTCCCCATAGTAGACTTTGCCGTTTTCGCCCGGAAAGTCGAGGTAGGCCGGGTTATCCTCCAGGCGCACGGGAAAGGTCTGAGGCAATTTGCCTGAAGGGTTGGTGTCTCCAAAGAGCACATCGGCAATGGCATTGCCGCACTCCTGACCGGGATACCACGCCTGCACCACCGCCGCCACCTTCTCAAGCCAGGGCATGCTGATAGGGGAACCGGTGTTGAGTACCACAATGGTGCGTGGGTTCGCTGCCGCGACCTGCTCAACGAGCGCATCCTGCTTGCCAGGCAAGTCCAGATTTGGCCGATCGAAGCCTTCACTCTGCCATTCACCGCCAAAGCCTACACAGACGATGGCCACATCCGAGGCCGCAGCGAGTGCCGATGCCCGTTCGATGGCGTCGGCAGGGAGCGGTGGCAGGCACCCCAGTCGGACAGCAGCCAGCAGAATCTCCTTAGACTTGGCATATTCAAGCGTCAGGAAATATTCGCCTCCGGCTTCCAGAGTGATGGTCTCCTGCACCTCCGGCGTTCCAAGGAAATCTCCCACAACCGTTGGCTGGCTCCAGTTATCAATCACTTCTCGCCCATCGATAGACAAGCGGCTGCGATCTGCGCTGACCAGCCCAAAAGTGTAGTCCCCTGTCTCCTGGAGAGTAAAGCGGCCGGTGGCACGAAGCGAGAACTGTTGCGGATCGACTCCTTTGGGCATCTCAGCGAACCACATAAACTCCGATGTCGTTTTCGTCTCCTTGAAGATGGGAGTTCCAGACAGGTCGCTGCTATTGAAGTACTCGATGGCTAATCCGTGCTCACTTCCCTCTTTGCCAGCGAGCAGCAGATTCATATCGAGTAAGGGCTGATACTTGTGGTTGGTGCAGCCCTGCTCGTAGCGCACGCTTATATGGTCGCCGACTGTGTTTGCGATACCCTGGAAGGGCGTAATGGCATAATGGGCATTGACCTGAGCACTTCCTCCACCCATCATCTGCGCAACCTTGGCATTCGGGCCAATCACCGCAATCGAGGTGAGGTCTTCGCGTTGAAGTGGAAGCAGATGCTGTTCGTTCCTGAGCAGGACGCATCCCTCTGCCGCTGCTTCCCGAATCAGCGTGCGATGTTCGGGCAGATCGGTGTCCTGCTCTGGCACTTCCTCCGGATGCTCGAAGAGGCCCGCTTTGACCAGCAACTGCAGCAGGCGACGCACGCTCACATCGAGCGTCGTTTCCTCAACTTCGCCCCGCTCGACGGCTTCGAGCAATTTCTCGCCCCGCCATTGTGGAGAAGGCATCTCCAGATCGAGCCCAGCATTCACCGAGGCAGCAGTGCTCTTGACTGACATAAACCAGTCGGACATCACCACTCCATCATACCCCCACTCGTTGCGCAATATCTCGGTTAAGAGGTACGAGTTTTCTGAGGCAGCGATGCCGTTGACCAGGTTGTAGGCAGCCATGATGGTCCATGGCTGGACCTCGCGCACAGCAGTCTGGAAGGGCTGGAGATAGATTTCGCGCAGCGCCCGTTCGCGCACTTCGGAACTGAGACTGAAGCGCTCGAACTCCTCGTCATTACAGACGTAATGCTTGATCGAGGCACCCACTCCTTCTCGCTGTAGCCCTGTGATGTAGGCTACCGCCAGGCGAGCCGACAGGAAGGGGTCTTCGGAGAAAGATTCAAAATTACGTCCACCCAGCGGGGAGCGCTGAATGTTGACCGTTGGGGCTAAGAGCACCTGGGCGCCCTTTAATTTGGCTTCCCTCGCCAATGCTTGCCCAACACGTTCAAGCAGGTCTGTATTCCATGTCGAGGCCAGTGAAATCTCTGCGGGAAAGCAAGCGGCCTTGACTCCACCGATGAAGCCTCCGGCTCCACGGGCACCATTGGGACCGTCACTCATCTTTAAGGAGGGGATACCCAGTCGCTCCACAGGGACCGTGTACCACATATTCGTGCCAGCCAGCATTGCGACTTTTTCCTGCACGGTCATCTGACCAAGCAGTTCTTCTACATCATGCATAGTTTACTTGCTCCTTTACGCTATTTAGCCCAATCCATGGGGGTCGGCTGTGGAAACTCTGACGTGATCTCTACACGGCAACCTTCGCGAAACGCCGTCTGAATGCCACAGACGATATCTACGACATGGGCGGCTTGCGCACCGGTGATCCGTTGCGGGCGATTTTCTTGCATGGCCTCGGCCATATCCAACACACCGCGACTCCATTCTACACCAGCATGAGGGTCTTCTGCAGTATTGCCAGCATAGGGTTCTTTTACATAAGGAAGCGGTTCGTATGTGCCGCCAAAATCCGCATACTCCACCGTGCCATTAAAGTCATGCCAATTGCTCAAAAACAGCGAGCCTTTGTCACCATGGAACTCAATTCCCCGTTGCTTGCTATGAAAGCCCACATAGAAGTTGGTCGTCAGGCGTGCCACCGCTCCATTGGCAAATTCGATTGCCGCGATGGAGAAATCGGGCGTCGTAATGTGGAAAGGAACTCCTTCTTGCGTGACCCGATCAGGGTAGAGGACTTTCCCAAAGGCGGTCACACTACGTGCAGGACCGAAGATCGTCGTCAGAATGGTCAGCGGATAGACCGCGACATCGAAGAGCGGACCGACCTCATAAAAAGGGCCTGGAGCAGGATGCCAGGACTCGATGCGCCCCCAGTTGACCTCCGCATAGGCCACACGCACTGTGCCAAGCAGATCATCGCGAATAGCTTTCCATGCGGTCTGCTGCCCTTCACCCAGTATCGTGATGGGAGCACACCCAAAATAGCGGCCTTTTTCCTCTGCCAGTGCGACCAACTTCCAGGCTTCTTCTGACGTGAGCGCAATGGGCTTTTCGCTGTAGACGTGCTTGCCTGCATTCAGACATTGTGTAATCACGTCAACGTGCG
>WNFX01004841.1_pt1 | contig 21149 bp, 20 predicted proteins | sample 5400111 | NCBI WGS metagenome assembly WNFX01 (sample SAMN13153363, study PRJNA577476) | soil metagenome | isolation source: 40 cm soil or saprolite under grassland replicate 1 | place: USA:California | collected 2016-06-15 | reverse complement strand
ATCTTTCCCAATAAGGAGGTAGACATGACCAGTATCGCTGATTCTTCGGTGATCATCCAGACCGGATCGCGAGTCTGTTCCCTCACCCCCCTGTTGGTTGGGGGAAGTCGTGCTTCTTGTCGAGTATCTACGGAAACAGGGGGTCCTTGCCGCCATCGAGGAGCGTGTCCGCTTTGCACGAGGGCGTTTTGGGCATTACGAGGTCATCGACTTTCTGGCGGTCCTCTTCGGCTATGCGATCAGCGGCGAACGGACCCTCGAAGCCTTCTATGAACGGCTGGCTCCGTTCGCCGAACCATTCATGGCTTTGTTCAACCGGGAGCAGTTGCCCAGCCGCTCGGCGCTCAGTCGCTTTCTGGCCAGCTTCACCCCAGCGGCTGTTGAAGCCCTGCGCGTGCTCTTTCTGGAGGATCTGCTCACCCACCTGCTCACCAAAGAGGGGCAGAGAGGCGAGCTACGGGATCGAGCAGGCGGACAGTGGGAGGTCTTCGACATCGATGGCACGCGTGAGGCCGCCCGCCAACGTGCCTTGCCGAAGATGGAGGATCTTCCTCCCGCCCAGCGTCGGCTCGAGGAGGTCTGTGCTGCTGGGTACACCGGGCGCAAGCGTGGGGAAGTCGTCCGCACTCGCACCGTCGTTTCGCAAGCCCACACCTCTCAGTGGCTCGGCAGTTTCGGAAACCGAGGCAACGGGGAGTATCGCAAGGAACTGGCACGCGCGCTCTTGGTCATCCGTCGCTATCTTGCGGCGAACGGCCAGCCTCAAACACGTGTCCTGCTGCGATTAGACGGCCACGACGCGCACTGGGGCCATCATTGCAGATCTGGATGGCCTCTGCTTCGTGATGCGAGGCAAAGACTACGCGGTGTTGGATCACCCGACCGTGCAGGCGCGGCTCCACTTGCCCCCCGATGCCTCCTTCAGTCGCCCGGAAAGCCCCCTGGTGCGCACGCTCTACGACTGCCTCGATGTCCCTGTGGGGAAGACGGGCGGCTGCTGCCGCGTCGTGGTGGCGACCCACCCGGCGACCGAGAAAAGGTGCCGCATCGGTCACACCCGCAAGGGCGTGGTAAACGCCACTCTTTTTCACCCATCTCCCGCAAGATGGCTTCACCGCCTCCGATGTCGTGGCACTCTACCTGCATCGTGGCGCGAGTGCCCCGCTGCTTGCCGATGAAGATAACGAACAGGACCCGGATCGCTGGTGCAGCCATGCACCCGCTGGACAAGAAGCCTGGCAAATCGTCAGTCAATGGATCTGGAACGTACGCCTGGAGCTGGGCCATCAGCTTGAGCCGACTCCGCTGCGCACCACCTCCATTGCTCCTGCCATCCCCCCAGTCCGACCGCCTACGGCTCTGCCCTCGGGCTCTGCTCCCCCTCAGGGGGGCTTGCCCTGGAAAGCGAACCGCTTCTCTGGTCAAGACTTTCCTCGCCAGCCCGATGGGACCCTGCGGTGTCCCGCTGGTCAGTCATTGGTTGCCCATGAACAACGCCGAGAAGCCGATGGGAGCCTGCGCGTCGTCTATGCGGCCAGTATCCGGAGTTGCCGTCCCTGTCCCCTGCGCGAGCAGTGTCAATGGAATGGCAAAGAAACTTCCAAACCTCGCCAGGTGAGTGTGCTGCTCCACCCGCTCGCCATTGGCTCTGCTCCCCTCCTCTGGCATGACTGGAGCCGGAGAGAGCATCGACGTGCCTGTATGCAACTCGTGCGTGATCAACACATCGAGATGAGACTTGCAGAAGACCCGCCCAGCCAGAGCAGCCCCACGCCTTCGCCTTTGATCCTTTCGCGAGCACAGCGGGCGCACTTTCGGCTCTCGTGGGCAGAGCGCCTGACTCGCAATGCGCGTGCGCCAGGCAAGGGGCAAGTTAGAATCAAGCTCTTCGGGGTGCCAGACCATTTCGCTGACTTCCTCGGCCTGCGGGCAACGTAGCCAGTCGCGCGGCTTCGAAGATAGGTTTCTCTCCTCGGACAGGCTGGCCTCTCCGAGCGGAGCTTCATGGTTTCTTGCTTCAGCTTTACTTCGATTCCTCTCATCTCCTGCTCGTTTTTCTTCACCTACTGCTGTTCCTCCCAGCTCGTTTGAGGGCCATGTCTCGCTCCGGTGGCTTACACTCCCTCACTCAGCAATTAGCTCAGCTACAACCTCGTTGCGCACTTCGTGGGCTCATCGTGGGGATACTTCTCTTTGAGGTCATGGACATCGCGTAAGTAGTGAACCCAACATCGTTGATGGAGACCTTGATGGATGTTGTATGCGGCATAGAAGTCACTTCCAAGCACGCCCTCAAAGTTCTTGCCGATCAAGGCTTTGACCACTTCCCCCCCACGAGAATGATGGTACTCATAATAGCGAATGCTGGGAGTGGAGACGCTCCAGATGGAGCCATTGGTGCCGTCTTCTCGCCACCCCGTCTCATCGGCTTGAACGGCGGGACTCGCACGGATCTGGGTTTTGAGCGCATCGAGGTAGGGCTGCATCTGGTCTTTGATCCGATGCAGAAGTTCAACCATCTCCCCCGTGCTGATCGTGACCCCATGCAGCGTAAGCAGGTACGCTTGAATCTGTCGGATGGGCAAACGCATCACCGTGCGCAACGTGGCAATCAGACTGGCAAGCCGCACGCCCAAGCGCGACTTCCCCATTACCTGTTCATGCAAATCCACTGGCGCTTCATGCCATTTCTGGCATCCGGCACACCAGCCTTTGTAGATCCGATGTTCCGTGATTTCAACGGGTGGGGGAACTGGCACATCGATCACCTCTCGCAAGCGCGCAAGGCTGATCCCGCCCAATCGCAGATGACACTCTGGACAGTGGACCAGTCGGTGCTCTATGATCTGGGTCGGCGATGATCGTGGCCTGGCTCGATTCTGCTTGGCGTCACGCTTCTTGCGGGCTTTCTTCTCTCCCTTTTCCGGCTTTTTCACATTGGCTTTGACGAAAGTCGGCGGTGGCGTTTTCAGTTTCTCCAATTCCTCGATGCGTGCCAAGGCCACACGCAGCAGTTCCTGGGTCTGCCCCATCGCTTCTCGCAAGGCTTGGTTTTCGGCCCGAAGGTGGGCATTCTCTTCCTCTAACGTCATTACCTCAGTTTATCAGAAAAGGTCAAGTCTGAACAGTTTCTAGTCCAGGCCACGATTCACCAACTCCGCCACAGTCGAGCAACTCAACTGATTCAAGCTGGTGTTCCGGTCACCACCGTACGCAAGCAGATGGGGCATCGCAACTTACAAAGTACCTTGCTCTACGCTGAGGTGGATCAGGCCACCGTCAAGCAAGACCTGTTGGAATATCAACGGCGCAAGGGAAAGCTGAGCTGAACGGATGGCAAAGACCTATTCCTGGAGCACAGATACCCAAGAGATACGTCGCCTGTTTACCCTGACCTACCATGATCTGCAGTTTCTAGAGCCGTTACGAGCTGATGCCCAGCGGCTCTATCGTGCCCTGGTCCTGGTCTGGGCTCGGGTCGAACGCATGCTGGTCTCCGATCCGAGCGATATTCCAGAAGACGTGATTGAGCAAGTGAGTAAGCAGTTAAGCTTGAAACCCAGCGTCCTCTCCCAGCTTCGTAATCACCCCTCGGCGCGGTCAGCGACCTTTGAGGCAGTGCGTAAGCATCTGGAGGTGCGTGCTTGGCAAGAATCCGACGTCGAGCAGTTATCGGCGTATCTCGTCGAGAAAGTGGCTCACACCGGTAATCCTTCAGCCCTCTTTGATGCAGCTACCGATTGGATGGTGCGTGTCGGGGTGCTGCGTCCGCAGGGGGAGACGACCATTGACCGTCTCATCTATCAGGTGCGTAATCAAGCCGAGGACACCTTCTTTGAGCAGATCGCCGCGCAGCTCTCTGAGGAGAACAGAAACAAGCTCGATGCTATCCTGGACACATCTGCCGGTGATAGTCGCCTGGCCTGGCTGGGCGCTCCGCCGCGAGCAGCCTCTGTCCTGGCGATCAAAGAAGAGTGTGAGCGCCTAGTGCATGTCCGGCAGTCGTTACCCGCTCCGCTCAATTGGGGAGTCATGACCACAAACCGCTTGCACCAATGGTCAGCCATCGTGAAAAAGCACCGAGCACGCAATATCCGGCTCTATCCTCCGGCCAAACGTTACACGCACCTGTGTGCCTTTTTGACGATTCGTGCTGAAGAACTGACCACCACCATTGTCGAAATGTTCGATGTGTTGATCGGACGACTCTTTTCCCGCAGCGACGATGACTTAGTGGTAGCCAAAGCAAAACAGCAGCAGACGCATCAGGAGAGCGCCCGCCTGTTCAAAAAAGTAGCTCAGGTCTTGCTCGATCCGAATGTGCCAGAAGAGCAGGTGCGCGAACACATTTTCAAACAGGTATCCAGAGAGCGTGTGAGTGCTCTGGTGGATCTCTCCGATGAACTGGATAAAAGTGAAACAGCGACCTTCTTTGGGATTTTGGACCATCGCTATGCCCATATGCGTGATTTTGCTCCACTGGTGCTGCGCACCCTCCAGTTCGACTCACCCCGTACGAAGAATCCCATCCTGCAGGGGCTGACGACGCTCACCGAGATGAACCAAGACGGAAAGAAATCGGTCCCGGATGAAGCTCCAGTAGACTTTATTCCCCGCAAGTGGACAGGAGTGGTCGTCAAAGATGGTGAGGTCAACAAACATGCTTGGGAATTTACTTTACTCCATGAAGCGAGAGCCGCACTGCGAGCAGGAGATCTGATTGTAGAAGGGAGCCAACGCTATGCTGCCTGGGATAGTGATCTCTACCAGGCCAAAGAGTGGGCACAGCGTCGTGCCGCCTGGTATGAGGAGAGCGAACTGCCGGAAGATGGGAATCTCTATCTCCAAGAGCAGCTCAGCGCATTGGAGCAGACCGCCAAACGGGTCGCTCGACGCATCGCACGCGGCAAGAATCCTGATGTGCGCGTGGAGGGAGACGAACTGAAGTTGACCGCGCTCGAAAAAATCGAGGTTCCACAGGAAGTGGCAGATCTGCGCACAGATCTCATTGACCTCTTCCCTCCTACCGGACTGCCGGAGGTGCTGATGGAAGTGGATCGATGGGTCAACATCAGCCCGATCTTTTTCCGGCTCACGAGTCGTCGCGAGCCAACAGAGGAGGCCCTCGCCGAACTGAGGCCGTTGCTCTTTGCCGTCCTGGTAGCAGAGGCAACCAATATTGGTCTCTCCGCGATGGCACAATCATCAGGGATTGCTCTTCATGAGCTGGAACGAGTATATGATTGGTATATGAGGGAGGAGACCTTACGGGCAGCCATCAGTAAATTGATCAGCTATCACCGCTCTCTGCCGCTCACGATGAAATTTGGGGATGGAACTACCTCCTCCTCTGATGGTATCCGTTTTGGCATGGCAGCGTCCTCTTTGCATGCACGTCACCTTCCTCGATATTTTGGCGTGCGGCGCGGCGTCACGCTCTACAATCACACGACCAACCAGGGCAGTCAGCCCTGGATCGACGTGGTGAATTGCCTGGTCCGGGAATCGACGTATGTGCTTGATGGGCTGCTCTATCAGGATGCACCGGCCATCAAAGAGCACTACGTGGACACCAATGGATTTACCGAACTCCTGTTCGGGTTATTTATGCTGCTGGGCTTTCGTTTTGCGCCACGCCTACGTGACCTCTCGGATCAGACCCTGTATCGTCCCCGCAAACACACCGATTACAGCGTGCTTACACCAGTCCTCAAAAAGGACATCCGAGAGGATCTCATAGTTCGCCACTGGGACGATATGAATCGCCTAGCGGCTTCGCTCAAAGATGGACTGGTGCGTCCCTCGCTCGTGGTCTCCAAACTCCAGGCTATGCAGCGACAGAATCCGCTCCAGCAGGCGATTCAGGAACTGGGGCGGCTCGGGAAAACGGGACATATTCTTCACTATGTGGACGATCCTCCCTTCAGGCGGCGGGTACTGGTGGGATTGAATAAAGGGGAGAGCTTGCACTCGATGGCCCGTGACATCGGCTTTGGGCACCAGGGACGCTTCACCGATCGCAGCTATGAGGCACAACTCAACCGAGCCTCAGCTCTCAGTTTGGTGATTAATGCCATCGTCGTGTGGAATACCCGCCGCTTTGATCGTGCGCAAGCCAGACTGCTGGAACAAGGCGAGCAGGTGGATGACACGGTGTGGCAACACCTCTCGCCACTGGCCTGGAAGCATATCAACCTGGTTGGGTCCTACCATTTTACTGAAGTGACTCTTGAAGAGGAGTTTCGTCCCTTGCGTGAGGCAGAGAGCAGACGAGCAAGACAAAGAAGGATAGCTCCATCTTCCCCAACGGATGCGTCAGGAGAAAAAACAGAATCACGGGAAATGGAATATGGAGAGAACGAGGAGCAGCCACTTGTGCAACTCTCACTCTTACAGGAGAGTGAGGACGCGTGACACCTAATAAATGACCCACTCTTCGGGTCAATTGCCAACACCGGCCGTGCGAACCGCCATTCGCTGCGCCCAGGTGAAAGTAAAGCTCAAGTTGTTGAAGAGCTAGACGGGGCTCTAGGACGCGCTTTCTGAGTATTGAGATGCCTATGCACAGGTCCGAGGTGCGTAGACTCGCCACGCCAAGCGCAACGGCTCTTTCGAGAGCACCGTGAGGTACGAAAGCAGCAGAGTGGTCCCTCAATGCAAAACTGCATGTGCATTGAGGGACCACTCTGCTTTTTTATGGCTGCATCAATTGATCTCGCAGCGTCTGAGAGAGCGCCAGGTCGATGGTCGTCCAGGCCATCGCCAGTGCGCCATCAAGCGGTGCTTGATCGGCCTCTGGCGTGCCACAGGCGGCGGCAAATTCCGGCTGGTGGTTGACGGCGGGCAGGCAATTGATCCCGATGTGCGGCTGGATCGAAGTAATCACCTGCGAGATGTTCCCCATATCGGTCCCCCCTCCTCCGCTTCTTGGAGCCTGCTGAACAATGCGGCCTAATGCTTCCGCATTTCGCCGGTACAGCTCAGACATGGCGGCGTGATGCACCATCTGAGCATAGGGCTTGTCCCCTCCAACGATTTCGAGGTGAGCACCGGTTGCCAGTGCGCCTGCCTCAAAGCAGCGGGTGACTTTTGCACGCAGATCCAGCAGTTCCTCCAACGTTGGCGCACGCAGGTTATAGCGGGCAGACGCATGGCTCGGAATGATATTGGCAGCCTCGCCTCCATCGGTGACGATGCCGCTGATGCGAACGGTTGAGGGAAGCTGCTGGCGCAGAAGGCCGATGGCGACCTGGGCGATGGTCATGGCATCGGCGGCATTGATACCTTGCTCAGGTGCGGCCCCCGCGTGCGAGGCTTTGCCGGTATAGTGCACATCAAAGCGAGCAGAGGCGAGCGTGACTTCGCTGATATCATCGAAGGGCATGAGGTAGGGATGGACCAGCATGGCCGCGTGGATGCCTTCAAAGGCTCCTCGTTCCAGCAGGAGGATCTTGCCGCCAGCATTGCCGACCTCCTCGGCGGGTGTCCCGATGACCTCAATGGTCAGGCCAAGATCGTTGGCAACCTGTGCCGCTGCTATCCCCGCGCCTGTCGCCATGGCCGCCATGAGATTATGTCCGCGGGCATGTCCTATTTTGGGCAGGGCATCGTACTCGGCGCAGAAGGCAATATGGAAGGGGCCGTTGCCTGCTCGCGCGCGAAAGGCGGTTGGCAGATCGCCAATGCCTGTCTCAACAGCAAGACCGGCATCGGCGAGGACCTCGGTGATCCAGCGGCTGGCTTGCTCTGAGGCTTTGCCCAGTTCCGGGTGGTCGTGAATGCGATGCGAGAGATCGATCAAGGTCTGCTGATACGCGTGTATAGTTTCCTGAGCCTTCTGCTTTGTGTCCATGAATGCTTCCTTTCTCGTGCGCGTGCTCGCGGGCTTCTCTGTTTATTTCGTGGAGCCTCCTCGCCTGGCTCCCTATCTCCCAGCAACCTCGATCTGTTCGACGGCGGGAATGATCTGGGTGGCGAAGAGCTCGAAGGGTTCCAGGTCGGCCACATTGGGCAGACTGACAATCGCCTAGTCGATGCCCATCGCTGCTAATTCGCGGAAATAGGCGATGGCGGCAGCCGGGGTCCAGCTCTCCTCCCTGCCATCCCTGGTGAGATGAATCTTCTTAATGATGGTTTTCTCGATATCCGTATACGGGCGGCCTATGCTCTGGCAGTGCTCGCGCAGGACGGCGAGCTTGCGCTGCGCTTCCTCGAGCGGAAGGCTGGTCAAAGAGAAATTGCAGGCATCGCCATATTGTGCCACCAGACGCAGCGTCTTGCGCTCCCCTGCTCCGCCGATCAAGATGGGCGGGTGCGGCTTCTGGACCGATGATGGCGAGTTGAGCGGACGACCAAGCTGATAGTGTTTCCCCTGATACGGCTTCTCGTCATCTTTCCACATCTGGTGCGCGATCTGCAATGTCTCCTCCAGACGTTCAAACCGCTCGGTGGTGGGAGGAAATGGCACACCCAGGCCATGGTGCTCCTCCTCATACCAGCCGGCACCAATGCCCAGATAGGCGCGTCCACCAGAGAGGACATCCAGCGTCGTAACCGTCTTGACCAGCACACCTGGATATCGATAGGTCACGCCCGTGACCATGGTTCCCAGCTTGACCCGATTAGTTCGCGCGGCAGCAAAGGCCAGCGCACTGTAGCCTTCCAGCATCTCATGCTCGGCGGGACCAACGCCGGGGATCTGGAAGAAGTGGTCCATGACCCACACACTGAACAAACCAGCTTGCTCTGCTCGCTGGGCAATCAAGCCAAACGTCTCACCGAGCGGTCCTTGATGATTGGGCCAGGTAAAGCTGGTGACTTGTAATCCGATCCGCATACAACCTATGCTCCTTTAACCCTTGAAATGTGAGTATTTCGTTTTCAGATTCCTGATGAATCCTTTCCGTGCGTTCAACCTGTCCACGAGATTACCATGCTCGGATGTATTCATCATGATGCGTCTTCACCGTTCGATAATTGGGAGAATCAGACGAGACGGATGCTCCGCGTTATGAAAGACGCGGTTGATCGCCGATTGGTAGTGACTGGCAGCCTCGCTCGCGATCTCCCCGCCTGTGTTGCTGTTGCGGCCAAACCGTGGGAAGTTGCTGCTCGCGACCTCCAGCCGGATGTGGTGGCCTGGCAAAAACACATTGGCCGTAGCCCATAGATCGAGGCGCAACTCATAGATCGCATCAGGTTCGAGGAGTTCAGGCTCAGTCATCGATGTGCGGTAGCGTGCGCGCAGGATGCCCTCAGTCAGGATCATTGCCCGACCATCTGGGTATACATCCACCAGTTTGCCCGTAAAATCCGTGTCACGCGCCGATGACGCCACAAACAGACGTAACTCGATTGGGCCAATCACTTCGACCGGTCGATCCAGTATCGGCGTGCTATACACCAGCACATCATCGCGCAGTTCGACCGCGCGCTGGTCTCGTGGCCCTATGGCGTTGCCACCAGGCAGGATAACCTGGCCGCCAACAGTCGGGACCGGGCGCAAGGGGTTGGACAGGTACACGTCCGGCAGTTCCTCTTCCGGCGTCTCGGTCGACAATGTGCCATCGCCATGAAGGGTATTGGCGTGGCCAGCGCTGTGGAGATAGTAGGGGCGATACCGGGTGTCGGGGAGCGGCCAATCGGCCTCCGTGCGCCAACGATCAATCCCCATTACAAAGAGCGTGACCGTCGGCTCCTGTTCAACGCCGTTGTCCACTTCCCTCAGCCAATGATCGAACCAGCGGAGCTGGAGGCCAGTCAGGTCAAGCACGCCGAGGCTTCCGGCAGCGCCGAACTCGCGCTCTGGGAAACTGCCGGTAAAGTTCGAGTGGCTCCAGGGACCGATGACCAAGCGCTGGTTCTGGCGCGCATGTAGCGTTCCTCCCAGCTTTCGCATACCCTGGTAGTTCTGGAACGTGCCCCACAGAAAGATATCGTACCATCCACTGATGTTGAGCGCCGGGGCATTGATCTGCTCGTAGCTAGTACAGGGTGAGATGGTGCGCCAATACGCGTCCGCCGTTGGGTGAGCCAGCCAGTCACCCCAGAAGGGCACGAGGTCGTGGAGCAGTGGATGGTCGTTGAGTGGCAGATGAGCTAAGACGGTATTCACATCCAGGTCTACTCCGCCCTCTGGCGGCACCCAACCACGAGCCACCCGGCGCTGGATCTCGTCACGACTGATCGAGACCGCCCAACGCAGGCTGTGGAACACGTTTGCGCCACCCTGATACGCTTCCCCCTCAGATGTCTAAGGGGGTCACCATCGGTGCCATTGCTCGCAATGCCTCGGGCTGTTCACGGGCGGCCAGCCACTGGGTGCAACCGAGGTACGAGCCGCCAAAAGTGCCCACGATGCCACGTGACCACGGCTGAGCAACTGCCCAGGCGATCGTGTCAACGCCGTCATGGTTTTCCTGGAACTGAGGGTTGAACTCGCCCTCGGAGGCAAACCGCCCGCGCACATCCTGGATCACCACAACATAGCCAGCCTGTACCGCGCACGCAAAATGTTGAACGTCTGGCCAGCTACGGCGTCTTCTTTGTTATAGGGCGTGCGTGCGAGCAGCACCGGCTCAGGTGGTGCGCCGTCCAGCCGATACACGTCGGTCGCAAGCAACACTCCATCGCGCATCGGCACCAGAATATTCTTCTCAATCAAAATGGTTGCCATTGATGTCTCCTTTCATCCAGTCGAAGAGTGTTCGGAGCTTTCCTGTTCCATCCGCTCAACCATCTTGCCATCGGTGTTCGGCGATGGCGATGTGCGTCCCGTTCCGGTAACAGACTCAGATAGTCCTTTCCCGGAAGGCTGTGAACCACTTCTTTCGATGTCCATATGCTTCATTCTTCTACGCCGTCTCCAAAAGCAGCGAGAGGTTTTCGGTCTGAGAGGAGCAGAATGCCTGTTTTGCTCAGAGGCCGGTCATTCGCTCCAGCTGTTCGGGATACCGATCCCCTTGGACCGTGATCGTTGCAATGGCTCTTTGGATTTCCTGGAGATCGTCGGGCGAGAGATGGATGGCGAGAGCACCAATATTCTCATCCAGGCGTTCTAGCTTGCGGGAACCCGGGATGGGAACGATCCACGGCTTCTGGGCAAGGAGCCAGGCGAGCGCGATTTGAGCTGGTGTTGCTCCCTTCTGTTCTCCGATGCTGGCCAGCAGATCAATGACCACCCGGTTGGCTTTGCGCGCCTCTGGTGTATAGCGAGGGAGGCGGCTGCGGATATCCACACTGGCGAAGGTCGTGCTCTCGTCGATCGTTCCCGTGAGATAGCCCCTGCCCAGCGGGCTGTAGGGAACAAAGCCGATCCCGAGTTCCTCGCATGCAGGCAATACGTCCTGCTCAACGGTTCTCCACCACAGCGAGTATTCGCTCTGAACTGCCGTGACTGGCTGGACCGTGTGTGCGCGACGGATGGTTTCTGCTCCTGCTTCAGACAGGCCGAAGTGTTTCACCTTCCCTTCCTCAATCAGCTCCTTCACCGCTCCCGCCACATCCTCGATGGGCACGTCCGGGTCCACACGGTGCTGATAGAGCAGATCGATGGTCTCGACCCTGAGCCGCTTGAGTGAACCCTCGGTCATCTGTTTAATGTGCTCAGGCCGACTATCCAGACCCATGTTCTCTCCATTGGGCCCAAATTTGTACCCGAATTTGGTGGCGATCACCACCTGCTCGCGCAAGGGAGCAAGCGCTTCGCCCACCAGTTCTTCATTGGTGAACGGTCCGTAGACCTGGGCGGTGTCGAAAAAGGTAATGCCGCGTTCGACGGCCGACCGGAGAAGTCGGATCATCTCCTGCTTGTCGGGAAGCGGGCTTTCATCATGGCTCATTCTCATGCAACCAAGTCCAAGGGCCGAGACTTCCAGGTGATTGTTTCCAAGTGTGCGCTTCTGCATGTGCTGACCTCCTCTTTTTCTGTGTCTTGTTTCCTGTCTTTGCGTTCCAGATCGGAACGTTCTTGCCTCTACGATCAGCCCAGGCATTATTCGTCGCTGACCGGTTCCATAGCGCCGGGTTCAACCGTGATACTCACCCCGACTGCACGTGCCGGAGCGGGTGCCTCGAACAGGGTGTCAAGGCGTCTTGCGCTGGGAAAGGACGCGGACGGTCCTTTCCCGGAAGGCTGTGAGCCACTTCTTGTGATGTCCATATGCTGCATTCCTCCACCATGCCTACAAAAGCAGAGAAGCATGTTCTCTGTCTGGTGGTCATTATAGACGCGCCTTCGCACAGGGTGATAGAATAATTCGTGAAAATGATTGTCTGATTCTGCACATCTTCCCGATGGATGATGGAGAAACCAGAGAAGAGGTTCCGATGCATGTGATGATCCACCAGCCTGCAGCACGCGAGGCCCGACTGATGCAAGCCAACCGCGAGGAACTGGTGGAGCGGATTGCGCGAGCCATGCGCGAAGATGGGATCACCCAGCCGCTCCCAGGGCTTTACCTGTATCGCCGCTCCTCGCCTCTACAACTGCTTCACGGTGTGAGCGAGCCATCCGTGGCCGTGATTGCCCAGGGGAGTAAGGAAGTCCTACTGGGCGAGAACCGCTACCGCTACGGCCCGTCACAGTATCTGCTGGCCACCGTCGAGCTGCCCACCATCCGCCGAGTTCTCGAAGCCTCCAAGGAGCGACCCTACCTCAGCCTTCGTCTGGAACTCGCACCCAGCCTCGTTGGCTCAGTCCTGCTTGAGGCCGGTCACCTCTCTCACTCCTCGCTTCCAGGCCGCGCTGATGTGAGGGGCATCGATGTCAGCCCGCTGAATATGCCCCTGCTGGACGCCTTCGTGCGGCTCACGAGGCTCCTGGATGCTCCTGCCGAAGCGCCGGTGCTCCTGCCGCTGATCACGCGGGAAATTGTCTACCGTCTCTTGATGGGAGAGCAGGGTGCCCGGCTTCGGCACCTGGCAATTCTGGGGGGCTATACTCCCCGCATCGCCAGAGCGGTCGTCGACCAGCCCCTGCGCATCGAGAGACTCGCGCGTGAGCTGGGCATGAGCGTCTCGGGGTTGCGCCAGCACTTCAAGGCCGTCACAGCGATGAGTCCCTCACAATTCCAGAAGCAGTTGCGGCTGCAGGAGGCCCGCCGTCTGATGTTAAGCGAAAATCTGGACGCGGCCAGAGCGGCCTCTCGCGTGGGCTACTCCGACGCCTCCCACTTCACTCGGGAATACAAAAGCCTCTTCGGCGTCCCCCCCATACACGATGTGCAACGCCTGCGGGAAGGGGTGCTGGCAAGCGCTGGCCGCTGAGCCAGAACATGATCTGCCTCACGCAACAGACCACTGTCCCCATATGTGCTGACCATGTCGGTTTCGTTCTCTTCATCGGCACATCCAGAAAAGCCGAAGAGGATCACACGGGGAAGGAAGGTGTATGCAAGAGATGCTCGTATTGCCTGCTACCCTGCCCCGGGTAACAGTTTATGTACACGCAACCAAGGCAGCAGATCCACTCCCCACAACAGAAAAGTCAGACTCGTCAACAACAGCCTCCAAAACAGAGGTGCAGTGATCAAACACCAAAGGAGAAACGCATAGCTCAGACCACTGATGAGCGGAAGAAGCGTGGTCCAGAGTTCGTTCTCAAAGGCCGCTACTTATACCGCACGTTGTATCCTCCCGTCAAAAAAACACTTAAGGGCCAGTGCGCTCTTCTTACGCCTGTGTTGCAGCGAAGGACGTGTTACGCAGGCCGGAAGGCAACGGGCAGATTCCTGATAACGAAGACAATACCAGTAGAAATTTCAATTGGTACGCCTTCGACGCGCTTCAGATCTTTCAATTGCTCCAGCATCATAGGCAAGACAACCTTCGCTTCGAGCCGTGCCAGGGGAGCGCCGACACAGAAGTGGATGCCGTGACCAAAGGCAAAATGGCGATTTGGCGCACGCTCGATATTGAAGCGATCCGGCTCCGGAAATTGCACAATGTCGCGGTTGGCTGAGGCGGTCCAGGCCAGGATCATCTGATTGGCTGGAATATGTTGTCCTGCCAGTTCAACATCCTGAGTAGTGCGGCGGAAGAGAAACCAGACAGGCGGCAGGTAGCGTAACACTTCTTCGATCGCGGTCGGCATGAGTGCTGGTTCGCGCTGAAGCCGTGCGAGCGAGTCAGGATGGTCGGTGAGACAGAGAATGGCATTGGCAATCAAGTTCTTCGTCGTCTCCTGACCAGCCGCCAGGAGCAAGAAGCAAAAGTTGACCAGTTCTTGCTTACTGAGCCGCTCGCCATCGATTTCTGCGTTGCTAAGCGAGGTAATCAAATCCTCACGTGGGTTCTTGCGTCGTGCCTCCAGCAAATGCAAAAAGTAGTTATTCATCTCCTGGCGCATATCACGTGCGGACCCTTCGGCCCGTTCACGAGAAGCTTCATTTTCACCACCACCGAAGCGGGCCCAGCGCCGGAAGATGTCCCAGTCCTCGGCAGGCACACCAAGCATCTCGGCAATGATTTTGGCTGGTAGGGGGAAGGCGATGTCAGAGACAACATCCATTTTACCTGTTGCTTTTACCGCATCAATCAATTCCTGTGTGGTCTGGGTGACACGGTCCGAGAGGCGGGCGACCGCACGCGGCGTAAAGGCCTGGTTGACCAGATTACGCAACTTACGGTGATCAGGAGGATCAGTTGTAACAAGCGTGTTTGCCAGAAATGAGTCGCCAAAGGTGGCATCCGATGAGAAACGGTTGTAGTCAGTGATTACTTCCTGCACATCTTCGTATCGGAACACTTGCCAGATCGGCATCTGTTCGGCACGAAACACAGGCCGGTTGGAACGCATTTGCTCAAACCAGGCATAGGCCTGGGGAATATCTTCAGGAGAACGAGGTAAGAAGTCAGCGAACGTTCGTGAACGACGTTGAGGTTGTTGCATCTATCAAAGCCTTTCTTCGACCTTGCAGTTACTTTTATGACTCTCTTTCTCTCTTTTACGATCTATTTCCTAAAAAGTTAGACTCAAGCGTTCGAAATTTATACTCATAAAACCAGATTGTCAATGATTTGTGCTCTCAGTTCCATTTCAGCGCGGCCACAGACCCAAATCACCTGGAGAGTGTATGCTCGTCCTGTAACAAGGAATGGTGAGGTAGTTGCTTGTCCACCCTCGCCTGGACATATTGAAAGTGGATCGGAAGCAATCACATAGAAGGAGTACGTAACATGAGAAATTTACTAGAAAAAGGCTATAGCTACGTTCGTCGTTTCTTGCTGCGAAGAAATACACTTTTCTCTTCGTCGGATACGCCTCAACAGCAAAGCTATACGCCTGAGGAGAGGTATGCTCCTCCCCGATACAGTGAGGCCCTTTCAGGGTCTGGTTATCCGCAGCAGCGTGATATGAATCCACAACAGGGGTACCCGCAACAAGGCTATACGCAGCGGGAAGGGATGAATCCGTGGATCGCTGGTGGATTAGGTGCTCTGGGTGGGGGTCTTGCAGGATATGGATTAGGTCAGGCCGTGGGAGAATTGCAACAGTATGCGAACGGCGATTATCCTCCTGCTGATGGTCAAAATGACTATGCTGACTCTGGCCCTATAGGTGAAGATCCTGGAGGAGGTGATTTTGGCGGCGAATAGAGCTTCGCTCTCAGGGCTACATTCATCTAGAATGGGGTGGCAGGAGCCGATGCACCTGTTTCGATAGATGAACGTTTGTTCCTTAAAGCTCGAGTCCTTTCATGAGCCGCTCTAAGATGATGCGCCGCAAGCGAGCGACCTCGTGGACATCGCTCCATTCCTGTGGGCAGTACCGCACAATCTCCGCAGGTTCCAGCCCACAGTGATAGAGCAGATAGGCCAGTCGTCGCTCATATTCGCTAGAGAGCCTGGCCTGGACCCGGCTCCAAATCTCCAGGCTGTGGAGATTCCCTTGCAGTTCTTGCTCTGCTGACACATGCTCGCAGACCGCTCCTGGACGCGAGCAGACCCGCAGCGTCTCCAGGATGGCTCCATTCAGACTCGCACGCAGGTACACCAACACCCCAGAGAGCATCTCGCATGCCACCTGCTTCTGGACAGCAGCCTGCCGCAACCGCTCAAAGGCCAGTGCGACGAAGTACCTTTCGCTGTGTATGTGACACGCAGCCTCTCTGCCTGGATGGGCGTGTAACCAGGTCAGGACGGTCTCTTCCAGGCTCTGTTGGAACGCTGCCCAGGCTTCCAGATCGTTGTGTGTGCTCGCACGGTGCAATAGCTCTAGACGAGAGACCTCGAGCGTCTCGTTGACATCTTGCCTCATGATGCTGCTCCTTGTGTTCGCATTCGAGAGTGGAATGGGGCGCGCCGTTCCACTCTTCCTCAGAGGGCTCTGTCCACACTGTTGTAGCCAGATCTAACCATCTACAGGATGTAGTTCAGTCCCTTCATCTATAGGCACAGGTGGAGGAGGTGTTGTTGCTTGTAACTCCCAAAGGTGAACATCTCGGAACTCGATGAAGTCTTTGAGCAACATGGCTCCATAGACCACTCCTAGCCCATTATTGGCTTGCTCAAAGTCAGGGAAGCCTGTCTGGTAACCATTAGCGATAGCGAGTGCCCACCGATTAATATTACGAATACAAGCACCTGCATTGGAAAACTCAGGGTGTTCGTACAGGTCATGCTTGAAAACATCTTGGAATGTAAGGTAAGGGCCTGCTTTGAGGAGCATAGCTCCGTAGACTACCCCCTGTCCATGGTCCCCCTGCTCAAAGGTAGGAAATCCTGTGAAGTAGCCACTCGCTTGAGCATATTCATGAATGGCACGCCAGGTTGCTTGCGCGTCGGCGAGAGCGGGTACACCGCGAAGATCGTCTCGGAAAATGTCTCGGAACTCGATGTAAGGACCAGGCTTGAAAAGGTTCACTCCATTGATCACTAATCCATGACCGTCCAGTCCCTCTTCAAAGTTAAGAAGCCCGGCTGCGTAGCCATGGGCTAATGCATATCGATTAGCTTGTCTGAGTCTCGTATCGTCTGATGGGTATGCCACAATTCGTTTCCTTTCTTACGTAAGTGGGAGACCATTCCAAAAAAGAGAGGTCTCCAAGATGGACAAGTAATTTTGAACCGTCTACCTTCGACCGTCAGAGCAATGCAGCTTGCCGAACCTCTTGCAGAGCCGCTGCGTAGTCTGGCTCACGGAGTTGATCAGCGACGTACTCGACGTAGACGATACAGTCGTTGCGATCAAGCACGAAGACCGCCCGCTGCAAGAGACGCCACTCTTTGAGCCACACACCATAGCCCTGACCGAACTGGTCACTGCGATGGGCAGAGAAGACCTGATGCAACACGCCCGCCGTATCCTGCCAGCGAGCTTGCATCTGTGGCGAGTCCATACTCACGGTATAGATGCAGGCATTCGATGGCAACGTCGCGCACAAGGCTTCCCACTGTCGCGTCACTTGCTGGCAGACCGGACGTTCCAGGTTGTTCACCACGTTGAGCAGACGTACCATCCCTACAGAGTCGGCTAGGCTGACAGTGCGGACGGCCATATCCGCGAGATCCAGGTAATCCAGGGAGAAGTCGGGAGCGGCCTCTCCTGGGTGCAGCGGCTTGCCGATGACGGTGAGCGGCTCGTTGCCTGCGAAGGCTTCGCCGATGTGTTCTTCCATGATGGCGTGCTCCTTGGTCTCGTTTCGACTTCAGCTCTTCATAAGTCTAGCGTATGATGGCTGAGAATACACCGTCAGAACTGAGGAGTTTTTCTGGAAGAGGTGCGGCTACTCGGCTTCGGATACCCGTCAGTTTTGAGGGGGAGGTTTAACGGGAAGAGGGTATGCTGGATGAACGCGAGAGAGAGGCTCTTGCGGGTGCTGAGAGTCAAGACACCAGGGAACGTACCTGAGAATGAGGAAGTCTCACACCAGGTTGTGCTCTATGGCATAGCGGGTCGCCGCACTCCGGGAGGAAACTCCCAGTTTGCTGTAGATCGAGCGCACATGGAAATTGACGGTGACCACGCCAATGACGAGCTGCCTGGCAATCTGCGCGCTGGTCAAGCCCTGGGCAAGCAGGCGCAGCACGTCCATCTCGCGCGCCGTTAACTCATTGAGAGAAGTCAGCGAAGGTGCTTGCTTAGCCGCAGGGACTGGTTTAGACACAGAAGTCCGGTGCAGCCCAGCGACTGCTTGCTCTGGTGTCATAGTGCGTCCCTCGATCCATGCGGAGGTGAAGGCTTCTTCGCCGAGTCTGCTCCGTGCGGTTGCTACCCATTGGTCATAGAAGCTCTGTATGAGAGGCATGGGATGACCCTTCGCTTCGCGCATCGTCTCTGCTACTCCCCAGAGCCGAGCCGCCCATTCTGGTCGTCCCAATCCCACGACAACCCCTCCCAAATCTTCTAAGCAGGCGGCAACAAGAGGTCTTTCTCGATAGTCCAGTTCTTTCAGGGTAGTCAAGCCTGCTTCGTAGTAGATCCTTGCCGAGTCAAAATTGCCTTGATTCAAAGCGACTCCTCCTTGACCCAAACAAGCCCATACAATGCCTAGCCGATCTCCTCTCTGCTGGCAAAGAGCCAGACCTTCCTCATGCAAGGCCTGTGCCTTGGGGGTACTCGCCCTGAATGTCTGCGACATAGCCCAAGGTAAAGAGCGCATAAGCCATCTGCTCTGTGTTGCCAGTTTCTCGGAAGCACACCAAACTTTCTTCAGCCAGCATCCGTGCTCTCGTCAAGTCGCCCAGCGCAAAGCGGCTAAATGACAAGAGGGCCTGCGACGAGGCGATCTGCCAGGGATCTGCTTGCTGCTTGGCATAGGCTATCCATTCCTCTGCCAGAGCAGATGCCTGCAGATAGTCTCTTCTGTCATAGACCACACTTACCAGTAGCCCGAGGGAGAGGACCAGACTCCAGGTATCATCCGCCGCTCTGGAGCGAGCTATTGCCTCTCGAGCGGAGGTTTCTGCCTCCGTATGGTTTCCTCGCTCAAGTGCAACACGGCCCAGAACCCAGAGGCACGTTGCGCTACTTCGGGTATCGCCTGCCTGTAGAGAGAGTTGCAGCCCCTGCTTTGCGAGCTTTTCTGCCTGATTGCCTTCGCTCTGAGCATTCGCAAGCACTGCTGCACCGGTCAGCACTTTCGCCTGGAGGGATGACGCAACCCCTGAAGCCGTCACGCCTACGCGCTCAAGCATACTGCGTCCCTCACGCAAATGCCCTCGCATCCACCAGAATCGCCAGAATACTCCAGCCAGCCGGAAGGCAGGCTCTCCCTTCTGGTGCTCCAGAAACCAGGATAGGGCGGCCTGAAGGTTCTCGTGTTCTCGTTCTAGCTGTTTGAGTGCACGTGTCTGCTCTGCACTGGTCAATTTCGGCTCTATCTCCTCTGCCAGAGCTAGGTAATACCTGGCATGCGCTTGTCGGAGCGTCTCTGCCTCCCCACTGCTCTCCAAACACTCCCGAGCATACTCCCGAACTGTCTCGAGCATGAGCAGGCGTGGCTCTTCCCCCTCCCGCTCTGTTTGGTGCAGTAGGCTTTTGTCGATCAGGGAGGCCATACCATCTATCACTCCTCTCGCTCCACCGTTTGCGCCAAGAGCCGTGCAGACTGCCTCTCCCGCTTCCAACGTACAGCCTTTCATAAAGACGGAGAGCTGCCGGAAGAGGTGCTGTTCATCTGCATCAAGGAGCTGATAGCTCCACTCCAGGGTACTGCGCAAGGTCTGCTGGCGGGCGGGCACATCCCGTCGTCGGCTCGTCAAGACTGCCAACCGAAGCGTCAACCGTGCAAGCAAGGCCTGAGGTGGGAACAGGGGGATGCGGGCTGCTGCCAGTTCGATGGCCAGGGGCAACCCATCGAGTCGGAGACAGATCTCGGCAATGGTCGCAGCATTGTCCATCGTCAACTGAAAATCGGATTGGATGGCCTGCGCCCGTTGAATGAACAGATGCACCGCTGGAACGTGTGCGAGCAATCTGACATCTGGGAGGTGCCTGGGGTCTGGGAGCGCAAGGGGTGGAACGGCGAATTGGTGTTCGGCCCGCAGGCGCAACACCTCTCGGCTCGTGACCAGAATCTTGACATCCGGGCAGGCTTCCAACAGCTCTGCAAGGAGCGTCGCCGCCGTGATGACGTGTTCAAAGTTGTCCAGGAGTAGGATCCGTTGCTTATCGCGCTGAGAGATCTTGAGCCGTTCCAGTAACTGCTGAGATCCGCTCTCGGTGAGTCCAAGGCTGTGAGCGATGGTCGGGATGACGAAGGCTGGGTCATTGATGGGAGCGAGAGAGACAAAGTGAACCCCATCCGCGAAGTCATGCGCCAGGTTCCGAGCGACTTCGAGCGCGAGGCGCGTTTTGCCCACGCCAGCCGTGCCGGTGAGGGTGAGCAGGCGGACGTCTGGGCGCAAGAGTAGTGCCTGGATCGCCTTCAGCTCGTGCTCACGGCCAATCAGCGACGTGAGCGAGACAGGGAGGCCACGCGTGACGAGCTGGGCTTTGTCACCTGGAGGGGGCTCTGGAAAGACGATGATGTTGTCCTGCATATGCAGTCTATCCCTTCATGTTGCGAATTGTGCTTTTCCCCAACCAGGCCTGTTACTCCAAATTCGCTATGCTGTTCTGTGGTAATAAAAGTATACCACAGCTTTAACTCTTGCTAGAGCTATTCGAGCCTGGAAGCTCGCAAGCAATGATCCGCATCCTCAGTCGCGTCTCAGCGAAATCACAGTATCAGTTCACAAGTAGATGCTATCCTTGTGGTGAGTGAATACTATGTAGTCTCACTATGCCATACTTACTACCCCTATAGTCGCCCAGCTATTACGAGGGCGTCTGTACAGCCTGAAGAAAATATATCGCCTACTTACACTTACATAGGAAGTACTGCACGAAAGTAAAGCAATGAGTATACCAAACATACGCATAGACGAGTTGATTGATCTGTTAGGGAAGTTTTACGATCAATATGGGTATCTGATCGTCTTCCTGAGCACCCTGGCAGAGAACACGGCATTACTGGGTCTGGTGTTACCTGGAAATTCATTGGCTCTTTTGGGAGCCTTTTATGCACGAGAAGGGACGCTCAATGTGGGCTGGGTGATCTTCTTCGCCACGTTAGGGACGGTCTCTGGCTATCATGTTGACTATCTCTTTGGACGTTTTGCGCTTGAGCGTCTCCTGAAGCGATGGAGTGTGAGTCGCCCAGGGC
>WNFX01004051.1_pt1 | contig 21157 bp, 11 predicted proteins | sample 5400111 | NCBI WGS metagenome assembly WNFX01 (sample SAMN13153363, study PRJNA577476) | soil metagenome | isolation source: 40 cm soil or saprolite under grassland replicate 1 | place: USA:California | collected 2016-06-15 | reverse complement strand
CCAGCAGGTCACCCACTCGAACACCACCGCGCGGGCCTCCTCCCGCGTGGCGAAGGTGCGGCCCTGGAGCAGCTCGCACTCCAGCGAGGCGAAAAACGCCTCGGCGGCGCCGTCAGTAGTACTCCAGCACGTTACGTAGCGCCCACCAGCTCGACCGGTAGTTCATCAATTGCACGCCGCCCTGCACCACGTCGGCGCCGGTGCGCTGCAACAGGACGTCGACCTGTCGGAGCAGCCCGAGGGCCACCTCGTCCTCGGCGTCGAAGACTCCCACCACGTCCCCGCGGCAGACTGGCAGGGCACTGTTGAGCGCCTTGGGCTTGGTCTTGGCGCAGTAGCGGTCGACAACCACCCGGACCAGGTCAGGATGACGCCGTGCCGCCGCCAAGGCGACCTGGTGGGTCGCGGGGTCGTCGTGGCCGACCACCGCGATGATCTCGAAGCAGGGATGGTCGAGCTGGGCGAGGGTGGCGAGTGTCTGGGCGAGGACCGCGTGCTCGTGGCGGGCCGGCACAATCAGCGAGAACGAAAGCCGGGGCTGGCCCTGGCCCAGAATGCCGTCGGGAAGCCGGTCTGCCGGGTCGCCGTGGGTGTCCACCAGGCGTAGAGCATCCAGCAGAGGGTGCTGGTGGCGATCGCCAGGAACAGCAGGATTTCGGCGGCAAGGCAGGCCAGCAGCCAGTGCTCGACCACCTGCCCCCCCGCAAGCCGGATCGTAAGTACGAAAGTACGAAACCCCTAGAACGGCTAGATGATATGAGTGGCCGCTGGCCTCATGGATCGGGAAAACTACCCAATCAAGTCGCACAACGAGAGCGCCCTGTCGGCTTCAGCCGATAAAGTCGGTGAGCAGGCCCGCGGAACCATTCCGCACCCTTCAGGCTGGCCGTGCAGACCATGGGGAGAACATGGAGGCGAACGAATGAGTACCCAACCCACGCGTGCCACGGCGACGGTCGGCCCGGGGCAGCGGTCGGCCCGGGGCAGCTGGACCCGCGGCGCTGGCTCGGGCTCGGTGTCGTGCTGATCGCGGCGTTCATGCTGCTGATCGACATCAGCATCGTCAATGTCGCGATCCCTTCGATCCAGCGCGACCTGCACGCCAGCTACTCCCAGGTGCAGTGGGTCCTGGCCGGCTACCAGCTCGCCTTCGCGGTGGTGCTGATCACCGGCGGGCGGCTCGGCGACATCTTCGGCCGCAAACGCCTGTTCCTGATCGGGGTGACCGGCTTCACGCTGGCCTCTGCCCTGTGCGGCGCCGCTCAGAATCCGGCCATGCTGGTCGGCTCGCGGTTCCTACAGGGCCTCATGGGCGCGCTCCTGTTCCCGCAGGTCCTGTCGATCATCCAGGTGACCTTCCCGCCACGCGAGCGGGGCACCGCGCTGGGGCTGTTCGGCGCGGCCATCGGGCTGGCAACGATCTCTGGACCGCTGGCCGGGGGCCTGCTTATCCAGGGCAACCTGCTGGGCCTCGACTGGCGGCCGATCTTCCTGGTCAACCTGCCGATCGGGGTGCTCGCCATCGTCGCGGCCACGGTGCTGCTGCACGAGTCCAGCGCCGAGGACGCGCCGCGCCTGGACCCGGTCGGTGTCGTGCTGGCCACCGCCGCGCTGCTGGCGTTGGTCTACCCGCTGGTGGAGGGCCGCGACCTCGGCTGGCCCGCGTGGATATTCGTGCTGCTGGCCGCGTCGGTGCCGCTGTTTGCGCTTTTCGCCCTGTATGAGCGTTACAAGACCCGCAAGGACAACTCGCCGCTGCTGGTCCTCGGCCTGTTCCGGGAACGGGCCTTTGTGAGCGGGCTGCTGCTCAGCGCGGTCTTCTTCTCCGGCATCGCGGCGTTCTTCCTGACCTTCTCGCTGTTCCTGCAGATCGGGCTCGGCTTCACGGCGCTGCACGCCGGCCTCACCACGATCCCGTTCTCGCTCGGCACGGCGGTCGCCTCGGCGGCCTCGACCCGGATCGCGCCTCGGCTCGGCCGCCGCATCCTCAGCCTCGGCTGCCTGCTGCTGGTCGCCGGGATGGGCGGGGTGATCCTCACCGTTAGCCACTACGGCACGGCGCTGCGGTCCTGGCAGCTCCTGCCGGCGCTGCTGGTCTGCGGGATCGGCCTCGGCCTGGTGATTGCGCCGCTGGTGAACGTGATCCTGGCCGGCATCAGCGGGCGCAACGCCGGCTCCGCCTCCGGCGCCCTCACCACCATCCAGCAGGTCGGCGGCGCCATCGGCGTGGCCATCATCGGGGTGATCTTCTTCGGGCTGCTGTCCAGCGAGGCCAACCCCACCGTCGACCAGGTCGCCCCGCAGTTGCGCGCCGGGCTTGCGACCGCCGGGCTGCCCGCGCCAGCCATCGACCAGGTGGAAGCCGGGTTCCGTGTCTGCTTTCACGACCGCGCCAGCGCCAAGGACCCGGCCTCGAATCCGGTGAGCTGCCAGCGCCTCCAGTCGCAGGCCCAGGGCCAGGGGCAGGGTGGCCAGGCGCAGGTCCAGCAGGTCGGTCAGGTGATCCCAGCCGCCGCCGTGGCCGCACGCAAGCAGGACTTCGTCAGCTCGGTCGAGCGCACACTCTGGTACGAGGTGGCCGTCTACACGCTGAGCTTCCTGCTGGTGTTCCTGCTCCCCACGGTCCGAGGCCACCAGCTCCAGAGGGATGGCGGGCCAGCGGCAGGGTAGCTGGCCCCGGCGCCCATGCCGGCCATGAAGGCGGTCACGGCGCGGTCATGGCGGCCGGGGGATGCGCAGCGATGGGGGCAACAAGGCAGCCTTGTGCACCGCATGGCGGCCGGTGACCCACAGGACGCAGTTCTCGCCGTGCAACTCGGTGGTGAGCGCGGCCGCGGCGGCGGGTGCATGCAACCGGCGTTGCACCAGCCAGCAGGCGTACTCGCCGTGGCGATCGAAGCCGGCGCCGAGCGCGGCATGGCCCAACACGTCGTGGACGGCCCGCAACCGGTCATAGGGGCAGCCAGGATTGCTGCCCATGAGTGGATGCGGCTGGCGGTTGGGACCCATGCGCAGGATGCCGCTGGCCAGGTCGTCAACGATCTCCTCGGCCTGCTGGTATGGGTCGGTCAGCTGGTGGCGGACCACCAGGCCAAGGCCGCCGTCCTCGCGGGGGGCGACCAGCCGCGCGTACAGGGCATCGGTTTCGACGCGAAGCTGCCAGTAGGCCTGCTGCACCTCGGGCAGGACTGGCGTCGAGGGGACGGCGAGGAACGCCGCTGCGACCTGCTCGCCACGCTCGGGGTCGATCCATGCCCCATCGGCCAGCCCAGCCAGCCGGTGCCCCTCGGCTGCCTGAGCGCCGACCACATCAAGCAGCGCGTGCAACAGTGCCTGCGCGGGCCGCCACACCGCAGCAGCGCTCCGCGACGGCTCCGCCTCCCCGGAAGCGTCAGCAGTCGCAGGTTCGTTGCTCGTCGTCTCGGTCTCCGGCCGCCGGTGCTGCACGGTGCGGCGACCTCCTCCATGTGGCTGGGCAGGGTCGTCCCAGAGGAAGGATAGGCCAGGCGACTCCGTTGTGCGTGCCTGGGAACTCGACGACCCAGCAGGCAAACCGGCCGAGCTGCTGCCAGCCGCCGCGACCTAGAGGAGACCGAGTTGTTCGCCGCTGCGTCGCAGTTCCTCGAAGCGCCACTGCCGCTTTGGGTCGGCCGTTCTTCTGGGGTTTTCACCGAGCCAGCGGAAATGCAGGTAGGTCCTTGCGGCGCTCAGTCGTGACTCGAGCGCAGCCGTGGTGCCCGCTGGTCGCTGGATCCGCAGGTACTCCCGGATGCAGTCGCGAACGGTCTGCTCCGGCCAGCGCTCGGTGAGGCTTGCCAGGTCGATCTCTCCGGGTCCGATGGCGGCCGATTCCCAATCGACCGGCACGATGGCGCCACAGCGGCGATCGAACAAGACGTTGTGCGGATAGTATTCGCCGTGGATAACCGTCGGAGGCGCGTCGAACAGCGCACCGAGGCCTTCCTCAGCGCGTTTGCAGAGCGTCGCGAGCCACGGGAACCGGAGATGCAGCCGCTGCGCGAACAGCGCGGTTCGGCGGGCCCATCCCAGGTAGTAGTCAGCGTCGTAGCGCCTGAGCCACGGAAGCCGGTCATTGTCGGGATCGCCGGCGTTCGCGGCGTGGAACGTCGCCAGCCATCTCGCCGCGGCGGTCAGCGCCGCGGGGTCGCTGACATAGTTGACCCGCAAGACGCCCTCAAGGAATTCGAGGGCAAGCCAGGTGTCACCGGTGCTCGCGTCGGTCTGCGTGCCGTAGTACCGGCAGGTTGAGAGCCCCAGCGGTCGCCGCAACGGCTCCAGGACGTCTTGGTAGACGAGCGCCTCGTAGGCGACGCCGCCTCGATGCTGGTAGGCGCTCGAGTCCTTGCCGGCCGAGTGCTTGCAGAACAGCCGCAACTCGCTGCCGTCGCCGAGACGACAGGTAACGATCTCGACCGGGAAGGTGGTCGCATGGGGCGTCGGCCGGCGATCGACAATTGTCAGCGCGCCGTCCGCTTCTGGCAGGTCGCGGGACAGCATCGACGTGAGGCTCGCGCTCAGGGTCGCGAGGTCCGGGAAGGTCGTCATCGCGTCATGCCGGTGCTGCGTTCCTGAGGGCCAGCTCATAGCCTTCCAGCCGGTGGAGCGCCGGGACCGGGCCGCCCCAGAAGAGCCGTTGCGTCTCCCAATGCGTCTCGGCGAGCAGGCGGAAAACCGTCCCGACGCGGGCCCACTCCTGGACCTGCGCCATGGTCAGTTCCCGCCAGTGCTCAGCGGCAGTGGCCCGGTATGCTTCGAGGTCCACCCGATGCAGGTCAGGAGCTGGCGGCCCCCAGCCTGCCATCTCCCAGTCCATCACGACCAGGGCGACCCCGCCGCCGTGACGCGCCACCCGCAGGTTCTTGGCCACGTAATCGCCATGGACCAGGTTCCTGGGCATCCGCTCGCAGGCCCGCTCGAACGTGCGCCAGCCTGCCTCGATGCGGTCACAGTGACCGAGGACGTGGTCCAACAGCGACCGCTGTGTTCTGTCGAGGGTGCGGCAGCCCAAGGTCCCCTGGATGGCGTCACGGACCGACTGCAGGTGCCAGAGGAATCGGGCAGGCCCTCGCTCGGGCAACCCAGGCAATGAGGGTGCCGAGCTGGAGCGGCAGAGCTCACTGGTGGCCGTGTGCATGCGCGCCAGCCACTGCGCGGCAAGGGCTTGGTGCTCGGGTGCGGCCAGCGAGCATCGATCGCCACAGCCCTCCTCAAGAAAGAGCCAGGCGTGCTCGCCGTCAGGCTCGCTGACCATGCCATGGCAGTGCAGAGCCGGCACCGATGCTGCAGGAAGGATCTCCTGGTAGATGCGTTGTTCCACGGTGATCGCCGCCGCCTCCCAGTACTTGGCGATGACCGCTTGGCGCGGGCCCGCCACCCCTGGCAGGCGATAGATCGCGGCCAGGGTGGAACGCTTGCGCGGCAGGGAGTCCACCGCTGCCACAGCGGCAGCGGCGTCGGGCCTGAGCGTGCCCCACGCCCTGACGGCTGGATGGTCGCGCACCGCGGCCCTGTCCTCAGTGATGCGGACCCAACCGTCGCCGTCGCGGCCGCCGTAAGCGGGCGGAGCACCGAGTGGTGCACCGGGCGGGGCGCTGCTTGCGGCTGGCATGTCAGGCGCCCTGGCAGCGGTCGGGGTCGGGGTCGGGGTCGGGGGCCCGCAGCAATCCAGGTGCGGGGGAGACGGCACCGTCCATGCGGGTGATCTGTCCGTGCTCGACCTGGATGCTGGCGTTGCAGAGCTGCAGGGCGCTGGGGCGGTGGGTGATCAAGATGACCGTGCGGCCCTCCATGAGCCGCTCCAGTGCCTCAAAAATCGCGCCTTCGGTGCCTGTGTCGACCGAGCTGGTGGGTTCGTCGAGGATCAGGATCGGCGCGTCCTTCAAGAAGGCCCGCGCCAGCGCGATGCGTTGGCGCTCACCGCCGGACAGGCGCATGCCCCGCTCGCCGACGATCGTGTCGTAGCCGTCGGGGAAGCCGGTGATGAAGTCGTGGGCGTTGGCGGCGACCGCCGCGGCCAGGACCTCGTCCCAGCTTGCCGTGGGATGCCCGTACGAGATGTTCTCGGCGATGCTGGCGGAAAAGAGGACCGGCTCCTGCAGCACCATCGCGAACTGGTTGCGCAGCCCTTGGAGCTGGTAGTCCCGCAGGTCGACGTCGTCGAGCAGGATCTGGCCGGCGCTGGGGTCGTAGAGGCGGACCAGCAGGCCCACGAGCGTGGTCTTGCCCGCGCCGGTGGTCCCGAAAATGCCGAGTCGCGTTCCCGGGGTCACGGCGAAGGAGAGGTCACGCAGGACGAAGCCGTTGTCACCGTAGGCAAAGGACACCTGCCGGAACTCGATGGCGCCAGCGGCACGCCGCAGTGGCAGCGCGCCGGGTCGTTCGGGCACCTCCGGCAGCTCGTCCAGGAGCTCGAAGGCCCGCTCGGCGCCCGCAGCCGCCGACTGCAGGCTCGCGGTCTGCTTGCTGATGGTCTTCAGCGGGCCATACAACTGCGACAGGTAGCTGACGACCACCAGCAGCTCGCCGAGGCTCAGCATCCCCGAGCGGACGTTGCGGATCCCGATCACCAGGACCGCGGCGGTCCCGATGGCGGTGGTGAGGTTGACCAGCAGCCCGAAGGTGCCCTCGGCGAGCGCCAGCCGGACCCGCGTAATGGCGCCTTCGCTGGAGCGGCTGACAAAGCGCATCTGCTCGCTGCTCTCCTGCCCGAAGGCTTTCACGACCCGAAGGGCCGTGAGCACCTCCTGGGCGATCTTGAGCGCACTGCTTTCCAGTCTCTTGGCCGCGTGGTAGCGAGGCCGCATGCGGACCTTGTAGCTGCGGGAAAAGACGAACAGCAGCGGCGAGATCGCCAGCGCCACCAGCGCCAGCTCCGGGTCGATGCGGGCGGTGACGGCGATCGTGGCGGCCAGCGTCATCACCGAGGCGAGGACCGGGATCAAGCCGTCCACGGTGAGCTGCTGGATCGCCTGCGCGTCGTACTGGACCCGGTAGATGGAGTCGGCGGTTCCCCTCGAGTCATGGAACGCCAGCGAGAGGCGCTGCAGGTGCCGGAACAGCCGCGAGCGAAACTCCAGCGTCAGCCGTTCGCCGACGATCGTGTGCAGCACGTCGCTGCCCAGCTGCTGCAGCTGGGCGAGCAGCACCACGACCACCTGCAGGCCGGCCGCCACCAGGAGCAGGGTCGTCCGGGAGTCCGTGGCAAGGCGTGGCAGCACCGCGGTGAGGAAGCCCGGCGGAGGCTTGGAGCCGACCACGCTGTCGACGGCGATCTTGAGCGGCACAGGGGTGAGCAGCACCACCGGGGTCGCCAGCAGGTCGAGCACGAGAGCGGCGACCAGGTAGCGCCAGGCTGGGCGTGCCTGCTCGAGGACGCGCCTGGGCAACCCGTGGTCGCTGGTGCCGCCCGGTGGTCCCGCCGAGGTGGCCGAGCTGGCGGGTCTGGCCCTCCGCTGGCGCGAGGCTCTCGGCGCTCTCCGCGTTCTTGGCCTTCTTGGTGTTTTTGGCGCGTGCAGGAGCCGGATCATGGATGCAGACCCTCGGCCTCGGCGGTGTACGCCAGCGACCGCTGCACACGGCGGCGCAGCCGCCAGCCCTCAAACAGGCCGGACACGGCGACCAGCGCGAGGGCAAGTGCGCCCAGGCTCAGCCCTGGCCCGTGCAGCAGGCCGCCGAGCCCGAGGCTGAGGCTGACGCTCAGGCTGAGGCTCAGGGCGGCGGCGACCAGCCAGCGCGGCCGCAGCGCGAGCCGCCGCTGCGGGTACCAGCTCCACCCGACCGCGGTCGCCAGCCGGCAGGCCAGCATCGGGCCGATCGATGCCTCAAGGTCCCACCAGTCGTACGCGCCGCCCAGCCGGACCTTGCAGCCACGGCCGGTGAGATCCCGATGCAGGTCGAGCAGCCAGGCCGTCCGCAGGTCACCGTCATCCCAGGACGGTGGCCCGAAGCCCGGCTCCGGGCCAGGCTGGACGGCCCGGCCCCGCAGCCGCCCCCACGCTCGGGCGAGCGGCTGGGCGACGTGGAGGAGGCCCACGAGCACCCGTAATCCGCCTGGGTGTGGCTCCTGCCAGGGGACGGGCAGGGTCAGCGCGATCGCTGCCGCGTAGGCCCCAAGGAGCAGCAGGACGGTAGCCGGCACGGTGAGCCACCAGGCCGACAGCGGTCCCAGCAGGCCGAGCAGGATGAGGGGAACGGCCAGCGGCAGCAGCTCCGAGCACCAGGCCAGTGCCGCCTGCGACCGATGAGCGGCGACACCCTGGAACGGCGCCATGCCGAGGCGGCCGTGGTAGATCACCGGACGAAGGATCGAGCGGAGCACGCCTGGCTGGGCATAGATGAACCCGGACCAGCGCGGCCGTCCCAGGCGCTTGAAGCGCTGCTGGTGGGCGCCGGAGACCATCCGCTCCGCCCGGCCGTAGCCAGCCTGTTGCTTGAGGTAGCCACGCAGGCTGGCCCGTCGGTGATGATGCACCTGCGCGGCGGGCGAGAACGCGATCTCATAGCCGCGATCGAGGAGCTTCCAGCAGACGTCCACGTCGTCGCCGGCCGAGGTGTACACGGGGTTGAAGCCCCCAATCGCCGCCAGCGCCTGGCGCCGGAAGGCCATGTTGCAGCCGGGGACGTGCTCGGCCCGATCGTCGGAGAGCAGCACGTGCACCGGACCGCCCGGTGCGCTGCCCACCGCCCGCTCGACGAACCCAGCGCCAGGCACAGCCAGGTTGGGGCCTCCCGCCGCCATGATGTTGTCGTCCTCGAACGCCAGCGCGAGGCGGTAGGGCCATTCCATGTGGCAGGCGGCGTCGGCGTCGAGGAAGGCCACGATCGCCCCGGTCGCCGCGGCGATGCCGGTGTTCCTGGCGACGCTCAGGCCGCCGTGGGGCAGCGCGATGACGCGGAACGGGAACCGTCGTGCCAGCTCCAGCGTGGCGTCGGTGGAGCCGTCGTCGCAGACGATGACCTCAAGGTCTGGGTACTCGCAGCGCTGCAGCGACGCCAGGCACGACTCGATCAGGCGGGCCTCGTTGTAGGCGCACACCACCACAGAGATCCGCGGCCAGGCCGGTCGGAGATCGCGAAGGCTCGTCCGCGCCCAGCGCTGGACGACTTCGAGCGCCGGCTTCGGCTGGCGGTTCACGCCGGTGAGCCCGAACCCCCACCCGTCGACCGGCTCACCGGCAACCGACCACTCATCGGTCCAGGAGAAGACGATCCCTCCGGCACAGCCTGCCTCCTCGACCGCTTGCAGCTGCCAGGCGAGCGAGGCGGCCTGCCCCTCCTCGCCATGCAGCCCGGAGGCCAACCCCAGTTCGCTGAGGACCAGCGGCAGGTCACCCGAGACGATCTGGAGGTGCCGCAGGTAGGCCCGGAACCGGTCGGGGCGCTCGAGGAAGACGTTGAAGCAGGCGAGGTCCTGTCCCTCGATCCGCAGGTACTCGGTCGTCGGGAAGCTGCAGTAGGTGGCCAGCATGCCCGCATCCGCCGCATGGACCTCGCCGACCAGCTCCGAGAGCACGTCCTCGACCGCTTGGATCCCATGCAGGCGCACGACATCCGCGGGGACCTCGTTGCCCACCGCGACGGCCATGACCGCCGGATGGCCGGCGCAGCGCCCCATCGCCTCGGCGACCGCACGCCGCCCGGCCTCGAGCACACGCCGGCGGGCATCCCGGCCGGGTCGGAGCTGCAACTGCCAGTCGTCATAATGAACACCGACCAGCAGCAGCAGTCCGGCCTCCTGCGCGATTTCAAGGACATCAGGCGGCGGTGCGGTGTAGGTGCGGACGAGGTTGAGCCCGGCTGCCCGCATCGCGTGGAAGTCCGCCTCCACTCGCCTGCGGTCGGGGAAGGGCTCGCCGTCCTGCCTGGGCCGAAACGTTCCATAGGTCGACCCGCGCACGTGAAACGGCTGGCCTTTGAACGAGAGCTGCATCCCGTCGACCGCGATCCGGCTTGTCGGCTGCCCTCGAAATACTGCATCTCCACGGCTTGATTTCATGCAGCCTGCTTTTGTCGATGATTCCGCTCAGCTATCTGGATATCAAGCGCATGAGAGCCCCCCGCCGTTACACCACCCCGGCTGCACTACTTACGCCTGATAGTTCGGACCCCAGGACTCTGCAAAGAGCGTAATCACGAGCGTAATCGTGGGTACGCTTTAGATGAGTTTCAGTATGCTTGCCGCCTGCACGCAAGACAGGGAGGTGCCATGCCATGAGCGCTGGGTGCGGCGATCCTGACCCGTACGCTGGGCTGCGGGCGGAGGTCCGGACGGTGTGCCAGGACTTCCCTGACCGTTACTGGCGCGACCTGGATCGCGAGCGGGCCTATCCCGAGGCGTTCGTGGCGGCGATGACCGCCAGCGGCCTGCTTGGCGCGCTCATCCCCTGTGAGCATGGCGGGCGCGGGCTACCGCTGGCAGCGGCCACGGTGATCCTTGAAGAGGTGAACCGGTCGGGGGGCAACGCCGGGTCGGCCCATGCCCAGATGTATGTCATGGGGACGGTGCTGCGGCATGGCTCCGAGGCGCAGAAGCGGGCCTACCTGCCGTTGATCGCCGCGGGCGAGGTGCGCCTGCAGGCGTTCGGGGTCACCGAGCCCGAAGCCGGCACCGACACCACGCGGATCCGGACCAGCGCCCGGCGGGACGGCGACCGCTACGTCGTCAACGGCGAGAAGCTCTACATCTCCCGGGTGCAGCATTCCGACCTCATGCTGCTGCTGGCGCGCACCACACCGCTGCAGCAGGTGCGGCGGCGCGGCGACGGCCTGTCCCTGCTGCTGGTCGATCTGCGCGAGGCAGCCGGCCACGGCCTGGAGGTCGAGCCGATCAGGACCATGATCAACAACGAGACCAACCGGTTGCGCTTCCACGACCTGGCAGTGCCGGCGGCCAACCTCATCGGCGAGGAGGGCCAGGGGTTCCGATACCTGCTGGACAGCCTGAACGCCGAGAGGATCCTGATCGCGGCCGAGTGCGTGGGCGACGGGCGCTGGTTTGTGGAGAGGGCGGCGGCCCGCGCGCGCGAGCGCGAGGTGTTCGGCCGCCCGATCGGCCAGAACCAGGGCGTGCAGTTCCCGATCGCGCGGGCCCACGTCGAGGTGGAGGCAGCCAGCCTGATGCGCTTCCGCGCCGCCGAGCTGTTCGACCGCAACCTGCCCTGCGGGGCCGAGGCCAACATGGCCAAGCTGCTGGCGGCCGATGCCTCCTGGCAGGCCGCCAACGTGGCCATGCAGACCTTCGGAGGCTCCGGCTTCGACGTGGAGAACGACATCGAGCGCAAGTTCCGCGAGACCCGGCTCTACCAGGTCGCGCCGATCTCGACCAACCTGGTGCTGGCGTACCTCGCCGAGCACGTCCTGGGGCTGCCGCGGTCGTTCTGACCGCCAACCGGCGAGGAAGGAAGCGAGGAGGGCAGATGCCGCCGATCGCATACCCGCTGGCCGCATGGGCCACGTCACTGGTTCCCACGCCGGGCGACCTGGAGCTGGCCGACCGCTCGCTGCTGGACGTCCTCGCCGTGACCGTGGCGGCCAGGAGCGACCCGCTGCGGTCCCTGACCCTGGCCGGCGAGTTGCCCGAGGCGGCCCGATGGGCGGCGCTCGGGCACGTCCTGGACTTCGACGACCTGCACATGGAGTCGACCGCGCACGTGAGCGTCGTCTGTGTGCCGGCGGTCCTGGCTGCCGGTTCAGCCGTCGGTCCAGCCGCCGGCGGAGGGGCGCGGGCCTACCTGGCGGCGGCTGGTGTGATGGCCCGGCTGGGCGCCGCGCTGGGCTGGTCGCACTACCGGCGCGGCTGGCACGCCACCTGCACGGCCGGTGCGCCGGCGGCGGCCGTGGGCGCCGCTGTCGCGCTCGGCCTCGACCTTGACGGGATCGTCCGGGCGATGGCGCTGGCGGTCCCTGCCGCCGGGGGTGTGCAGCGGGCGTTCGGCAGCGCGGCCAAGTCGTTGCAGGTCGGCTTCGCGGCCGACGCCGGCGTGCGGGCCGCTCGGCTCGCGGCAGCCGGGGCGTCCGCCGACCCGGCCGCGCTCGACCAGTGGTTCGAGCTGCTCGGCGGTGACCGGGGCGCGCTCGAGAAAGCGCTTGAGGAGGCCGAGCCGGCCGTGCCCGGTGGCCTCGCGATCAAGCTCTTCCCGTGCTGCTACGCCAACCAGCGCCCGATCGCCGCCGTCCGGCAGCTCCTCGAACCAAGCGCTCCAGTGCCACCGCTGGAGTTGGAGGAGGTGGAGCGGATCGTCGTCCAGACCCCCGCGTGCACCCTGCAGCCGTTGCTCCATGCGCGGCCGCGCAGTGGGCTGGAGGGCAAGTTCAGCCTCGAGTATGCCGTCGCGGCGACGCTGGCCGACGGCTGGCCGGGCTTCGAGAGCTTCACCGACCAGGCGGTGCAGCGGCCTGCCGTGCAGGACCTCCTCAGGCGCGTCGAGGTGGGGACCTCAGCGGGTGGCGAGGGGCTGCTGTGGGGCCAGTTCGAGGTCGAGCTGCGCCTGCGCGGCGGCTCGGTCCGGCGCGCGTCGGTCGCACTGCCGCCCGGCGCGCCCGGCAGGCCCCCGACGCCGCAGGAGCTGTGGGGCAAGCTGGTCGCCTGTGCCGGCGGTGAGGCCGAGGCTGCCTGGCTGCAGGCGCAGGCGTGGGACAGCGCCCCCCAGGCGCTCCGGGAGGCACTGGCCGCCGCGGACGGCGCGTGAGTGAACCCGACTCCGCCGCCCCTGTCCCCGCCGCTTGACGGCATCACCGTCGTCGGGGTCGAGCAGGCGGTGGCCGCGCCCTTCGCCACGCGCCAGCTGGCCGACCTCGGCGCACGCGTCATCAAGGTCGAGCGTCCGGGCACCGGCGACTTCGCCCGCCACTACGACGAGTCGGTCAAGGGATCCTCCAGCTACTTCGTCTGGCTCAACCGCTCCAAGGAGTCGCTGACCCTCGACCTGAAGTCGCCACCGGGCCGCGAGGTCCTCGGCAGGCTGCTGCAGCGGGCCGACGTGCTGGTGCAGAACCTGGCGCCCGGAGCGGCCGAGCGCCTCGGCCTTGGCGCCGCCGCGCTGCGCCAGCACTACCCGCGCCTGATCGCCTGCGCCATCTCCGGCTACAGCAGCGGCGGCCCCTGGGCCGCACGCAAGGCCTACGACCTGCTGGTCCAGAGCGAAGCTGGCCTGCTGTCGGTGACCGGCACGCCAGCGGAGCCGGCCAGGGTCGGCATCTCCGTCGCCGATATCGCCGCCGGGATGTACGCCTACAGCGGCATCCTCACCGCCCTGTACCTGCGGGCCACTACCGGCGCGGTGTGCCCGGTCGAGACGTCGCTGTTCGACGCGCTGGGGGAGTGGATGGGCGCGCCCGCCCTCTTCACCGACGGCAGCGGGCGCGAACCTGGTCGCGCCGGGGCCCAGCACGCCACCATCGCACCCTACGGGCCGTTCACCGCGCGTGACGGGCGCACCATCGTGGTCGCGGTGCAGAACCAGCGGGAGTGGGCGTCGTTTTGCGCCGTGGTCCTCGGGGACCCGCACCTGGCCGCCGACGAGCGCTTCGCCCGCAACTCCGCCCGTGTCGCCCACCGGGAGGAGCTGGACAAGCGCATCGCCCGCAGGTTCGCCGAGCTCGACGCCCCCGCAGCGGTCGACCTCCTCGATCGCGCAGGCGTCGCCCATGCCCGCCTCAACACGATGGCCGAGTTCCTGAACCATCCCGACCTGTCCAAAGGCGACCGCTGGCGGCAGATCACCACCCCAGGCGGCCCCGTCCGGGCGCTGACCCCACCAGTCCGCCTCGGACCCTTCCAACCACAGATGGGCCCAGTGCCCGCGGTCGGCCAGCACACCGACACCATCCTGGCCGAGCTCGGCTTCGACCCACACCAGATCGCCCAGTTCCACACCACCGGCACGGTCTGACTGTCGGATGCGGCTAGCCGCCGTGGCCCTGGCTGAGCCGGACGGCGTCACCGAGGTTGGAGTTGCCCTCCAGGAAGCGCAGGCTGGCGATGTCGCCGGCGCGGGGTCCGGTGTAGCGCAGGATGTAGAGCCCGTTGCGGATGTCGACCACGTAGATCAGGCCGTTGTGGATGATCGGGTAGCTCCACATCGTCACCTTGTTGGCGCCGCGGTTGAGTGCCGGGTCCTCGGTGGCCACCGAGGCCAGGGGGGTGGGGGAGTACCAGCCGGCCTGGGTGGGCTTGGCCGGGTTGGTGATGTCGATCGCCTGCAGGCCGCCCGAGTGCCAGGCGATCACCGCCAGGTTGGGGGTCACTGTGGGGTTGTGGGACGAGTACGAGGTGACCTGGTCGGTGACCGAGTCCACGCTGGGCTGGAAGGCGGGGGTGTTCTGGAAGATCTTGTACTCGCCGACCAGCTTGGGTGTGGTGGGGTCGTGGACGTCGATCAGCCGCATCCAGCCCCACGGCCAGCCAAACGACGGAGTGGTGAAGGAGCCGTAGACCTCGTCGGTGTTCAGCTCGTAGGGCCGACCTGGCACCGGTACCGCGGAGTGGCTCTCGCTGCACTGGACGGCGGTGTGGCCGGCGCAGATGTTGCCGGCGCCCCAGTGCACGAAGTTGCCGGGGGCGGGGCTGAGCAGCTTGTTGGTGAGGTCGATGAAGTGGTCGTCGGTGTCGGCGACGACCTCGCTGGTGTCCAGCACGCCGGTGCCGCCGCGCAGGTGCGCCAGGTAGGTGGTCTTGCCGTCGGCGGTCGGGGCCATGGAGTGCAGCGCCAGGTCGAAGTCGTAGTTGGCGGGGTTGTCGGCGCCAGGGAAGAACTGGTTCCAGTTGGCTTCGGCGATCTCGACCGGCGCGCTGCCGGCGGCGACCTTGGAGAGGTCGAGGACCTCGAAGTTCGGCCGCGCCGGATCGACCGAGGCCGACGGGAACGACACCCACAGCAGCGCCCTCTTGGCATTGTGCGGGTCGACCCACAAATACATCTCATGCGGCTTGATCGCCACGCCTGCCTTGGAGGTGGGGACGTAGCTGGAGATGAACCGTGGATGGACCGGATCGGAGAGGTCGAAGAACTTGAAGTCGAACGGGAAGGTGGTGTCGGTGCCCGCCGGGCAGGCGTGGATCACCGAGCTGCAGCGGAAGCTCATCACGACCAGCAGCTTCTGCTGCGGCCACACCCGCAGCTCCCGGGTGGTGATGCCGGTCAGGGCGGCATACGGCGGGCCGATCTTGCCGACATAGACGTAGCGGCCATAGATGGTCAGCGCCGCGTTCATGCCGCGCCCGAACAACGGGTCATGTCCGACCAGCTGGAAGTGGGACGAGGTCCCGGGCGTCCCCCCTCCCGGTCCCGGGGTGGCGCTGCTGCCCCCAAAAGCAGCCGCCGTCGCGAGCACCAGCGGCAGCACCGCGAGGACCACCAGCAGACCGCGTCGCACGGGCATGGGCAGGCGTCGCACAGCCATTTGCAGGCGTCGCACAGGGGTCATGAGAGATCACCCTCCTCCTGCCGGCAGCGCTGCCGGCAGCTCGGCACCGATCGCGGGTAGCGGTCGGTGCGGCCGGGGGTTGCTCAGCGTGAGGGGTTCATCATCGCTGACGCGACGATTCTAACGAAAACGCTCTGTAAGTCAACGAATAGGTTGAAACTCGCAGACGCAGCTCCGACACCGAGCAGCGGATGCGCTCACCGGCACGCTGTCAAGCCCCGATCGGCGTCGCTGACCAGCACAGATCAGCGCCCCGTCAGCGACTGGTCAGCGGCCCCGTCAACAATCCGCCGCCGATGATCCAGGCAAGCAAGCGCTTGCCGACCGACGCCGAGCGGAGGCCCCCCCATGTCCAGCCCCGCCCCCCAGCCCCCCATCCTGCATGCCGCCGCCGACCCGCTGACTCCCCCGGCGGTGGGGTCGGCGCGGCGTACGCGCACGCCCGGCCGCGGCTGGGTCCGGCGGCAGCTTGCCGTGGGCGTGGTGGTGGCGCTGGTGGCCTCCGCCCTGGTGACGGCCTCGGTGGTGGCCGCCACCCGCCGGGCGGGGGCAGCGGAGCCGCCGCCTGGCGGGCTGGTGCCCAGCGAGCCGAGCATCGGCTGGACCAAGGGGGACTTCTCGGTCTCAAACGACGGTGCCGCGACCTACAAGCTGCCGCTGTGGGTGCCCCAGGGGCATGGGAGGACCACCCCGAAGCTGGCGTTGTCCTACGACAGCCGCGCCGGCAACGGGCTGCTGGGGGTGGGCTGGTCGCTTTCCGGGTTGTCGTCGATCACCTGGTGCGCGCGTACCTTCGCGCAGGACGGTTTCAGCGACGCGGGGCATTTCGACGGCAGCGACCCCCTCTGCCTGGACGGCAACCGGCTGGTCCCGGTGACCACCACCGGGGCGCAGCGGGAGTTCCGCACCGAGCGGGAGACGTTCGCGCGCATCACCGCCTTCGGCATGGACACCGGGGTACCGCAGTACTTCAAGGTGGAGACCAAAGACGGGCTGATCGAGACTTTCGGGAACACCGACGACTCGCGGCTGCGGGCTCACAAGCTCTTGCCCAAGCCCGACCCGAACAACCTGGGCCAGCCGGACTTCGCGAACCCGAGCCTGGTGCCGGCGGGCGTCAACACCTTTGTGACGGTGGCATGGTCGGTTAACCGGATCGAGGACCGCAACGGCAACGCCGCCACGGTGGTGTACAACCACGCCGAGACGGGCGCGGCGGACCTGTGGTGGGTGCAGCAGCTTCCGGCGAGCATCCTCTATGCGCCCAACCGGGAGGTGCGGTTCCATTACGGGGCCCGGCGCGACTGGATCGAGGGGTTCGGTGGGGGGGTGCACACCCTGACCGACGTGCGGATGGACCGTGTCCAGATGTTTGGCGGTCCGCCGCAGACGGCACCCCCCGGGCCGCCGCTGCTGCGGGAGTACTGGCTGGCCTACAGCAACGACGACGGCGTGGACGGCAACGACAGCGTCACCGGCCGCAGCCTGCTGACCAGGGTCACCGAGTGCGACCCCGACGGCGACCCCGGAGTGTGCAAGGTGCCGTTGCAGATGACCTATGGCCTGGGCAGCAACGGCTTCCAGGCGATGCCCGAGGGACCGGCGGCCGGGGAGACCATCGGCAGTTTCAACACTGGCGATGTCAATGGCGACGGCCGTAGCGACCTGATGTACCGGGCCGATGGCAAGACCTGGGTGCAGCGTGGCACCAGCGTCGGCACTGGGTTCCTCGCGCCGGTGCAGTCGCCGGACGTGGGCGCGATCAGCCCCAGAGGGCTGCGTCCGGTCGACATCGACGCCGATGGCCGCACCGACATGATGGCCGACACCACGGCGGTGGCGGCCGACGGGAGCACGGGGTCGCGCTGGCAGCTGTTTGAGTCCGACGGCTCCAAATTCGTGAAAGGACCCGGCAGCGACGTCGGTGTGTTCAGTGGGTCGTCCCCGGGGGACTCCCATGAGCCGGGCTACCTCGGCGATCTCGACGGAAACGGGCTGCCGGACTTCGTCGCTGCGTCCGACCCGTCGGGGGGCAGCCAAGATTGGTACTACCGGCTGAACTCCGGGGCCGCCGGGGCGGGCAGGTTCGGGCCCGTGCAGCATGTCAGCCAGCCCAGCGTTGACGGCAAGGGCGCGCGTGCCCAACTGGTGGACACCAGCGGGGACGGCCGCGCCGAGGTGCTCCAGCAGCGCTGGCTGTCCAGTGATGTCCCCGGTGGGTACACGACCTGGGGCCGTGGTGTGACCGGCGGCGTGGAGAGCGGGGTCACCAACATCGCCAACACCAAGGTGATCCGGGAGGGCCTGGACCCGCTGCCGGCGGATGCGCTGTTCGGCGATCTCAACGGTGACGGCTTGGACGACGCGGTCACCATCAAGCGGGTTCCACATGGGGCGCAGTGGCGCTGGGAGCTGCACGCGCAGCTCAACAGCGGCAACGGCTTCGGGCCAGCCGACCAGGCGAACCCGCCTACCTGGGATTTTGACTTCCCTGACCAGGGCTGGATCCAACTGGTGGTGGTCGCGGACTTCGACGGCGACGGCCGCGACGACGTGATGGTGGAGCCCTATGAGCGGGACAAGGATGGCCAGATGGCGGTTTCGCTGTACAAGTGGCGGCGGGGCGACCTCACCGACCCGGACGGCAACGTCGTCACGGACGGCGGTTTTGCCCAGGCGTGGTCGCTGCAGACGAATTACCCCGCCCGGCCGCTGGACATCGACGGTGACGGCGTGATGGACCTGGTCGCCGGCCGTCCCCCCGTCGACGGCCAGACGCGCGAGCAGGTGTACCGGCACCTGGGTGGGCGACCCGACCTGCTGACCAGCATCGGCTTCAAGGGGGCCGCTCCCTATGCGGAGCTCACCTACACCACCCTGGGAGACGGGGATGCGCACATCCGCTGCACGGATTCCGCCTACCCGCTGGTGTGCGTCACCAGGGGTGGCAGCGTCGTCAAGCAGGACCGGGTCGCCACCTATGCCGCCAGCGGCGAGGAGCAGATGGACACCTTCGACCACAGCTACGAGGGTGCCCGGATGGATTTGCAGGGCCGCGGCTGGCTGGGGTTCGCCAAACACACCGTGAGCCGCAAGCTCACCGGCCTGATCCCCAACACCACGACGACCACCTTCGACAATGTGACCCGTGACGCCACCACCAAGACCTACCCGGGCGCGCTGCTGCCCAAGGACACCATCACGTTGGTCATTGTTCCGCCTCCGGACGACAACAGTGTCGCCACGTGGCACGAGAGCACGACCAGCAACACCTGGCAGATCCGCCGGCTGACCCTGCCGCTCCGCTACACCGTGGAGCTGAAGACCACAGTGGAGACCGCCAAGGAGCGCCCGGCCAACGTGGCGGACTGGCAGACGCTGCGCACCAGGACCACCGACACCACCTACGACACCTTTGGTAACAAGGACCTGGTGGTGACCACCACCACCGACGGCCGCAAGACCACGGTGGACCCGACCGTCAGCAACGACACCACCAACTGGCTGATCGGGCTGACGACCAGGACGGTCACCACCGGCTGCGACGTCAACAACGTGTGTGTGGCCCGCACCACCACCCAGGCGTTCGACGGCGCGGGCAACCCCACCGTCAACGTGGTGCAGCCGGGCACCCCGGCGGTGAAGCTGACCACCACCGTCGCCTACGACACCCTCGGCAACGTCACCTCAGTCACCAGGACCGACAACGCCGGGGTCAGCCGCAGCGACAGCTTCGAGTACAACGATCCCAACGGCGACAAGCTGTACCCAACCGCGACCGTCGACGCGCTGGCCCACCGAACGGTGATCGAGACCGACCCGGGGCTGGGAGTGCGGACCAAGGTCACCGATCCCAACGGGGTGGTGACCACGATGCGCTACGACAAGTTCGGCCGCCTGCGGGAGACCAATCACGCCGACGGCAGCTTCGAGCACACCGCCAATGTCAACTTCTTCGGCTATCAGATCGCGACCACCAGCGACGCCGGCGGCGGGCAGACCCAGGTGGTGGTCGATCCGCTCGGCCGCCAGATCACCAAGCAGGTCAAGGCCTTCGACGGGCGCAACGCCATCACCACCACCGCCTATGACGCGCTGGGGCGGGTGGCCAAGACGTCACGGCCGTACTTCTCAGGCGAGACGATTCAGTACACCACCTACCGCTACGACAACCTCGACCGGCTGGTGAGCCAGACCGCACCAGACGGCGCCAACATCCGCCACACCTATGTGGGGCTTGAGACCCACACCTTCGACGCCAAGGGCACCGAGAGCTACACCGTGGAGAACAAGGACGGCGAGACCGAGTCCAGCTTCGAGGACGACCCCAACTCCAGCGCGTGGCTGCAGACCAAGTTCACCTACGACGGGTTCGGGCAGACCACCAAGGTCACCACGGCGGACGGCACCGTGCAGGAGTTGACGTACGACGTGCGGGGCCGCCGAATCCGCCTGAAGGACCCCTCCAGCGGTGTCACGACCACCGCCTACAACGCCTTCGGGGAGGTCACCAGCCAGAACGACGGCGCCGGGGCGACCACCATCTACGTGGTGGACCCGCTGGGCCGGGTCAAGACCGCGACCTCACCGGATGGGGTGGCGACCAATGTCTGGGACAGCGCGGCCAACGGCATCGGCAAGCTGGCCTCGGCGACCAGCGCCGACGGGGTCGCCACCACCTACACCTACGAGGCGCCGAGCCGGCTGAAGACCACCAAGTGGACGATCGACGGGACCGCCTACCAGTTCGACTACGGCTACGACCCGCAGATCGGTCGGCCGGTCAGCATGACCTACCCGGCGGTCCCCGGCGCCCCGGAGGCCGGGCGGCTGGCGATCGGCTACCACTACAACGCCAACGGCTATTTGGATCAGGTCACCGACCCCGCCAGCGCCACGCCGTATTGGACGGTCATCTCACGTGACGCGGCTGGGCAGCTCACCCATGAGACCTTCGGCAACGGCGCGAACGGCAGCCGCACCTACAATCCCAAGACCGGGCTGGTGGAGCGCATCACCACCACCGGGCCTGGCAGCGTCGGGGAGCTGGACCGGCAGGACTACACCTACGACCCCAACCGCAACGTCAAAACCCGGATCGACTTCTCGGGCTTTACTCCCAACCCCCGGAATCAGATCTATGACTACGATGAGCTGAATCGGCTCAAGACCCTGACCCTGCCGGGCACCAACGGCAGTCCCATCACCACCACCAGCTACACCTACGACCAGATGGGCAAACTCACCAACGAGACCGCCATCAAGCCCACGGGCGAGCAGACCACTACCACCTATCGCTACGGTGAGAACGGCGCGCCGCCACACGCGCTCACCTCGCGCAACAGCGACACCTACGGCTACGACGGCGCCGGGCGGCAGACCAGCGGGCCGCAGCGCACCATCGCCTACAACACCGCCGATCTGCCCAAGGTCATCAACTGGGGCATCGGCCAGGGCGGCGGGGAGCGCACCGAGTTCGCCTACGACCACACCGGTGCGCGGGTCCGCAAGCGCGACGCCCACCACACCCTGGTGACGGTCGCGGGGCTGTTCGAGCGCCACGTCAATGTCGACCTGCCCGACCCCAACCTGCGCGGCGCGCTCAACACCCACAACATCATGGCCGACGGCCGCATCGTGGCGCAGGTCACCAAGGTCCAGGCCGACCCCGGCGGGCCGGTGACCGGCGACCCCAAGGTGCAGTACCTGCATG
>WNFX01001903.1_pt1 | contig 21180 bp, 14 predicted proteins | sample 5400111 | NCBI WGS metagenome assembly WNFX01 (sample SAMN13153363, study PRJNA577476) | soil metagenome | isolation source: 40 cm soil or saprolite under grassland replicate 1 | place: USA:California | collected 2016-06-15 | reverse complement strand
GAGCCGCTCGGCGACGCTGAGCACCGGCGGGTTCCCGAGCACCGGGTTGGCCCGGGCGAAGCCGGACCCCAGCGGGAAGAAGGGCACGAAGGCGATCCCGCGCGCGCTGCACTCCTGGAGAACGGGCATCGAGCCGCGGTCGGCCAGGTTCAGCGGGTTCTGCACGCACGCTATCGGGGTGTGTTCCAGCGCATGCAGCAGGTGCTGGCGGGTGATGTTGCTCAGGCCGATTCCGCCGATCAGTCCGTCATCGCGCGCCTGGATCATCGCGGCCAGCTGGTCGTCGAACCGCTGGCCGGGCTCCGCGCCGTCCATCACCCGCAGGTTGACGGCGGCCAGCTGCCCGGTGCCGAGGGTGCGCAGGTTGTCCTCGATCCCACGGCGCAGCTGGCCGGGGTCGTCGTAGGGCAGCCATCCACCGGATTCGTCCCGGCGCGCCCCGACCTTGCTGACCAGCGCCAAGCTGTCCGGGTAGGGGAACAGTGCCGTGCGGATGAGCTCGTTGGCCACGTCGGGCCCGTAGTACTGCGCCGTGTCAATGTGGTCGACACCCAGCTCGGCGGCCCGCCGCAGCACCGCGAGGGCCTCGTCACGGTCCCGCGGTGGGCCGAAAACGCCGGGGCCGGGCAACTGCATCGCGCCCAGGCCGATCCGCGCCACCGAAAACCGCCCCAGCGGATAGCGCTGCATGGGCAGATTCTAGGTAGCCCGTACCGGGAACGTGTCCCACATGCCTGACCTCTCCCTGTTCCCGCCGTCCGCCACCATTGCCGGGGACGACCTCCAGGTGGGCGGCTGCTCGCTCCGCGAGATAGCCGAGCGGTTCGGGACTCCCGCCTACGTGATCGACGAGCAGGCGCTGCGGTCCCGGGCCCGCGAATACCTGGCCGCCTTCACGCGCCGGCATCCCCGCAGCCGGGTCTGTTTCGCCGTGAAGGCCTACCCGTCGGCGTCGATGATCTCGTTCCTGGCCCGGGAGGGGGTGGGCTTCGACGTGGTCGGCGCCGGTGAGCTGCGGCTCGCGCTGGCCGCGGGCGCGGATCCCGCCGCGATCATCATGCATGGCAACGCCAAGACCGATGACGACATCCAGGCCGCGCTCGACGCCCGCATCGGCCACATCGCCGTGGACGGGTTCGACGACATCGACCGCATCGAGAAGTTCGCCCGGGAGCGCACTCCCGTGCTGCTGCGGGTCAGCCCCGGGATCGACTCCGCCACCCATGCGGCCATGGCCACGGGCGGCGCCACCTCGAAATTCGGGCTGCTTATGGCGCAGGTGCCGCAGGCGATCGCCCGGATGCGTGAGGTCGCGGCGATCGACCTGCAGGGCCTGCACGCGCATATCGGCTCGCAGATTCTCACCCTGGAGCAGTTCGAGGCCGAGGTCGCCGCGCTCGCCGAGCTGGAGCGCTTTGGCCTCTACGATCTCGGCGGCGGGCTGGGGGTGCGTTACGTGCCGGAAGACGCCGCGCCCAGCATCGACGAGTACGCCGCCCGGCTGGTGGCGGCGGCACACCGGCACCTCGGGAGCGACATCGACCTGGTCGCCGAGCCCGGCCGGTCGCTGGTGGCCCCGGCCGGGATCACCCTGTACCGGGTGGTCACGATCAAGCACACCGGCCGGACGCACGTCGCGGTGGACGGCGGGATGGGGGACAACCTGGAGCACTCGCTGTACGGCCAGTGCTTCGCCCCCATGGTCGTCGGCCGCTGGGCCGAGGAAACGGTGGTGGCTGACCTGGTCGGGCGCCATTGTGAGTCGGGCGACATCATCACCCCCGACGTTCCGCTCACCAGCCCTCAGATCGGCGACCTGGTCGCGGTGCCCGTCACCGGTGCCTACTGCTTCACGATGGCCAACAACTACAACGCCGCGCTGCGCCCGCCCGTGATCTTCTGCGGCGACGGGACGGCCCGCCTCGCGGTCCGCCGCGAAACCTACGCCGACCTGGTGGCCCGCGAGATCGGCTTCGCTGGCACGGCCGGCTGAGGCACCCGTTCGGCGCCGCGGCGCGCGGGCGGCAATCCTTTATGGCGCCGGTGTGTGCACGAACTTGTGGATGACCTGTGCAGAAACACCTCAAACCTGTGTGCAACATGGGGATAACAATGTGGACCGCTGAAACGCCCATAGGCCCGGAACCGCCGTTACCTGGGGGAGCGTTCCCCACACCCTGTGCATAACGAAAATGGGAATGTTTCCGCGGGAAATGACCACGTCAGCCTATGAGATGAGCCGAAAGTTTATCAAATGTTTATCTCGTTGTGATCTGCAGAGAGAACGGTGGGGACTCAAGCGCCCAGTCGGGGTAAGCCTGGGGCACGGGGCGGGGAGACTAATTGCTATTATCTCTTATACGCAGCGTAGGGAAATGCGCGCCCACCTGGCATTCTTCGGTTCCCCGCGTACCGGGCGGTAATCAGCTTCGCTGCCGCAGCGACTTTTGGGCCGGCCGTCTGCTCGTTTCCATGGCCGTCATTTCCAGACGACGAGGCGGGATCTCGCCACGGCCGCATGGGTGGCCGCTGCGGGCCGCCCTCCAGAAGGTGCGCCCATCACCGGAGGACCGATCCCTGACATGCGCAGGCCACGGCAGGAGGACGGCAGCCGCTAGGGGGCAGTGGTACCACACAGCCCCCGGGTGCTGCGCGGGAGGTGGCATATGAAGACCCAGGCCAAAGACGCGGTCGCGCTGGCCATGGACTGGCTCGCCCAGTTGCGTGACGAAGACGGCGCCGAGCCGCCACCCGGCGACGGCAAACCGGCAACCGATGGTGCGCCGCCCGCCGGTGATTTCGGGGAAGGTCCTCCGGCTGCGCCGCCTGCCGCCGATTGGGGGGATGCTGCTCCGGCCGCGCCACCCGCGATCGATTGGGGAGATGTTCCACCGGCCGTGCCGCCTGCCGCCGATTGGGCGGATGCTGCTCCCGCCGCGCCACCCGCCGCCGATTGGGGGAATGCTGCTCCTGCTGTCCCACCCGCTGCCGATTGGGCGGATGCTCGTCCGGCCGCGCCGCCCGCCGCGGATTTCGGGGATGCTGCTCCGGCGGTGCAAGCCGCCGCCGACTCCTGGCCCGCCGTGCCGCCCGCGGTCGCTTGGGCGGATGGCCGCCCGGCCGCGCCGCCCACCGCCGAATCCTGGCGCGCCGCCGCGCCGGCCGCCACCAATTCCGGGCCCGCCGCCGTGACGCCCGAGACCACGTCTACCGGCCGGACGGGGACGAAGGCCGGCATCGAGATTACCGAGCGGGCGGCGATCGGCGACGAGCTGCGGATACCCCTCGCCTGGTGCGAGATGGGCTCCTGCATATCGCATTACGCGGACCCGGCGGCGCTCGGCGAGGCCGACATCCGCACCCGTGCGATCGCGGCCGGGTGGCGGGTCGATGCGCTCGGTCGGCTGGCCTGCCCGCAATGCCAGCAGGGCGACTGCTGGTTCTGGACCGCGCACCCGGTCGCGCTGTGGGACCGGGACACGGCGGTCGCCATGACCACCCTGATGGCCGCGGCGGTACGCGAAATCGCCGGTGCCGACGGCGCGGCCGCGATGGGACGAGGTGCGCCACCCGGTAGCGAACCAGGTGCGCTCCTCGGCCGGGAACGAGTTGCGCCCCTCGGCGGGGAACCAGGTGCGATCCCAGGCCGGGAGCCGGGCGCGATCCCGCGCGCGGTCCCAGGCCCCCGGCCGGAGATGGCCCGTCCGTCGGGCCGGGGACGGCACCGTGGGCACCCCGCCCACGCTGACCGTGCCCAGTGAGGGATCGGACACCCATGGCAATGACGGCACAGACAGTGCACCCGGCCGGTCGCGCCGACTGCCACTGGCTGATGCCCGCGGCCGAGATGGCCGCCCTGGCGGGCAGGAGCGGGGCCCCGAGCCCAGATGCGGCGCCCGTCCGCTGGGCCTGCTTCCCGGAGATCGCTTCACCCGCATCCGGTCTGGACGCCAGCCGGATCCGCGCGGCGCGGGAATTCACCGTCAGCACCCTGCAGCGGTGGGGTGTGGCAGAACGCCGCGAGGATGTTGCCGTCGTTGTCTCTGAGCTGCTGACCAACGCGTTGTTGCACGCGCTGCCGGCTTCTTGCCATGCCCGCACCCGCTGGCCGATCCGGCTCGGCCTGCTTCAGCCTGAGCGCGGCGTGATGTGCGCGGTCGCCGACCCCAGCCGGGCGGCGCCGGTCCTCCAGCAGACAGAGCACCTGAGGGAAACGGGCCGCGGGCTGCACGTCATTGCCGCGCTCAGCGACCATTGGGGCTGCACCATTCCCACCGATATGGGAAAGGTCATGTGGGCCATGTTCTCGACCCGGCTCGCGCCGCCGGTCCCTGGCGCGCGTTCCAGGCCCGATCCGCAGCAACGCCACGCGGCCGGGACCAGGTCATGATCCCTCCCGGCTTCCTTGCCCCATGGTGGCCGGCCGCTGGCACCGCCGGTTGAAGCACCTGCCCAGCATTTACGCCGCGCCTGATCCGAAGCTCACCAGGCTGTTCCCCTGCAGCGACGCCGGTATCAACAGGGGCAGCGAGCTCATCAGCACTGCGGTCGCGGAGGCGTCCATCTCGGCCTAGCCCCGGGCGGATGCCGTGGCGCCCGCGCGGGCCAGGCGGGCAGTGAGTCAAACCGTGGGTTGAGACCGTGCCACGCCGTCGTCCACCCGTGCGCCGATGACCGCAGATGCCCGCGTGCATAGCGTTCGCCGCAGTGCGGCTTCCGGGGGAGGAGGGCACGGTCCATGGACTGGATCCTTGGTTCGAGCCTCAGGTTCGGGCGTCTGGTTATAGCGGTCGCCATCGGGCTGGCGGTCATCGGAATAGCCCAGCTGCGGTCTGCCCCCGTCGATGTCTACCCCGAGTTCATGCCGCCGTCGGTGGAGATCCAGACCGAGGCGCTCGGCCTGTCCGCGGCCGAGGTGGAGCAGCTGATTACCGTGCCGATCGAGCAGGATCTGCTCAACGGCGTTCCGTGGCTGGACCGCATTCACTCCTCGTCGATGCCCGGTCTGTCGGCCATCGACTTGACGTTCGAGCCGGGCACGAACCTCTACGCCGCGCGGCAGATGGTCCAGGAGCGGATGACCCAGGCGCATGCCCTGCCCAACGTGGGCAGCCCGCCGATCATGATCCAGCCGCTGGCCTCGGCCAGCCGGGTCGCCATGATCAGGTTGTCGTCCCGGCAGGTATCACCCATCGACATGTCCGTGCTCGCGCGGTGGAAGATACGCCCGCGGCTGATGGGTGTGCGCGGAGTCGCGAACGTGTCCATCTACGGCCAGCGCGACCGGCAGCTCCAGGTCCAGGTCGACCCGCAGCGGCTGCGGGCCCAGCATGTGTCGCTCACGCGGGTGATAGAGACGGCGGGCAACGCGCTGTGGGTGTCGCCGCTGACGTTCGTCGAGGCGTCGACGCCCGGTACCGGGGGATTCTTCGAATCCGCCAACCAGCGCCTTTCCGTGCAGCACATCTCCCCGATATCGACGCCGCGCCAGCTCTCCGACGTGCCCGTCGAGGGCGCGAAGGCCGGGAAGCTCAGGCTGAGCGACGTGGCGAACGTGATCGAGGACCATCAGCCGCTGATCGGTGACGCGGTCGCAGGCGGCGCCCCCAGCCTGCTCCTGGTGATCGAGAAGTTCCCCGGCGCCGACACGCTCCAGGTCACCAGGGACATCGAGCAGGCAATGGCGGACATGGCCCCGGGCCTGAAGGGCATCACGATCGACACCCGCGAGTACCGCCCGGCGACCTTTGTCGAGACGGCACGGCGGAACGTCGGCTGGGTCGCGCTCATCGGCCTGGCGCTGCTGGTGCTGACGCTCGGCCTGCTCGCGTCCTGGCGTACGGCGCTGATCGGCGCCGTGGTGGTGCCGGTGACGCTGGTGCTGGCGGCGTATGTCCTGTACCTGCGGGGCACCACGTTCACGACGATCACGCTGCTCGGGCTCGCCGCGGCCGTGTGCCTGGTGATCGATGACGTCGTCACCGACGTCGACGCCGTGCGGCGCCGGATCGCGCAGCGTGCCACGGCCGGCGGCGCGGAGCCGGTCAACGCGACCATCGGGGCGGCATTCGCCGCCGTGCGCGGCCCGCTGGTCTTCGCGGTCCTCGCGATCCTCCTCGCCACGCTGCCGTTCCTCTTCCTGGCCACGCTGGTGACCGCGTTCAGCCGCCCGCTCGTGCTCACCTTTGCCCTCGCCCTGCTGGCATCGATGGTCGCGGCGTTCACGCTGACGCCCACCCTCGCCGCCCTGCTGCTGCGCGGTGCCGGCGCGGGCAGGCAGGGCCGCTTCGCCGGCTGGGTGACCCGGGTGTTCGATCGCGGCTTTGCCGCGGTCATCAGGCCACGCCGCGCGTGGGCGGTGGCTGGCGTGCTCGTGGTGGCGGCCCTCGCCGTAATACCGCAGGCCGGACGGGGCTCACTGCTCCCGCAACTGCAGGACCGCAACCTGCTGCTGCGGGTGGAGGCGGCGCCGGGCACGTCTTTGCTGGAGATGGACCGCATCACGGCCGCCGCCGGGAACGAGCTGCGGGGCCTGCCCGGTGTGAAGAGCATCGGAACGCATGTCGGCCGGGCCGTCGGTTCCGATCAGCTCGTCGACGTCAACTCCGCCGAGGTATGGATCACGCTCGACGACCGGGCCGACTACGGCGGCAGCCGGGCGGCGATCGCCGCGGTGATGAGCGGCTACCCGGGCCTGCGGACCGACCTGGTCACCTACCCGAGCGACCGCATCGCGCAGGTGATGGCGGGCCAGAAGGACGATCTCGTCGTCCGCGTCTACGGCGCCGACCTGACGGTGCTGCAGAACAAGGCCAGGGAGATACGGGCCATGCTTGCCGGGGTGCCCGGGGTGGCGAAGCCCGTGATGCGCCCGATACCCGAGCGGCCAACCGTGGACGTGAAAGTCGATCTCGCGGCCGCGGAGCGGTACGGGCTGAGGCCCGGCGACGTCCGGAGAGACGCTACGACGCTCACCTCGGGCCTGATCGTCGGCAACCTGTACGAGCAGTCGAAGATCTTCGACGTGGTCGTGTGGGGCGCGCCCGGCGCACGCAGCGACCTGACCGAGCTCGGGAACCTGCTGATCGACACGCCTTCCGGCGGGCACGTGGCCCTCAAGGACGTTGCCACGGTGGCCGTCCGCGCGGAGCCGGACGCCATTGTTCACGACGACGTGCTCCGCAGCGTGGAGGTCGCCGCGAAGGTCACCGGCGACCCCGCTGCCGTGGTCTCTGCCGTGCATTCCCGCGTCGCGCGGATGCCGATGCCGTACGAGTACCACGCGGAGGTGTTCGGGAACGCCACCGTCGCGCGGGCCGACATCACCCGGGCCCTCACGTACGGCGCGGTCGCGCTCGTCGGCGTCTTCCTGCTCCTGCAGGCGGCGGTGGCGAGCTGGCGGCGCGCCGGATTGATGCTGGCGTCGCTGCCGTTGTCCATCGTGGGCGGGGTCCTCACCGCGCCGTTCGCCGGCGGGCTGTGGAGCGCCGCTTCGCTGACGGGACTGTTCGCCGTGCTGGCGCTCGCGATCCGCGCCAGCGTCCTGCTCGGTCGCCGCATCCGGGCCGGGGAGGAGGCATCCGCGCCCGGGGCGAACGGCGCGGCTGGGCGGCACATCGTCGGTGACGCCGCGCGCGAGCGGGCCGTGCCACTCACCCAGTCGGTGCTGGTGACGGCCGCCGTCCTGCTGCCAGCCACGATCCTGGGCACCCGGGCGGGCCTGGAATTCCTGCACCCGCTGGCGGTGACGATGCTCGGCGGGCTGGCGAGCCTCCTGCTGGTGCAGGTGTTCGTGCTGCCCGCGTTCCTGCTGGCCACGGTCCGCCGGAAGCAGGAGCCGGCACCCGAGGCGCCCGATGCCCCCGGCCCACCGGACGTCAGGCACCCTGCGGCGGCGCCCGGCTGATGGCTCACGGTGAACGATCGGAAGGAAGCGCAGCGATGTCCATGAAGCGTTCGGCCGTAGCCGGTTTGGTGGCCGGCGCCGCCGTGATCCTGGCCGGCTGCGGCTCGGCCGCCCCAGCCGACGTCCCCCCGGCGACGGTCACGCAGATCGCTGGATCACAGGTTGCGCGGCTCCAGCTCACCGGCCAGGCGATCCAGAGGCTCGGCATCGTGGTCCAGCCCGTGCGCGCGGCGCCTGCGGCCAAAGGCCAGGCGGGCGTGCGCGAGGTCATCCCCTACCCGGCGGTCGTCTACGACACCGACGGCTCGACCTGGGTGTACGCGAACACGGCGGCGAGGACCTACGTCCGCAAGCCGATCACGATCGCCACGATCCAGGGCAACGTCGCGGTCCTGTCCGCCGGGCCGCCGGTGGGCACCGCGGTGGTGACGGTGGGCGCGGCGGAACTGCTGGGCACCGAGTACGACATCAGCGGCGAAGAATGAGCGCAGCCCAGCCCCCCGGACCCTCATGCGCTCGATCATCAGCGCGAGCCTGAGGTTCCGCTACCTCGTGGTCGCGGCCGCGGCCGGGATGATGATCCTCGGCATCACCTCCTTCCCGAAGATGCACGTCGACGTGTTCCCCGAGTTCGCGCCGCCCCGGGTATTGATCCAGACCGCCTGCGTGGGCCTGTCCACCTCGGACGTCGAGCAGCTGGTCACCGTGCCGCTTGAGGCCGCGATAAACGGCATCCAGGGCCTGGACGACATGCGGTCCAAGTCAGTTCCGCAGCTGTCGTCGATCGAGCTGCTGTTCAAGCCGGGCACCGACCTGCTGCGGGCCCGCCAGCTCGTGCAGGAACGGGTGGCGACGGTGTCGCCCAGCCTGCCCACCTGGGCGGCGCCGCCCGTGATGCTGGCGCCGGTCTCGGCCACGGGCCGTGCCATGCAGATCGGCATGACGTCGAAGGACCATTCGCTTATCGAGATGTCGATGACGGCGTACTGGACGATCCGGGCCCGGCTGCTGCGCGTTCCCGGCGTCGCCAACGTCGCCATCTGGAACGAGCGGCTCCAGCTCATGACGGTGCAGGCGCAGCCGTCCAGGATGCAGGCGCGAGGGGTGTCGCTGGACCAGGTGATGCAGACGACGGCCGACGCGGTGGACTCGGGGCTGCTGAAGTTCTCCACCGGCGCCGTCATCGGCACCGGGGGCACGATAGAAACCCCGAACCAGCGGATCGGGGTACGCAACGTCCTGCCGATCGTGACGCCGGCCGACCTGGCCAGGGTGCCCGTCACCAGGACCCCGTCCGGCCCGGTGCGGCTCGGTGACGTCGCGACCGTGGCCGAGACGCACCAGCCGCTGATCGGTGACGCGATCATCGACGGCAGGCCCGGGGTGCTGCTGGTGGTGGAGAAGCTCCCCTGGGCGAACAGCCTCCAGCTGACCGCGGGTGTCGAGCGGGCGATCAAGGAACTTCAGCCGGGGCTGCCGGGGATCACGTTCGACACCAAGGTGTTCCGGCAGGCCGACTTCGTCAAGCTGGCGATCGCCAACCTCACCCAGGCGCTGGTGCTCGGGTTCATCCTGGTCGTGGTGATCCTGGCCCTGTTCCTGTTCGAGTGGCGGGTGGCACTGATCAGCCTGCTCACCATCCCGCTGTCGCTCGTGGCCACGATGCTGGTGCTCTACTGGCGCGGCGCCACCGTCAACACCATGACGCTGGCCGGCCTGGTGATCGCGCTGGGCGCGGTGGTGGACGACGCGATCATCGACGTGGAGAACATCACCAGACGCCTGCGTGAGGAACGCCTGCGCGGCGGCGGCCGGTCCACCGCTGCCGTTATCCTCAGCGCCTGCCTCGAGGTGCGGAGCCCGATCGTCTACGCCACGCTCATCATCGTCGCGGCGTCGATTCCCGTCTTCCTGCTGGTCGGGCTCACCGGGGCGTTCTTTCAGCCGCTGGCGCTGTCCTACACCCTCGCGATCGCCGCCTCGATGGTGGTCGCGCTCACCGTCACCCCGGCGCTGGCGCTGCTGCTGCTGCGCGGCGCGCGGATCGAGCGCCGCAAGTCCCCGGTGGTGGGCTGGCTGCAGCGGGTCTACACCGCGGGACTGTCGCGGATCATCATCCGGCCGGTTGCGGCGTACGCGACGTTCGCCGTCATCACGATTCTCGGCATCGCGGTGTACCCGCAGCTCGGCCAGTCGCTGTTCCCCGGCTTCAAGGAACGGGACTTCCTCATCCACTGGGTCTCGCCGCCGGGCACGTCCGCCGTGGAGATGGAGCGGTCGACGACCAGGATCAGCCGGGAACTGCTCGCCATCCCCGGCGTGCAGAGCGCGGGCGCTCACATCGGCCAGGCGCTGCTCGGCGAGGAGGTCGCCGGCGTCAACCTCGGCGAGATCTGGGTCAGCCTTTCCCCCCGCGCGGACTACACGACGACCCTCGGCCGGATCAAGTCGGTCACGAACGGCTACCCGGGCCTGTTCCGCGAGGTGCAGACCTACCTCGACGAGCGGATCTCCGAGGTGCTCACCGGCGGCAAGGAACCCATCGTCGTGCGGACCTACGGCGAGGACCTGAAGACCCTGCGCGCGAAATCCGACCAGATCCTCCGCCTGGTGAGCTCGGTCCCGGGGGTGGTGGACGCGCACCGGGACATCTCATCGGACGTGCCGCAGGCCGAGGTGACCGTCAACCTGGCGAGAGCCGAGCGGTACGGCCTCAAGCCGGGCGACGTCCGCCGGGACGCGGCGACGCTGGTGGCGGGGGAGGAGGTCGGCGACATCTTCCGGGCCGGGAAGGCCTACGACACCGTGGTCTGGAGCCCGCCGCAGACCAGGCACAGCTTCTCCGACATCGGGAACCTGCCGATCGACCTCCCGTCGGGCGGGCACATCCGGCTGGGCGAGGTCGCCACTGTGGCGCTGCGGCCGAACCCCAACGCGATCGACCGGCAGGGTGACTCCCGCTACCTCGACGTGGGGGCGGCCGTGGCGGGCCGCGACCTCGGCTCGGTCGTCAGCGACATCAAGACCAAGCTGGCCTCGGTCCGGCTGGACCGCGGGTACCACGTGGAGCTGCTGGGCGAATACCAGGAGCGGCAGACGGCGCAGAGCCGCCTGCTGCTGTCGGCGATCATCGCCGGCGTGCTGATCCTGCTCCTGCTGCAGGCGTCGTTCCGCAAGTGGCGGCTCGCGGTGCTCACGTTCCTCACCCTGCCGATGGCGCTCGTCGGCGGCGTGCTGGCCGCCTGGCTGACCGGCGGGATCATCTCCCTCGGCTCGCTGGTCGGATTCTTCACCGTGTTCGGGATCGCCGCCCGCAACGGAATCCTGCTGATCAACCACTGCCAGCATCTCGAAGAGCGCGAGGGGTTGGAGTTCGGGCCGGCGCTTGTGCTCCGCGGCGCGCGCGAACGGCTGTCGCCGATCCTGATGACCTCGCTCGCCACCGGGCTGGCCCTGGTGCCGCTCGTGGTGCTCGGCTCGCGGCCGGGGCACGAGATCGAGCACCCGCTCGCGGTCGTCATCCTCGGCGGGCTGTTCACCTCCACGCTCCTCAACCTCTTCGTCGTCCCGTCGCTGTACCTGCGGTTCGGCCACAGCCGGCGCAACCCAGCGGCACCGCCCCGCGCCAGCCAAGGAGTGGAGGCAAGCACATGATGTTCTCCGGGCCACGGGCCATACCACTGATCACGGGCGGCGCCCTGGGTGGTGCCGGGACGCTGGTCGCGTGCACGCTGCTGATCGGGTGCGGGCAGCCGGGCCCGCATGCCGCCCAGCAGGCCGGGGCCACCGGGCGGGCCCAGGCCACCCCCATCGCCCAGGCCCACCACGCGGCCGGCCGGTTCTCCGCGCCGCTCACCGTCGACAACCCCATGTTCCCGCTCGTGGCTGGCACCCAATTCGTCTACCGGGGCAGGATCGTCGAGGGCGGCGTGTCGAAGCCGCACAGCGTCGTGTTCACGGTCACCGACGTCTCGAAGATGGTCGACCATGTGCGCACGGTCGTGACATGGGACCGGGACTTCCTCGAAGGCAGGCTGCAGGAGCAGGAACTCGCGTTCTTCGCCCAGGACGACAAGGGCAACGTGTGGAACTTCGGCGAGTATCCCGAGGAGTACACCAGCGGGAAGTTCACCGGCGCGCCGAGCACCTGGATCAGGGGGACGGCGGGTGCCTACGGCGGCATCCACATGCTGAGCCAGCCCAAGGTGGGTGCGCGGTATCAGGAGGGGCTGGTCCCGGCGATCGAGTTCGACGATGTCTCCCGGGTCACCCGCACCGGGCAGGTCACCTGCGTGCAGGCTGACTGCTACCGTCAGGTGCTCGTGGTCGACGAGACGAGCCCCAACGACCCCTCCAGCGGCCACCAGATCAAGTACTACTCTCCACGGGCCGGGCTGGTCCGGGTTGCGGCCCGTGGCGGGGATTCGCAGGAGTTCCTCACGCTGGCCGCCGTCCGTCACCTTGGCGGGCACGCGATGGCGAAGATACGGGCCGCGGTGCTCGCCATGGACGGGCGCGCCTACCGGGTGACCAAGGTATACCGGGCGACCGAGCCAGCCGAGAGGCGCGGGTGAGCGCAGCGGCGTTCAGGCCGCGAGGCCCTGCCGGAACGCGTAGGCGACCAGCTGAGCACGGTCACGCATCCTCGTTTTGGCCAGCAGGTGGTTGATGTGCGTCTTCACGGTCGCGCCGGATATGCGGAACTTGTCGGCGATCTCGGCGTTGGACAGGCCGGCCGCGATCTCGGTGAGCACCTCGATCTCTCGCTGGGTGAGCATGTCCGACGCCAGACCCGCCTGGTCACCGGCACCCTTGGTGGTGGCGGGCATGCCAACGCGGGCCCCCCGGGCGAAGGCCTCGACCAGCCTGCGCTGCACGGATGGATCCAGCTCGGCGTCTCCCGCGTAGACCGCTGACAGTGCCCGGAGAATCTCGCTGGCACCGGCGTTCTTTGTCAGGAAGCCGCGGGCGCCTGCCCGCAGCGCCGCGAAGACCGAATCATCGTCGGAGTACGCGGTGAGCACGACGACGCGGACACGCGGCTCTCCCTGCACGATCCGGCGCGTCGCCTCGATCCCGTCGCAATTGGGCATGTGAAGATCCATCAGGACGATGTCGGGCAGGGCGGTCATCGCCTGGTAAACCGCGTCGTTCCCGTCGACCGCCGTGCCGATCACTTCGAGGCCGGGCAGCATGCCGAGCAGCAGGCACAGGCCGTCGCGGACCACCGTCTGATCGTCCGCCACCAGCACCCGGACCGGCGCGGCGGATCCTGCGCCCGCCCGGAATTCACCACCCGGCCCGCCCAGACCGGGGGTTCCCGGCGCGCTTCCGGCCGCCCTCACGGCGGTCGCTCCGGGGCGGCCGGGCTGGCCGGGAGCCGCAGGACGACCGCGAAACCGCCGTCCGAGTGACCCGCGCTCAGCCACCCGCCGTTCAGCGCGGCTCGCTCGGCCATGCTGGTCAGGCCGAAACCGCTCGACGGCAGGCCGGCATCGACGCCATCTCCGCCGCGGTCCACAATCGACACCTCGGCACCGCCCGATGCCCAGACGAGCCGCACGGTCACCCGGGCCCCGTGCCCCGCGTGCTTAGCCACGTTCGTGAGGGCCTCCTGCACCACGCGGTACAACGTGATTCCCGCGTCGGAGCCCAGCGGGCGCGGGACACCCTCAACCTCCAGGGTGATGGGGATGCCCAGCGCCCCGGCGGTTTCCGACGCCAGCCCCGGCACGCTGGCCGGGTCCGGCGCATCGCCTTCGCGCAGCATCTGCAGAGCGCGCCGGGCCTCGAGCATGCCGATACAGGTCAGCTTGTGGGCGGATGCGATGTGACCCACCAGCCTTGCCCCCGCACCGGTTGTGATGGCCATCAGGCGCGTGGCCTCCAACTGCACGGCCAGTGCGGACAGGCCGTGGGCCAGGACGTCGTGCAGGTCGCGGGCGAGCCGTGACCGTTCCGCCAGCGCCGCCGCTCGCTGCCGGGCCTCACCCGTGGCGGCCTGCTGTGCGAGTAACGCCTCGGCCTGGCGGCGTGCGTCCAGGCTTATGGCGGCGAAAGCCGAGGTCATGAGTATCAGGCCGGAGGCAGACAGGACGGCCAGGCTGGTGGTCGCCGGGTTCGTGGAATCGTACGTTTCCGCGACGGCCATGGCTGCCACCACCGGAATCCCCGCGAACAGCGCGATCCGGCGCGGCGCCCGCAGTCCCAGGCCCACCAGCGACACGTAGCCGGCCACGAACCCCGGACCGTCGGCCTGCCAATCAAGCGCTGCGCCGCACAGCCCCACGCCGACCAGGGCCGGCACGACCACCCGCAGGTCGCGGATCCGCCCGGACAGCGCCACGAGCGACAATATGGCCGCCGCCACCAGCAGTACCACGATGCTGGCCCCGGTCGCCCCGGCAGGCAGGCCCGCGGCGAAGATCCAGGCACCGACACCGGTCATGGTGATCACGCCGAGGGGAAACAGCCACGACCGGATGTCGCGGCTCGCGGCCGGCGGCGGCAGGACGGGGACCGGTGCGCCGGCCCGGCCACCGGCAGAACCACCAGCCTGCCCTGGGCCGGCATCCGTGGCCGCCGCCGCGCGGCCGTGGGATGGGGCAGCGCCAGGCGATTGCGCGCGGCGAAGCTCAGGGCAGGGCAGCACAGCGATCCCCCAGCGCTACGGCACCCGCTCCGGGCGTGCCGGTTAACACGGCCTCAAGCTCCCCGCACATCCCCCACACCGCGGTCCCGGCGGTGCGTATCTCGATTTGACCTGCGCTGGTCCGCAGCGTCAAGCCAGCACTCCTAGTATTTTTGACGTAATTTTTGATGTATTCGTTCAGATCAGGCGCCTTTGATTAATGGGCCTGCGGATCATGGGCCAGGGGCGCTAACGCGGCCGCATCCCGGTGATGGATGCCGATTGCGAGCGGGGATCGCGCGGCCGCCAGGCTCCCCGTGCGACGGCGGCGAGGAACCGGTCCACCAGCCCGTTGAACACATCGGGTTCCTCGAGGTTGGCGGTGTGGCCGGTGCGGGGGAGGATGGCCAGGCCCGAGGTGGGGATGGTGCGCTTGAGCATGAGCGCCGGTTCCAGGCATCCCTCGTCCTCGTCGCCGGTGATCAGCAGCACCGGCGTGCGCACCCGCGCCAGCTCATCCCGGAGGTTATAGAGGGACGGCCGGGCCGCCTGCACACCGCGCATGGTCAGCGCGGCCCCGAGCGCGGAATGCCCGGCCAGCGCGGCGGCGAACTCCGCCCAGCCGCGCGGGTTCTTGTTCTGGAACTGCACCCGCGCCGGGCCGACCGCGTAGCGGGCGGCCACTCGTTCCGCGCCTTCGGCCTCGAACGCGGCGGCGGTGGCCTGGCACTCGGCGCGGAACCCTTCCTGGCGCTCCGGCTGCGCGCCGTACCCGGCGCCGGCCACGACCGCGGAGGCGACCCGGCCGGGGTGGCGCAGCACCAGGTGCAGGGCGGTGAACCCGCCCATCGACAGGCCGACCACGTGGGCGCGGCGCACGCCGAGCCCGTCGAGGACGGCGACCGCGTCGGCGATTGCCCGGTCCTGCGAGTAGGCGGCCCCGTCGGCGGGCACGCCCGACGGTGGGTACCCGCGGGCCGCATAGGTGAGGCAGCGGTAGCCGCCGGAGAAGAAGCGCACCTGCGGCTCCCAGCTCCGGTGGTCACCGGCGAACTCATGGATGAACAGCAGCGGCTCGCCGGTGCCGGTGTCCTCGGCGTGGAGCGTCACGCCGTCGTCGGTGGTGATCGCCGGCATGCCGCGCTACCGCCCGGCGGCCGGCGCCGCGGTCATGATGTGCTGGTACGTCCGAGCGGACGCGGCGGCGGCGTCCCCGGCGCTCAGCGCGTCGATGATCGCGTCGTGCTGGCGGGCCGACTCGGCGTGCGTGCGCGACACCCGCGGGCCGCCGTGCAGCGACGCCCACAGCAGCCGCATCAGCGACAGCAGCAGGGGACTGCCCGCGTGCTCGTACACCAGGAAGTGGAAGTCCCGGTTCAGGTCCGCGTACCGGGGGTCGCCGTCGGCCAGGGCCCGCATCCGGTCATTCAGGTCCCGCAGCGCCGCGATGCCGCCGGCGTCGATCTTGCGGGCCGCCAGCGACGCGCCCAGCGACTCCAGGGCGGCCCGGATCTGGAAGTTCTCCTCGACCGGGCCGTCGTCGGGCTCCACCACGGTGAATCCCCGGTGGGCGTCGCCGACGACCAGGCCCTCCGACTCCAGCCGCCGCAGCGCCTCGCGGACCGGCGTCTGGCTGACCCCGAACCGCTGGGCGAGGTCCCGCTGCCGCAGCTGCCCGCCCGCGGGCAGCTCGCCGGTGATGATCAGCTGGCGGATGAGGGCGGCGACCATATCCGTCTTGCTGACATAGCCCGGGTGCGCGGCGGGCGGATCCACACCCACTAATGGTGCGGGTCGCACAAAGACGCCTCCCGTGCTCGATCGCGCGCCGGTCCGTCGGCTCATGGCAGCCCCGGCTTCCGGCCCGGCCCGGCGTCCGCGAGGCGGCGCACCCGCGGCGGCGTCAGCGGCAGCCGCGCGACGCTGCCGGCCAGGCCGAGCGCGTCGCGCACGGCGCTCGCCACCGCCGCGCCCGCGCCGCTGATGCCGCCCTCGCCCGCGCCCATGACGCCCAGCGGGTTGCCCGGCGCGGGGGCGGCCTGCGCCAGCAGGACGTCGATGGGCGGGATCTCGGCGGCGGTCGGCAGCTGGTACTCCATGAACGTGGTCGCCTGCGGCTGGCCCGCCTCGTCGTAGCTGAACTCCTCCAGCAGCGCCCCGCCGATGCCCTGCGCCGCCCCGCCGCGGAGCTGCCCCTCCACCAGCGCCGGGTTGATCGCCCGTCCCACCTCGCTGGCCACCAGGTACCGCAGCACGCGCACCCGCCCGGTACCGGGGTCGACCTCGACCAGGGCGGCGTGCACCCCGTACGGATAGGTCATGTGCGCGACATCGAAACGGCGGCGCGCGGCCAGCCCGGCGGGCTCACCGGGCCGCCGATGGGGGCCGGCCGCGGCGGCCGCCTGGGCGATCTCGCCGAGGCTGACCGAGACCGCCGGGTCGCCGCGGACGCTGACGGTGCCGTCGGTGACCACCAGGTCGTCCTCGGCCGCCTCCAGCATCCGGGCGGCGAGCTGCAGCGCGCGGGCCCTGACCGCGGACGCGGCGCCGTGCACAGCGTTCCCGGCCACCACCGTCGACCGGGAGGCCCACGACCCGGTGCCGCACGGCTGCAGGTCGGTGTCCCCGTTGACCACGTCCACGGCCTGCGGGGCGACGCCGAGCGCGTCCGCGGCGATCTGGGCGAGCACCGTCTCGATGCCCTGCCCCAGCGACGTCCCGCCGGACAGCACCCGCACCGCGCCGGTCTCGCTGACGGTGACATCGGCGGTCTCGTGCGGCCCGAGCCCGCTCTTCTCCAGGTAGACGGCGACGCCGAGCCCGCGCCGGCGGCCATTGGGCCCGCCCCCGCTGGCCTGCGCGTGGTAGCCGAGCCGGGTCATCTCGGCCGCCGCGGCCCGCAGCAGCGCGGGGTAGTCCCCGGCGTCCAGCACCACGTCGGTGCCGAGGGTGGTCATGGGGCGGCGGTGCGGAAGCTCGCCGGGGCCCAGCAGGTTGCGGCGGCGCAGCTCGATCCGGCCGAGGCCCAGCCGGTCGGCGGCGACGTCGAGCAGCTGCTCGCGCGCGGTGGTGCCCTCGTACCGGCCGGGCGCCCGGTAGGTGCCGCAGGGCGTCTTGCTGGTGAGCACGACCCGGATCCGGCCGCGGTAGGCGGGCACGCGGTAGGGTCCGGGCAGCATCGCCACCGTCAGCTCGGGCACCGCGATGCCGTGCGTGCGGCAGTAGGCGCCGTTGTCGTGCACCACCTCGTCGGCCAGGGCGGTGATCCGGCCGCGGGAGTCGAACGCGGCGGTGACCCGGTGCGACTGCTGCCGGGAGTGGTTCGCGGCGACCAGGTGCTCGGCGCGGTCCTCGGCCCATTTGACCGGCCGGCCCAGCGTGCGCGCCAGCCACGGCACCAGGAAGTCCTCCGGGTAGAACTCGCCGCGCACCCCGAACCCGCCGCCCGCGTCGATGGCGTGCACGTGGATCAGGGCCCCGTCCATCCCGAGCATGGTGGCGAGCAGGTCCCGGTTGAACACCGGGACCTTGGTCATGCCGAAGATCGACAGCCCGCCGGTCCGCGGGTGCGGCTCGGCCAGCAGCACCCGGGGCTCCAGCGGCACGCCGGTGTGCCGCCCGATCTCGACCTCGGTCTCCACCACGTGCGTCGCCTGGCGGAACGCGGTTTCGGTGTCGCCGTAGCCGAGGGTGAAATCCGCGGCGACGTTCCCGGCCGGGAACAGGCGCGGCGAGCCGGGGCTGGCCGCGGCGGCGGCGTCGAGCACCGCGGGTTCCTCATCGATGTCGATCTCCACCAGCTCGGCGGCGTCCTCGGCGGCGTAGGGGTCGCCGGCGACCACGACGGCGACCGGTTCCCCCACGTAGCGCACCGCGCCGGTGGCCAGCACCGGCTGCAGGTAGCCGCTGAGGTCGATGTCCCGGACGGCCAGCCGCACCGGGATGGCCAGCCCGGCGGGCACGTCGCCGGCGGCGACGGCCGCGATGACCCCGTCCGCCTGGCGGGCCTGGGTGAGGTCGACCCGCCGCAGGTGCCCGTGGGCGATGGGGGAGCGCACCACCCGCGCCCACACCTGGCCCGCCGCGCTGAAGTCGTCGCCGAACCGGCCGCGGCCGCGCAGCAGCCGGGGGTCCTCCTTGCGCGGCATCCGGGTTCCGATCACGGTCATGGCGAGCCCGCCGGCCGGCGCGATCTGGCGGTGGCCAGCACGGCCTCGACGATGCCCTGGTAGCCGGTGCAGCGGCACAGGTTCGATGCCACCAGCTCGCGCGCCTCCGCCTCGGTCAGGCCGTCTGCGGAGGCCCGTTCGGCCAGGTAGGCCTCGGCGAGCATGAGGAAGCCGGGGGTGCAGAACCCGCACTGCAGCGCGTGATGGTCGCTGAATGCCTGCTGGAGGTCGGACAGCTCATCCCCGGCGGCCAGGCCTTCGACGGTGCTGACCTCGGTGCCGTCGGCCTGCACGCCGAACATGAGGCAGGACCGCACCGGGCTGCCGTCGACCAGCACCGTGCAGGCGCCGCAGATCCCGTGCTCGCAGCCCAGGTGGGTGCCCGTGTAGCCCAGGTCGTGGCGCAGCATGTCGGCCAGCGTCCGGCGGGCCTCCACCGTGAGCTCGTGCTCACGCCCATTGACGCGCAGCCGGATCTGGTGCATGTCCTTCACGCGGCGCCCTCCCCGGCCCGCGCGAGCGCGGCGCTCACGTCCTCCGGCAGGACCGGGATGTGGTCGAAACCCGCCGTGACGGCGGACAGCGCGTCGTTGACCGCGTTGAGCACGGCGGCCGGGGCGCCGATCATGCCGCCCTCGCCCATCCCCTTCGCGCCGGTGTCGCTGAACCGCGACGGGGTCTGCAGGTGAACGATGTCGACCGGGCACATTTCCGCCGCCGTCGGCGGCAGGTAGTCCATCAGGGTGGTGCTGACCGGCTGCCCCTCGTCGTCGTAGCTGATCCGCTCCAGCAGCGCGGCCGCCACGCCCTGGGTGACCCCGCCGCGGACCTGCCCGTCCACGATGAGCGGGTTGATGACGACCCCGCAGTCCTCCACCACCAGGTAGCGGCGCAGCCGGATGGCGCCGGTTCCGGGGTCGATCACGACCAGGGTTGCGTGGCAGGCGTTGGAGAACGTGCCCGGCGGGTCGAAGGACGCCCGCGCCTCGAGCCCGTAGCGCAGCGGCTCCGGCAGGGTGTGGGTCTGGAAGTAGACGACGCGGGCAAGCTCGCTGATCGGGACGGCGGCCCGGCGGTCACCGCGGATCCGGGCCGAGCCGTCGCTCAGCTCGACGTCGGCGGCGCGCGCCTCGAGCAGGCACGCCGCGACCTCACGCAGCTGGCCGGCCACCAGGTCGGCGGCGCGGGCGGCGGCGCCGCCGCCGATCACGATCGAGCGGCTGGCGAACGTCCCCCAGCCATAGGCGGCGAGGTCGGTATCCCCCTGGCGCAGCCTGATCCGCTCCGGGTGCACGCCGAGCCGGTCGGCGACGATCTGCGCGAACGTCGTCTCGTGCCCCTGGCCGTGGCCGCAGGTGCCGGTGGTGACGATGACCTCACCGGTCGGGTCCATGCGCACCTGCGCCGTGTCGTAGCCGGGGGTCATCCGCATCCGCCGCTGGGACATGGTGGGCGTGCCATAGCCGGTGCGCTCCGAGAAGCAGGCATAGCCGATCCCGGCCCACAGCCCCGCGCCGCGCAGCGCGTCCCGCTGCGCGTGCCAGCCGTCGCCGGCCACCCGCCGCTCGGCGAGGTCCAGCGATTCGCGGTAGCTGCCCTCGTCGTAGGTGATGCCGTTGACCCCGGTATGGGGGAACTCGCCCGGGCCGATCATGTTCAGCCGGCGCAGCTCCAGCGGGTCGGTGCGCAGCGCCCGGGCCGCCTTCTCTATCAGCCGCTCCATGACCAGCACGAGCTGCGGCCGCGACACACCGCGGTACGGCGCCGTCGGCGCCTTGTTGGTGGCGATCGCCCGGCCGCGCGCCCGGTAGGCCGGGACCTTGTACACGCCGGGCAGCTCACTCGCCGCCATCAGCGGCTCGACCGCACAGGTGAACGGGTAGGCGGAGTAGGCGCCGACGTCGCACTCGATGTCCGCGTCCAGGGCGAGGAACCGGCCGCGGGAGTCGAACGCCGCGCGCACCCGGTAGCGCTGCTCGTGCCCGTGGAACGAAGCGGCCAGGTTCTCCTGCCGGTCCTCGATCCAGCGCACCGGCCGCCGCAGCCGCAGCGCGGCCGCGGCCACGGCCACCTCCTCCCGGCCGACCACGCATTTCAGGCCGAACCCGCCCCCGACGTCCGGCGCGATGACCCGCACCGCCCGCTCGGGCAGCTGCAGCGCCTGCGCGACGGCGGAACGGACCTGGTGCGGGACCTGGGTGGAGACGTGCAGCACCAGCTGCCCGTCGCGGTCGTCCCATTCGGCCAGGCAGGCGCGGCCCTCCAGCGGGAGCGCCGCCACCCGGGCGCTGGTGAACTCACCGTCGACGACCAGCGGCGCGCTGGCGAAGATCTCGCCGAGCCGCTCGTCATCGAACATCAGCAGGTCCACCAGGCAGTTGCCGGCCAGGCCCGGGTGCACCTGGCGCGCGGCGGCGTCGCAGGCGGCGGCCAGGCCGGTGACCGCGGGCAGCTGCGCCCAGCCGACCTCCACC
>WNFX01002391.1_pt1 | contig 21213 bp, 19 predicted proteins | sample 5400111 | NCBI WGS metagenome assembly WNFX01 (sample SAMN13153363, study PRJNA577476) | soil metagenome | isolation source: 40 cm soil or saprolite under grassland replicate 1 | place: USA:California | collected 2016-06-15 | reverse complement strand
GCTGCTGTTGGCTCCTTAGCGCCTGCACGATCCAAATCCGCGAGGATCGCCGCGACATCCAGCTCCCGTTCCCGCCCCGCGACCGCGAGCCCGACCGCTTTCTCGAGCGCGTCGGTGGCGCGGAACAGGAGCTGGAGCGTGTCCTCACCCGGCGACTTGCCGCCGCGACGCAAATGGTCGAGCAGATTCTCCATGCGATGGGCGAGATCCGCCACGCGGCCGTAGCCCATCGTCGCCGCCATGCCCTTGATGGTATGGACCGCGCGGAAAATACCGCCGACCGGCTCCGGCGAGGCCGGATGACGCTCCCACTCGAGCAACAACTGATTGCAGGCGCTCAAGTGCTCGCGGCTCTCGGCCAGGAACAGCTCGGCGTACTGCGACAGGTCCATCGCTATCCCAGAACGCGCTGGACGGCTTCGAGAACGCGAGAAGGCTGGAAGGGTTTGACGACGAAGTCCTTGGCGCCCGCCTGGATCGCTTCGACGACCAGCGCCTGCTGTCCCATGGCGCTGCACATCAGGATCTTGGCGTCGGGATCCTGCTTGACGATTTCGCGGACGGCATCGATGCCGCCCATGTCGGGCATCACGATGTCCATCGTGACGAGATCCGGTTTCAGCTGCCGGTACTTCTCGACGGCCTGGCTACCCGTTTCCGCCTCGCCGACCACCTCGAATCCGGCCTGGGCCAGGATATCAGTGATCATCGTGCGCATGAAGATGGCGTCGTCACAGACGAGAACCGTGTGGCTCACTGCTCGCTCCTTAAGTGGTCAGAACCGGGCCCAACAGCGCCGGCACGTCCAATACGATGAACAGCTCACCATTGCGCCGCCCCACCGCGCGGACCAGGACGGGATCGATCCCCGGAAGACTCTGGCGGTCCTCCAACGTCGTGTCGGTCCCCGCCAGCATGTCCATCACCTCGTCAACGATAAAGCCGATCAGCTTCTTACCGCCGTTGTCCTCGTCACCCTTTCCCACCTCGAGGATAATCGTCGACCCAGCAGCGGCTTCCGGTGTCGATGGCGGGGAACCTGCGGCTGGACCGGGCGCAGGGGAGGGCGGGACCAGCCCCAGCGCACGCCACCCTTCCACGACCGTCACCAGTGTGCCGCGGACATTCACAAGCCCCGCCACGACCGGGGGCGCACCCGGGATACGCGTCGTTGGGAGCCGCGGGAGTATCTCCCGCACCTGATCCACCTCGGCCGCGCACGCCAGTGTTCCCACACGGAACACGAGCAATCGGCCGGGCGGTGCGGGGGGGGCGGGGCCGGGGCCGGGGCCGAGACTTTCTTCATTCATCGGATGCGAAGAAGCCAAGATACTGCAAGGGGTTGCGCTCGGCAAGCAAATTCGCATCGGCGGCCGCTTCCGCCAGCGCGGGACGCAAATCGTCGGGCCATTCCGACCGCAGCGCGAGTGGCACACCGGTCACGGGATGCGCGAACGACAGCGCAGCGGCGTGCAGCAGCTGGCGCGGCGCCAGCACTTCGAGCCGTTCGGCTTCGTTCCGCGCCGACGGCGTCACGCGCCGGCTGCCACCGAACGTGTACTCGCGGTCGCCGACGATCGGACAACCGATGTGCGCGAGGTGCACGCGAATCTGGTGCGTCCGGCCGGTGCCCAACCGCACGCGCAACAAGTCGGAATGGGCGAAGCGCGCGACGACGGCGGCGTGCGTCACCGCATGGCGGCCACCGTCAGCGACTGTCATGCGTTTGCGCTCCCGGGGATGGCGGGCGATGGGCGCCTCGATGTCGACGGGACTCTTGCGGAGATGGCCCCACACGAGTGCCGCGTAGACGCGCTTCACCTGGCGCCGCTCGATCGCGCCGGCGAGACGGCGGTGCGCCAGATCGCTCTTGGCGACGACGAGCAGCCCCGAGGTATCACGATCCAGCCGGTGCACGATCCCGGGACGGCCCGCTTCCGCGGACGCGCCGCCCGCCAGCTCGGTCCCCCGTCCCACCAGCACGTTGACCAAGGTGTCGTTCCAGTGACCGGGGCCGGGGTGGACGACCAGGCCCGCCGGCTTGTCGAGCACGGCGAGATGCTCGTCCTCGTAGACGAAGCGCAGGTCGGCGTGGGCGGGCGTGTAGGTGCGGGGCGGCGGCGCGTCGGGAGGCAGCTCGACGGTGACTTCGAGCCCGCGCGCGAGGACGGCCGACGCGCGCAGCGCTTTGCCACGCGCGCGTACTCGCTTGTCGGCGATGAGGCGTCCGGCTTGGGTTCGGGAAAGCGCGAGCTGGTCGGCGAGGAATTTGTCGAGACGTTCGGTACCGACGGCGACAACACAAAACGCGATGTTCAAGGCTCGGCCGCCCGCGCCTCCTTCGCCCGTTGCTGCGCGCGGCCTTCCTGCCACAGCGATAGTCCGAGTGCGATCGCCCCGATCGTGATCGCGGAGTCGGCGACGTTGAAGGTGGGCCAGCGCCAGGCGCCGATGCCGACGTCGACGAAATCGACGACGCCCTGCGCGCTGCGGATCCGGTCGATCAGATTGCCGACGGCACCGCCGCACACCAGCGCCAGCGCGAGCAGGCGAAAGCGGTCGCCCGGCCGCGTGCCGCGCACCAGCGACGCGAGCACGAACAGCGCGATGATGGCGAGGCCGAGGAAGATCCAGCGGGAGTTGTCGCCGACGTGCAGCCCGAACGCCGCGCCCTCATTGTAGACCAGGCGCAGCTGCACGAAGTCGCCCAGCACCGCGAGCGGCAGCCGCCGCGCGAGGAATGATTCCGCGATCAGCTTGGTGGCGAAGTCGGCGACGACGACCGCGACCGCCGTGCCCCAGAAGAGCCGGCGCTCAGCGGCGTTTACCATCTTCCTCTTTGGCCTTGCACTTGATACACAGGCGGGCGTGCGGGAGCGCATCGAGACGGTCGAACCCGATGGAATCGCCGCATTGCTCGCAGCGCCCGAAGCGCTCGGGCGAGCTGTACAGCCGCCGCAGCGCCTCGTTCACGTGCCACAGGTACCGCCCTTCCTGCGACGCGAACAGGAACTGCTTCTCGCGCTCCATCGCGTCGGTGCCCTGATCGGCCATGTGGAACGAATAGCTGGAGAGGTCGCCGTCCGAAGCCTGCAGGCTCGAGTTGAACGACTCGCCGTAGTGGCCCAGCTCCTTGATCACGCGCGCCCGCTCTTCGAGCAATCGCTTCTCGAGGTGGGTCAGCTGCTTCTTGTTCAGGCCATTACTCCTGCCACTGTTCTTGGCCTTTACTTTCACCTTGGTCGATTTCGTCGGCATTATCGGGTTCCGCCCTTTCGTCCGTCGTGACGCCGCAGTCCAATCGTGACCCGGCGTCCTTCGATGTCTACATCACGCTGCAAGTCGGGTTCGTCGAGCTCGGCGCCTTCGCCGAGCAGCATCCGGCGGGCCAGCGTTTCGCCTTCGACAAATCCTTGAAACGCGCGCGTCGCGGCGACCACCTCTGCGGCGCCGGTGACGCTCAACTCGATGCGCGTCGTGTATTCGTATCCCGCCTCCTTGCGGAGGCGCTGCACGCGATTCACCACCTCGCGTGCCAATCCTTCCTGCACCAGATCGTCGCTCAACTCCGGATCCAGTGCGACGACGTACGGGCCGTCGGCCTGCACCAGCCACTCACTCGCGACTTCGCGCGTGACGGTCACATCTTCCGGCCGGAACTCCCATTCGTCGACCCGCACGGCACTGCCCTGCTCCAGCGTTTGCAGATCGGCCGGGCTCAGCTCCGCAACGGCGGCGGCGGCGCGCGGCGTATCCTTGCCGTACCGTTTGCCAAGGGTCCGAAAGTTCGCCTTCCCGCGCAGCCGCACCAGATCATGATCCGAAGCGACGACTTGCACGGCTTTCACGTTGACTTCGGCAGCCAGAATATCTAACAGGTCTGACAAGGCCGGGCCCTGGGCGGCGGCGGGAACGGCCAGTTGCATCCGCGCCAGCGGTTGCCGCACCCTCAGGTTACGCGATTCCCGTGCCGCCCGGGCCAGCGAGGCCAGCCGCCGCACGGTGTTCATGGCGGACAGAAGCTCCGGCTCCCGGTGCCCGCGGTCGGCGGGGAACGGGGCGAGGTGAACGGACGTCCCCGTCATGGCCCGGTGCACCCAGTCGGCTATGAAGGGGGCCGCCGGGGCGAGCAGCCGGAGGGCGGCTACGAGCGCCTCGTGCAGCGTTTCGAGCGCCACGGGATCGGTCGCCCGGTCGGGTGCCCAGAAACGGGGCCGGTTGCGCCGGATGTACCAGCGCGACAGGTCCTCGCCCACGAAATCCATGATCGCGCGCACGCCGGCGGTGACGTCGTAGGAGGACCACGCGTGCCGGACCGCCGTGACGACCTCATCGAGGCGCGCGAGCAGCCAGCGGTCCGCCGCCGGGCGTTGCGGCGGCGGCGTGGCCTCCTCCTCGGCGGGGGGACTCCAGTCCTGCGCGTAGCGGCGGAAGAAGTCGTAGGTCGACCGTAGCGTGTTCAGGAACCCCCCCGAGACCTCCGGGATCTGCCGCTCGTCGAAGCGCTTGGGCAGCCAGACCTGACTTTGGCCGAGCAGGTAGAGCCGCACCGCGTCGGCGCCGTGCTCGCCGATCACTTTCCACGGATCGACGACGTTACCGCGGCTCTTGGACATCTTCTGCCCGTGCACGTCGAGCACGTGCTCGTTCACGATGACGTGCTTGTAGACCGGCGCGTCGAACGCCGTCACGCCGATCGCGAGCAGCGAATAGAACCAGCCGCGTGTCTGGTCCACGCCTTCGCAGATGTAGTCGGCCGGGAAGTGCGCCTTGAAGTCGGCCTGATGCTCGAACGGATAGTGCCACTGCGCGTACGGCATCGAGCCCGAGTCGAACCAGGCGTCGATCACTTCGCTGACGCGCCGCATCGTCCCGGCGCATTCACGGCAGGGCCAGGTGTAGGCGTCGATGTACGGCTTGTGGGGATCGAAATCGGCGGGCAGCCCCTTCCCCCAGCGCTGCGCCAGCTCGTCGTAGGACCCGATCACCTCGCGGTGCTCGCGGTCCGCATCGCACTCCCACACGTTGAGCGGCGTGCCCCAGTAGCGATCGCGCGACAGCGCCCAGTCCACGTTGTTCTCGAGCCACTCGCCGAAGCGCCCCGTGCCCACTTCCGCGGGGTGCCAGTCCACTTCGGCGTTGATCTCGAGCATCCGCACCTTCACCGCCGTGGTGCGGACGAACCAGGAGCTGCGGGCGTAGTAGATGAGCGGCGAGTCGCAGCGCCAGCAGTGCGGATAGCTGTGCGTATAGGCCCTAGTTTCGAGCCAGCGGCCGTCCTGCTTCAGCCGCTCGATGATGATGCGGTTCGTTTCCTTGTCGGTGACGAGCTTGCCCTCGATTTCCGGCCAGCCGTCGCCCACGCCGCGGAACGTGCCGTCGGGCGCCACCGGGTTGACGAATGCCAGGCCGTACTGCTGCCCCGTCGCGTAGTCGTCGGCGCCGAACGCCGGCGCCATATGCACCAGGCCCGTCCCCTCGTCCGCCGACACGAAGCCGCCCGCGACCACCACGGCGCGCTGGCCTTCCGGCGGCAGCGGCACGACCTCCAGCGGCCGGATGTATTTCTGGCCGACGAGATCGCGGCCCGGGTATGACGCCACGCGATGGAGCTGGGCCAGCGGCTTGCCGTGCACGTGCACGTCGCCGGCGCGCTGCTCGGCGGCGATGTAGCGCACGCCGTCCAGCTCCCATTCGCCGTATGCGATGTCGGGATGCACCGCGACCGCGACGTTGGCGAGCAGCGTCCAGGGGGTCGTCGTCCACACGACGAGCTGGCGCGCGGTATCGCTCGCCAGCGGGAAGGTGACGTAGACCGAGTTGGTCTGGACGGTCTCGTAGCCTTGCGCCACCTCGTGCGACGACAGCGCTGTGCCGCAGCGCGGGCAATACGGCAGCACCTTGTGGCCGCGGTACAGCAGCGCCTTTTCGTGCAACCGCTTGAGCAGCCACCAGACCGTCTCGATGTACGGGTTGCTGTAGGTGACGTACGGATGCTCGTAGTCGAGCCAGTATCCGATCCGGTCCGACAGCGATTCCCAATCGGTCTTGTACTTGAACACGCTGTCGCGGCACAGCTTATTGAAGCGCTCGATGCCGTACGCTTCGATCTGCCGCTTGCCGCTGATGTTGAGCGCTTTCTCCACCTCGATCTCGACGGGCAGGCCGTGCGTATCCCAGCCGGCGATGCGCGTCACGCCCTGCCCCAGCATCGTGTGGTAGCGGCAGATCAGGTCCTTGAGCGTGCGCGAAAAGACGTGATGGATCCCCGGCCGCCCGTTGGCCGTCGGCGGGCCCTCATAGAAGATGAACGGCGGCCCGTAGCGGGTGGCATCGCTGACGCGCGTGAACAGGCGCTCGTGCTTCCACGTCGCGAGCAGCTGCTTCTCGAGCGCGTCGATCGACTGATTGGGGTCGGACGGCGGATACGGCATCAGCTAGAGGCGCTCCAAGACGCCGCGCACGACCGTGGCGAGCCGCGGCTCGGCGGCGCGCGCGACGGCAATGATCTGCTCGACCGATGTCGGCTCGAGCGCGTCGGGCAGACAGGTGTCGGTGATGATCGAGAGACCGAGCACCCGCATCCCCTGATGCACGGCCGTGATGACTTCGGGCACGGTGCTCATGCCCACGAGATCGGCGCCCAGCGCCCGCAGCATGCGGTACTCGGCGCGCGTCTCCAGGTTCGGGCCCGGCACCGCGACGTAGACACCTTCCCGCAACACGATCTTGTGGTCCACGGCGACCTGGTGCGCGAGCTTGCGCAGCGCGGGGTCGTACGCGGACGACATGTCGGGAAAGCGCGGGCCTTCCGCATCGAGGTTCGGCCCGGCCAGCGGATTATCGCCGAGCAGGTTGATGTGATCGGAGAGCAGCACGAGGTCGCCCGTCGACCACAGCGGATGCATGCCGCCCGACACGTTGGAGACGATCAGCGTCTTCGCACCGAGGGCGCGCAGCACGCGCACCGGAAACGCGACCTGCTGCAGCGTGTACCCCTCGTAGCGATGGAAGCGGCCCTGCATCATCGCGACGCGGTGCCCTCCCAGGGTGCCGAGCAACAGACGGCCGGCGTGGGTCTCGACCGTGGGACGCGGGAATCCGGGGATGTCGGCGTACGGGATCGTGGCCTCGGCCTTCATGTCGTCGGCCAATGCCCCGAGCCCCGTTCCGAGAATCACCGCGACCTCCGGAACGACCGCGGCCCGCGCCTGCACGGCGCGGACCGCATCGGCGACCGATGTCACCCGCGCTGCCCGTCGAGTGCGCGCAGCTCCGCGAGCTGGCGCTCGAGCAGCGCGCGAAAGCCGCCGACATACTGCTGGAATTGCCGCTCGGTCTCGGCCATGCGCGCCTGCACCGCGCTCTGCGCGTGCTTCGCTTCGTCGAGCAGCCGCGTCGCTTCCGCCTGCGCCTCGCGCACGATCACCTGCCCCTCGCGCTCCGCGGCGGCGCGCGTGTCCTGGCGCAGCTGCTGCGCGGCGACGAGCGCCTCGTTCATCGCTTTCTCGCGCTCGCGAAACACCCGCAGCTGCTCGGTCAGCGCGGCGACGCGCTCGTCGAGGACCTGGCGCTCGCGCATCGCGCGCTCCAGCGCGTCGGCGACCCGCATGCGGAAATCCTCCACGCCCAGCGTATCGTAGCCACGCAGTGTCTTGCGGAACTCCTGCTTGCGGATATCCAGGGGCGTCAGGTTGAACGCGTCGTCGCTCACGGCGTCTCCCCCCCCTACCTCTCCACCCTCGGACCGAACAGGGCGGTACCCAAGCGGATCACCGTTGCCCCCTCTTGGACCGCTGTAGCGTAGTCGCCGGACATCCCCATCGAGAGGGTCGGCAGCCATATCCCTTCCTCCTCCTTGATCGTATCCCGCAGGACGCGCAGGCCCCGGAATGTCCGGCGCTGCACATCCACGTCATCGGTAAACGGAGCCAACGTCATCAGTCCTTCTAGTCTCAGATTCCCCAACGCCGCGATGTGCCGCGCCAGGGGTCGGGCCTCTTCCGGCGTGCAGCCGCTCTTCTGCGGCTCCCGCGCCACGTTCACTTGCAACAGCACCCGCAGCGGCGCTTGTGCTCTGCGATCCAACTCCGTCGCCAACTCGATGGAATCAACGGAGTGGACGAGCTCGAATCGACCGGGCACTACTTTGGCTTTGTTGCGCTGCAAATGCCCGATCAAATGCCACCGTATCCCCAACTCCTGACTCCCGGCTCCCAACTCCTCTTGCTTTTGCACCGCTTCCTGAACGCGGTTCTCACCGATGTCGGCGATCCCGGCGGCGAGTGCCGCGCGAATCGCCTCGGTGCCGAATCCCTTGGTCACGGCCACAATCGCGACCGGTTGCGCCGCGACTCGCGCGACCTCGGCCCTCACCTGTGCCAAACGCTCCGGGAGGGCCTCGAAACTCATAGCCTGTGAATATAGAGGATCGGCGCCTAGGGGCTGAAGAGGCTCCGTACGCCTTGGGTTTCGGCACGGCGGATGATGTCGGCGAGCGGCTGGCTGGGGTTGAGATGGTAGCCCCGACGCAGGTAGTCGATGGCGCGGGCCTGCTCGCCGCGCAGGGCGGCGGCATTCCCAAGCTCCAGAAACGCCACGGAGAACGATGTCGCGACCTGCTGCGCGGCCGGCTCGAGCGCGAGCGTGTCGGCGGCGAACAGCGCGCCGAATTGGAAAACGGAGTCTACCAGCAACCGGGTGCGCGCCGAATCGACCATCGGCCCCTGGATGCCGCGCACCCAGTGGCGGACGGTATCGGCGCGCGGCACGACCTTGAACACGAGCCCCTGAAACACGAGATGCGGGTCGAGGCCCAACCAGGCGCCGCGCCCCGATGCCACGCCGAACGTGACGGGCCGCCCCGCCGGCAGGTACGCGGCGATCGTGTACAGGATCACCTGGTCGGAAGTCCGCAGGATTTGGCCCTTCCGCACCTGCAGCTCGAACCGTCCCGCGCGGAACACGCCGTCATCACTGACGCGCACCGGCTGCATGCCCTCGATGTCTTGGGCCGTGAAATGCAGCGCGGCACCGGCCGGCGGCCGCGCGGGGAGGGGGGGGGGCGCCAGCGTCCGATAGATCGCGGGCGCATGGGATGGGTCGAAGGGACGGGTCGGACGCGACGCGAGCTGACGCAGGTACCAGTCGAGATTGGCGAGTGACAGGTTGATCAGCGTCACATCCTGCCGCACGCCCTCGACCTCCTGCAGATACCACACCGGGAACGTGTCGTTGTCCCCGTAGCCGAACAGCACGCCGTACGGCTCGACCGATTGCAACAGGTTGTAGGCCAGATCGCGGGCGATCGTCGCGTCGGGACCGTGCCGCCGCGAGGCCGCGGTGAAGTTTGCGGCGAAGGGCAGCAACGTGACCAGCGCCGCCACACCGCTGCCCCAGCGAGCCGCGGCAACGGAGCGCGCTGCGAGCGCGCGCAACAGGCGCGTGATACCGAGCCCCGCGAACAGGCCCCAGACCTGGAAGCTTACGACGAAGAAGTAGTCCCGCTCGCGCACCTCGTGCTGCCCGATCGTCCGGTACTCGTTCCAGAACAGCGAAAACCCGGCTTTGAAGTTCATGTAGACGACGAGGCCGATGCCGGTGATGAGCCACAGCGCGCCGAGCAAATACGCGAGTCCCACATCGCGGCGCCGGGCGAACTCGAACCCTAGCATTCCCAGCGACACGAAGCCGAGGGCCACCATCACCATCGCGGCAAACGGCAGCGAGCGGCCCCACTGCCAGGAGCAGTACTGGAAATAGTTGACGAGCTGCTGGCCGAACACCGTCAGGGTGCGAGGACTCCCCGGCAACATCGGATTGTCGAAAATGCCGCGGCTGCCGAACTGCTCGCGGCGGATCACCGCGAGCAGTCTGGTCCATGTCTCGGGGTCCGCTTCATCGAGCAGCGGCTGCAGTCCGGAGCGGATATAGAGGAACGCGTAGATCGAGATGCCCGCGGCGGCGACCGCGATCGCGATGACGGGAAATGCGCGCGACCCGTTCATGACGCACGCCACGAGGGCTGCCGCGAGCACCGCACCGCCAAACATGAGCAGCGGCTCGCTGCCGAGCCCCACCGCGATGAGCACGATCCACAGCGCGCTGAGCGCTGCCCACTCCGCCCACTCCATCTGGCGCTCGGCGGGATCGGCGGCAGGCTGCGCGCGCAGCGTTAAGGCGATGAACAGCGACACCGCCGGGCCCACGAGCAGCGCGAGGAGATGGTTGCCGATCGACAACGCGGCGATGTAGACGATGAGCAACAGGATGTGCGATGCCCGATGCGTGCCCCTCACATCTCGCCAGCGCAAACACAGCCAACAAATCGCCGCGATACTAAACGTCGCGACGGTATAGACCTCTGTCTCGTTGCTGTTCTGCCATCCGGTAAACGTGAACGCCGACAGGATCGCCGCGGCCGCCGCGCCTCCGATGCGCAGCCATTGCGCCTCGCCTAGCAGGAGGCGATGCGCGACGAGGAACAGGCAGCCGGCTCCGGCCGCGGAGAAACAGGCGCTCATCAGATTGGTGCGCCAGGCGTACGCGCCGACGCGAAGGACGTCGGCCCAGACGTGGCCCAACAGCACGAATAACGGCGTCCCCGGCGGGTGGGGCACGCCGAGCACCTTGGCGGCGGTGATGAATTCGCCCGCGTCCCACAGCGTGACTGTGGGGGCGAGGGTGATCACATAGCCGAGGAGAACAAGGAAGGCGACAACGGCCGCCTCCCTGTATGGAGGCTTAGGTGGCAGGCTGGGTCACGCGCTCGCCGCCTTCGAGATGCGAGACGGCGCCGGAGAGGAGATCGCGCACCTGCTGCGGCGTGAGGTGGCGGTACAGCAGCCCGTGACTCGCGACGGAAATCGTCGACGTCTCTTCCGAGACCACGAGCACCGTCGCGTCGGTTTCTTCGGACAGGCCCAGCGCGGCACGGTGGCGCGTGCCGAGGGACTTGTCCGCGACCTTGAACTGCGTGAGCGGCAGCACGCACCCTGCCCCGATGATCTGATCGCCCCGGATCAGGATCGCGCCGTCGTGCAGCGGCGAATACGGCGTGAAGATCGTCGTCAGCAAGTCGGCCGACACCTTCGCCTCCATCGGCACCCCGGTGGTGATGAACTCCTCGAGGCCGATGTCGCCTTCGACGGCGATGATCGCGCCGGTCCCGGCGCGCGACAGGCGATCGAGCGCCTCGGCGATCTCTTCCGCCACCGATTGCCGGTCGCCGCGCGAGAAGGCGCGCATGAGCTGCGACTGACCCAGTCGCGCGAGCGCGTTGCGCAGCTCCGGTTGGAACACGACCACGGCGGCGAACGCGCCGTAGGTGAAGATCACGCCGAGCAGCGTGCTGATCATCGTGAACTTGGCGAACACCGCCACGAAATACGTCAGCGACAGGATCACGAGGCCGACGACGATTTGCAGCGCGCGCGTGCCGACGAGGAACAGCAGGAACCGGTAGATGACGAACGAGACGAGCAGGATCTCGAAGAGATCCGGCCAGAGCCTGGGGGATAGGAACTTAAAGGCGTCTACGTTCACGGTGGATTGGTCGTAGCGCTCGCCAATGCAAGGGCTTCGCGTGTCAGTGCGACGTCGTGGACCCGGAACAGCCGCGCTCCCCGCTCCCAGGCGAGGGCACAGGCAACGGCCGTGGCGCGATCGCGATCCTCCACGGGACGGCCGGTGGCGGCACCCAAAAACCGCTTCCGCGACAGGCCGACGGCTACAGGATAGCCCAGCGCGACGATCGTTGCCAGTTCGTCGAGCAGCCGGAAGTTGTGGGTGGCGGTCTTGGCGAACCCGAACCCCGGGTCCACCACGATCCGCTCCCGGGCGATACCCTCCCCTTCCGCCTTTGCCGCCCCGGCCGCCAACTCTGCCGCCACCTCGGTAGCGACATGCGCGTACCGCGCCAGGTCGTCCATCGTGGCCGGCGTGCCGCGCATGTGCATCAGGATGACGCCCGCCTGCGCCGCTGCGGCGACGTTCGCCAGCTCGGCATCGAAGCGCAGCCCCGAGACGTCGTTGATCACCGCCGCCCCCGCGTCGAGCGCCGCCCGCGCCACCTCGGCCTTCCGGGTATCGACCGAGATCGGGCCAACGCCGCGCTTGACCAGTCCCGCGATCACGGGGACGACCCGGGCGAGCTCCTCTTTGGCCGGAACGGGGGCGGCGCCGGGACGAGTAGACTCCCCGCCGACGTCTAAGAGCTGACAGCCGTCTGCCATCAGCCGTCTGCCATGTTCGATCGCCGCGTCGGCTGACGGCAGATGGCCACCATCGGAAAACGAGTCAGGCGTAACGTTCAGGATGCCAATAATCACGGGCTTCTCGAGCGACAGGTCGCCGCCCCTGATCGACCATTGGCGCGACGGCTCAGCGCGCGCGGCCAGGAGTTGGCCAAGGGCGGGAGCGAGACGCGCCAGCTCTTGCGGCGCCCGATCGTAGCGTGCCAGCGGCGCGATACGGCTCGCGGCACCCGCCACCAGCGCCCACCCCTCGCCGGTCAGCACGTCGGCACCGGACTTCGTGCCCCAGTGCACGAGCGCTTCGCGCTCGGTCTCGGTGATGTCGTCGATGAGAACGACGAACGACTGGATGCCGGTGGCCGCGAACCACGCCGGCTGTGCTTCCCACCCGCGTGCCGCGAGCGCCGCGCGGACCGCTTCCGGTGTGTGCGCGGCGAGCGCGGTGACCTTCACTCTGCCCGCTATGACGCCCGCAGCGCGTTGACGATGTTGAGGCGCGCGGCCCGTGCCGCCGGCAGGACTCCCCCCACGATGCCCATGACCACGGCGAAGATCAGCGCGCGCGTGACGACGCCTGGCGACAACGCGAAGCCGAATCCGATCTCCGAGAAACTCCCGAAGTTGAGCGTCGAGACGCGGGCGAACGAGAGCAGCGAGGCGAGCCCCAACCCCGCGGCGCCGCCGGCGAGCGCGAGCACGATCGACTCGGCGAGGAACGCGGCCAGGATGCTGCGGCGCTGGAACCCGAGGGCCCGCATCGTCCCCACCTCGACGATCCGGTTCGCGACGGCCGCGTACATCGTGATCATCGCGCCGATCATCGCGCCGATGCTGAAGATGATGGTCACCACGAGACCGAGAATCTTGATGAACTTCGCCATCGCCTGTGACTGCTCCCGGTAGAATTCCTGCTCGCGCTTCAGCTCCAATGACTGAGCGCGGGGATCGGCCTGGAGCCGCGCCTTGACCGCGTCGAATTGGGCGGGAGCGCGCAGCCGGAACGTCGCGGACGAATAGACGGGACGCCCGAAGGCCTGCATCAGTTGGTCCGCGTCCCCCCAGATCTCGGAGTCGAACCCCGTGCCCCCGGCGTCGGCGATCCCGACCACCGTCCAGCGATCGCCGCCGAACCCGAGCTCCGCGCCCAACGCGACGCCGCGGAACCGGTCCGCGATGTTCTTGCCTACGACGATTTCGTGGGTGCCGAACTGGAAGGGCCTGCCCTCGATGATGCGGAACACGGGCCGGAGCTCGAACGCCTGGGGTGACACGCCGCGAACCACCACGTTGCTCATCCCGTTCGTCGTTTTCTTGAAGAGGTTGATCACGACGACGACCTCCCGCGATAGCAGCGGGCGCCCGTCCTTCGCCGCGGCGACCTCGGGTTGGGTCTCGAGAATGCTCGCCGTCCCGCGATCGATCTGGCTCACGAGCTCCGAGCCCGCCGAGCGCCGCAGCACGATGGCATTGTCCGGGGATCCGGTATCGACCAGCGTCTTCTGGAGACCCTGGGCGAGCATCAGCACCCCGGCGAACACGAACACCACGAGCGCCACGCCGCCCAGCGTGAGCGCGGTCGTAAGGCGGCGGGCCCAGAGGCTGCGCCAGATGTAAGAGAACGGGATCCGCATCATACGTCCTCTATCCCACCGTGCGCAGGCCAGCCACGATCGGCGTGCGCACCACTCGGGTTGCGGGGAAGAACGCGGCGACGGTCCCGGCGATGAGCGCCGCGCCGAGCGCCAGCGCGATCGTCAGCGGCGCGACGTTGATGATCGGGAAGAACGTGGGCAGCGCCTTGCCGAAGCCGGCCACCATGGGGAAGGTCAGCACCAGGCCGAGCAGGCCCCCGCACAACGCGATCAACAATGACTCCCCGAAAATGAGGGCGACCAGGTGCCGGCCGGTAAAGCCCAGCGTCTTGAGGACGGCGTACTCGCGCGTCCGCTCGCGCACCGCCATGAGAATGGTGTTCGCGAGCACCAGCAGGATGATGCCCACGATCACGACGGAGATGACCTGCAGCGACGTAATGATCGCGCTCGACATCGCGACGAAGCTCTGCTGGAATGCCTTCTCGCTCTCGGTCTTGGTCGGCGCCCGCGAATTCTGGAACAGCCCGTCGACCGCGGTCGCCACCCGCGGCATCGCATCCGGCGGCTCGACCCGGAGGATGTACCAGCCGGCCTCGACGGGCCGACCGGGCTCCCGCTGCCGCACCTGCTCGTACAGGTAGTTCCATTGGAAGAACATCTGCGTCTCATCCACGGTCTGATCGCGGCCCGTGTAGATCCCGCGCACGACCCACTCCCAGCGGCCGGGAAAAATGTCGCCCTCCATCGTGATCACGTCGCCGATCTTGAAGCCGTGCTGCTGGGCCAGTTTGCGGCCGATCACGGCGGCGTTGCGCTCCTTCTTGAACGCGGCGAGTTGATCCGGCGGCACTTGAAACTCGGGATACAGGTCGAAGTACGTATCCGGATCCACCGCGAGGCGCGGCCAGAAGTTCTTGAAGTCGTTGGGGTCGCCGTAGACGCCGCCGTACCAGTTCGCCCACGACACCGCGGTCACGCCCGGCACCCGGGCGATCTCCTGGCGGTAGGGCAGCGGAACCGGGAAGATGAACGACACGCTGTGGTGCGTGATCATGCGGTTCGCCGCCGAGGCGGCGACGCCGGCGTTCCACGCCCCCACGATCGTGCGGATCAGGCCGAACGCCATCACCGCGGTCGCGATGCCCAGCATCGTCAGGATCGTGCGGAGCCGGTGCCGGAACAGATTCTTGAGAACGATCTTGGCGAGCTTCACTGCAGCTCGCCCTTATCGAGGTGGCGGACGATGTGCGCGCGCTCGACCGCGTGGGGATCGTGCGTCACCATGACGATGGTCTTCTTGAATTCCTGGTTGAGCCGCTCCAGCAACGTCAGCACTTCTTCGGCTGACTTCCGATCAAGATCGCCGGTCGGCTCGTCGGCCACGACGATCGTGGGATCGGTCGCCAGGGCGCGCGCGATGGCGACGCGTTGTTCCTGCCCGCCCGAGAGCTGGCGCGGGTAGTGGTGCAGGCGATCCTGCAGGCCCACGAGGGTCAGCGCGGTCTCGACGTGCTTGCGCCGTTCGGCCTTGGAGAGCGGCGTGAGCAGCAGTGGCAGCTCCACGTTCTCGTAGGCCGTGAGCACCGGGATCAGGTTATAGAACTGAAACACGAATCCGATGTGCCGGGCACGCCAGCGGGCCAGCTCCGATTCGCTCAGCTTCGCGACGTCCGTGCCGGCGACCGAGACCTCGCCCTTATCCGGACGATCGATACCCGCGATCAGGTTGAGGAGCGTGGTCTTTCCTGACCCCGACGGGCCCATCAGGCCGAGGAACTCGCCCTCGGGGACGTCGAGGGAAATGTCGTGCAGCACGGGAATGGCCATGCTGTCGCGACGATACGACTTCGACACACCGCGAACCTGGACGATCGGATTGGGCATGAGCTCCTCTTACTGCACGGTGACTTTGGCGCCGCTCCGCAGGTTGGCGCTGACGCTGTCGACCACTTGAACGCCGGGGCGCAATCCTTCGCGGATCGCGACCGATGACCCTACGTGCCGGCCCGCCATCACCGGCACCTCCACCGCCCTGCCACCCTCCACCACGAAGACGACGCTGCGGCCGTTTCGCTCCACGACGGCGGTGGTCGGCACCACGAGCACCGGCTGCGTGTCTACCGCGACCCGCGACGGGCGCGGCAGGAAGTGAACCTTGGCGCTCATCTCCGGCAACACCCGCGAATCATACGAGCGGAACGCGACCTTCACCTGGACGGTCGCCTTGGCACGATCGGCGGTCGGCACGATCTTGGCCACGTAGCCCGGGTAGCGCACGTCGGGGTACGCGTCCAGCACGATCTCACACGGCTGACCCGGACTGATCGCCTCGAGGTTGGACTCGGCCACGTCGGCCTCGACCTGAAGCGAGCGCAGATCGGCGATCGTGACGACCGCGCTCTTCGAAAACGCGCCCCCGGCCAGCGGCGCGACGACTTCGCCCACGTCGGCGTTCTTCGTCAGGACCGTGCCGTCGAACGGCGCGCGGATGACGGTGTTCTCCAGCGCCACATCCGCCGACTGGAGCGCCGCCTGCGCGACGGCGATCCCCGCTTTCACACGGTCCAGGCGCGCCTCAGCGGCGTCATACGTCGCCTGGGAGGTGAAGTTGCTGTCCATCAGCGTTTTTTCCCGCGCCAACGACCGCTCCGCGTCCCACAGCTCGGCACGGCTCAGCGCGAGGTTCGCCTGCGCCTGCGCCTGCTGCGCCCGCACATCCGCATCCTCGATCCGGGCGAGCACCTGTCCCGAGCGCACCCGGTCGCCCTCGACGACACCGAGATACACGAGGCGGCCGGTGCCCTTGGACGCAACGGCGGCTTTGCGCTGCGCGACGACGTAGCCGCTGGCGATCATGACCGCCCCGGACCGCATCGGCGACACCATCGTGGCGGCCGTGAGGCGGACGGGGACGGCGGAACGGAGGCCGCCGCCAATCAGCGCCACGACGGTCACGAGCACCACGACGCCGGCGGCAACCAAGCCGATCACCATCCAGCGGCGGCGATCCCTAGTCGGCGATGCCGAGTCCTCGGCGCGGTTGATCCGCAGCGCGGAGAGGTCCGCGTTCTTGGCTTCCATGGCCCTCAATCGTAACACCTTTAGTTATTTTGGATCTGCCGTACTGGTGGGTGTTGTGGGGCGGACCGACTCACGCCCCGGCAGGCTCAGGCGGCGGATTCCTGAGGATCCCCCCCGAGGGACGCTGCGACGGCGCCTTCTCCTGCTCCGTCCCTTCGCCCTCAGCCCGCGGGGGCGCCGGCGGCGTGTACGGCGGCAACCGCTGGCCGGCCACCACCATCTCCACCTGCTCACGCTCCAACGTTTCGCGCTCGAGCAGTGCCGCGGCCAGGCGATCGAGCGCGGCGCGCCGCTCGGCCAGGATCCGCTGGGCTTCACTATAGGCGTGCGTGAGAATATTCCGCACTTCCTCGTCCACGATCTGGGCCGTGCGGTCCGAGATTTCCCGCCGCTGCACCACCTCGCGGCCCAGGAAGATCTCCTGCTCGCGGTCGCCGACCGCGATCGGGCCGATGACCGCGCTCATGCCGAACTGCGTCACCATGCGCCGCGCGATGTTGGTCGCCTGCTGGATATCCTGCGCCGCGCCGGTCGTCACCTTCTCCGGCCCGAACACCAGCTCTTCGGCCACGCGGCCGCCGTAGGCCATCGCCAGCCGCGACTCGATCGACCGCTTGGTGTACTTGTGCAGCTCTTCCTCCGGCAGATACGCCGTCAGGCCGAGCGCCCGACCGCGGGGAATGATCGTGACCTTGTGCAAGGGGTCCGCATCGGGGACCGTGAGTCCGACGAGCGCGTGCCCCGCTTCGTGATACGCGACCAGGCGGCGCTCCTCGTCGGACAGCACGCGGCTCTTCCGCTCGAGGCCGAGCATCACCTTGTCCTTGGCGTCTTCGAAGTCCTGCATGTCGACCGCGGACTTGTTGCGGCGCGCGGCCAGCAGCGCGGCTTCGTTGACGATGTTCGCGAGCTCGGCGCCCGCCAGGCCCGGCGTGCCGCGGGCGATGCGCTCGAGGTTCACGCCGGACGCCATCGGGATCTTGCGCACGTGCACGCGCAGGATCTGCTCGCGGCCCTTCAGGTCGGGCATGTCGACCACGATCTGGCGGTCGAAGCGGCCGGGCCGCAGCAGCGCCGGATCGAGGATGTCGGGACGGTTCGTCGCCGCCAGCAGGATCACGCCGTCGTTGGACTCGAAGCCGTCCATCTCGACGAGCAGCTGGTTCAGCGTCTGCTCGCGCTCGTCGTGCCCGCCGCCCAGCCCGGCACCGCGGTGCCGGCCGACGGCGTCGATTTCGTCGATGAAGATGATGCACGGCGCGTGCGCCTTGCCCTGCTCGAACAGGTCGCGCACCCGCGAGGCGCCGACGCCCACGAACATCTCGACGAAGTCCGACCCGGACATCGAGAAGAAGGGCCGGCCCGCTTCACCGGCGACCGCTTTGGCGAGCAGCGTCTTGCCGGTCCCCGGCGGGCCGACCAGCAACGCCCCCTTCGGCAGCCGGCCGCCCAGCCGCTGGAACTTCTGCGGGTCCTTCAGGAAGTCGATGATCTCCTCGAGCTCCTGCTTCGCCTCGTCGCACCCCGCCACGTCGGCGAAGGTGACCTTGGGCGTGTCGCCGGCGAGCAGCTTCGCCTTCGACTTGCCGAACGCAAAGGCGCGGTTCCCGCCCTGCTGCATCTGCCGCAGCATGAAGATCACGAGGCCGAAGATCAGCAGGTACGGCAGGAACGTCAGCAGCACGACGCCGAAGGACTGGCCGGCTTCGCGCGCGCGCACGTCCACGCCTTTGCTCGAGAGATTGGCCGCGAACTTGTCGTCGGCTTCGAAGGGGAGCAGCACGTTGAAGCGCTCGACCGTCTGGCGCTTGACCACGACGGGGCGCTGGAAGATGCCGCGGACCTTCTGCCGCTCCGCGATCTCCACGGAGGCGATGTTGCCCGCGTCGATGAGGAGCGCCCAGAACGAGAGCGTCCGCAGCATCCGGGCCCAGTTGAATTCCCGCGGTGGCGGGGGAATGCGATTGGCCATCTACGTCAGACTCGCGATATAAGGAAGGTGCCGGAAGTTTTCCGCGTGATCGAGCCCATACCCGACCAGGAACAGCGTCGGCGCGTCGAATCCCAGGAACTTCGCTTCCAGCTCCAGGTGGTCAGCCACATGTTTGTGCAACAGCGCGCAGATCTCCAGACTTTTGGGGCGGCGCTGCTTGAGCAGCGCGACCAGCTTGTTCAGCGTCTTACCCGTGTCGATGATGTCTTCTACCAGCAGGATGTGCTTCCCCGCCAATTCCGTCTCGGGATCGTACACCAGCCGCACGTTCCCGCTCGATACCGTCCCTTCGCCGTAGCTCGATGCGACGAGGAAATCGACCTGTAACGGCCGGTCGATCTTGCGTACGAGGTCACTCAGAAAGATGAAGCTGCCTTTGAGCAACCCGAGCACGAGCAACTCGCCATCCGGATAGGCCGCGGTGATTTCCTGCCCCAGCTCCCGCACCCGTTCCGCAATGGTCTCTTCTTCAAACACGACGCGCTTCAGCTCAGCGATACTCGATAACATCCACCCTCACCGCTCGAGTTCCGGGCGCCGGCACGCCCGCGGCACTACGACAGATGCCCGGCACCCAGAGAATGGTCTCACCCCGACTGACGACGGGATAGCGCGGCCGCGCGCTGCGCGGGATCCGCGCTTCCATTAATAGGCGACGCAGCGGGCGATGCCCGACCCCGCCCAGCGGCACCAGCGAATCGCCGCGCGCGGGAGGCCGCACCTCCCACGCCGCGCTGTCCAGCCAGGTCGTCCACGTCGCGCGCTCGATCCGGGCCGGAGCGGGCGCGGTCGACCAGGTGATCGTGAATGCGCCGAACCGCGCCATGCCCTGCTCGCCGGTCGGCCACACTCGTTCGAGTGCGCAGCCGACCGCTCCCGCATCACGGCTCACTCGGAACCGATCGAACGCCACTTCGGCTGACCAGCCGCCGCCCAGTGACAGGCGGCGCCCCGAGGGGCGTTGCGCCAGTGCCACAAGCCGGCGGGCGCGGGTGGGACCAAGGACCAGCCCTACTCTTCGTGCCGCCGCGCGCAAGAGCGCAACAGACAATGCGTTATCATAGCCGCCCACACTCGCGCGGGCAACGGTGAAGGATTCTCCCTCCACGTGCAGTGCCAGGTCCGGGACCAAATCGAGCATGCGATCCCAGGCGCGGCGGTCATTCGCGGCGTGGCGGCCCTGCGCCAGCACATCACCCCGCAGACGGGCGCCCAGGCGCTCGTTCAGCAACGGCAGGAGCGTCGTGCGAATCCAGGAGCGCAAATGTCGCGGGTCGCGATTCGCGGGATCGTCGTGAACCGGCAGGCCGCGCTCGGTGGCGTACAGGGCGAGCTCGCGGCGCGTGAACGGCAGCAGCGGCCGCACCAGACCGCCGCGTCCGCGCGCGGCGATGCCGGCGAGGCCGGCCGGCGCGCTGCCGCGCAGCGAGCGCAGCACGATCGTCTCGACCTGATCGTCCTGGTGATGCGCGGTGACCACGTACTTTGCGCTGCGGCGGCGTTGTACCTCGCGCAGCCACGCGTAGCGGGCGCGCCGCGCTTCGGTTTCGGTCGCTTCGGGACCGAGGTGGAGCTCGGTGGATTCGAAGGGGAGCCCGTACGTCGTCGCCAGCTCCTGTACCATCTTTCCAACTTTCCAACTTTCCAACTGGATTCCGTGGTCCACATGCGCAACCACGAGTGTAAGCCGTAATGCGTTGGCCACGCCGTTCAGCATGTCGAGCAGCGCAACGGAGTCGGCGCCGCCCGATACCGCAACGAGCGCTTCCCCCGGCTCGCGAAACGGCCGAGCCTGCTGGAGATGCGCCAGAAAGCGCGCGGGGAGCGAGCCAGGAGTCGCCATGTATCTTGAAGTATGCTCGAACCCGACGTCACCTACCAACTCCTGCGCAATCTCACGTCCCCCGTTGTAGCTATTACGTCCGAGCGCAAGGGCAAGACAAACGGCATGATCTCCGATGCGGCGGTGCGTGCCTCGATCGTGCCGTCGGTCCCGCGCCTGTCGGTGTACATCCACAAGTTCAACTACAGCCACGATATGATCTTCGAGACGGGCCGCTTTGGGCTGCATCTGCTGCACACCAGGCAGCTCGACGTGGTGCGGCGGCTGGGATTCTTCAGCGGGCGCGATCAGGACAAGCTGGCGGGGATCCCGCATCATAAAGGAAAGAGCGGCGTGCCGGTGCTCGATGAGTGCTTCGCCCACTTCGAGTGCAGCGTCGCGAACGTGATGGATACCGGGAGCTCGACGCTCTTTCTGGGGGATGTGATGGCGGTGGGGGGGGGGGGT
>WNFX01001895.1_pt1 | contig 21235 bp, 20 predicted proteins | sample 5400111 | NCBI WGS metagenome assembly WNFX01 (sample SAMN13153363, study PRJNA577476) | soil metagenome | isolation source: 40 cm soil or saprolite under grassland replicate 1 | place: USA:California | collected 2016-06-15 | reverse complement strand
AGAGCTTCGCCGACGGGATGCACCCGGCCCTCTTCATCGGCGCCGGGGTCGTCGCCCTCGGAGCGCTCGCCGCGTTCATGATCCCGCGCAGGCCACGCGTAACCGAGACGCTCGAGGCCGAGCCGGAGCTCGCGGCCGTGCCGGAGCTCGCCTACGAGGCAGAAGCCGCCTGATCGGCGCTGCCGAGACGCAGTCCGAACGGCCCCGCAAGGGGCCGTTCGCTGTTTTCGGGCCCGTGGTCATCGCGTGATCGCGCTCGGAGCCTCCAAGAAACCCGATTGCTTGAGCCTCTGCTATCCGAGTCGGCCTCTCGACATCCGCCGCCGTGCGGAGAATCAACCTCGTGAGCGTAGCCGCGCGAGGACGCGAACGCCCGCGCTGGTGTTCCCTCAGTGTTCCCTCACCGCTGTGCCAAGTCTGGCAACTGGATGCTCGGATGCTGCCCCGCGCCGAACGGGGGTCGGCCGCGTCCTCGCGGAATTCGCGGTGCGTGGACGGACTCAAACATTGACGTGCAGGGTGGGCCGATAGGTGAGCTCTTGGATGTTGCCGTCAAGCGTTCGACTCTCGATCAGCTCGAGGTCGAAGTCGGCCGCGCCCTTGAAGATTGCATCCGATCCGTTCTGGCCGGTGATTACAGGGAAGAGGGTCACCTGGACGCGGTCGACCAGGCCGGCGGCCATCAGCGCCCGATTCATTGACAGGCTCCCGTGCGAGCGCAGCGGCACCTCGGACTCCTCCTTGAGCCGGGCGACGACATCGACCGCGTCAGCGCTCACCACGGTTGCGTCCACCCAGTCAAGGGGTTCTTCCAGCGTGGTCGACACTATGGTCGCCGGCAGGTTCACCATCCGGGTGACCCACGGGTCCCTCACCTCGGACTCCTCGGTACTCGTGGCCAGCATCTGTGCGAATAGGCGATAGGTGTTGGCCCCGAAGACCATCCTCTGCTCCTCGCTGTACAGGGCGAGGCGGTGGTCGAGCAGCTCAGGGCCCTGCTTGCCCCAGTAGCCGCCCCAGTCGCCGCCGCTGACGGAGCCGAAGCCATCTAGGCTGGAAAAGACGTCGAAGGTGTAGCTAGCGGTCATGGATGCTCTCCTTGAGTGCGTTGATCGGTCGTGGGTACAGACTGGAACCCACGGCAAGACTCATCGCGGTTTGACGCCGTGACTCCGGCCGCCCCCGGATGTCGTCAAGGCCGGTTGGCGACAAACGATCGATTCCGGTCGACGCGTTTGGGCCCTTCGAGACGACGGAAGATGCCTTCTTGCAGGCACTTCTAAAGCGGGAGCGACGGGACCCGAACCCGCGACCTCCGGCGTGACAGGCCAGTTCGAGGGTCGCGAGGTGCACAACGATGGGACGACGCACTGCTCTGTTCATGCGACTCTAAGGGGTTCAGCTGGCTGGATCGGTGGAAGGGGACGATGGATGCGTGAACTTCGCCTGCATTCCGATGGCCTCCGGCTGGAGGAGGCGGACCGTCCCGTGCCAGGAGAGGGTGAGGTTCTCGTGCGTGTGCATGCGGCGGCGATCACGCGTGACGAGCTGGAGTGGCCGACGGATCGGCTGCCGGCTGTGCCCTCGTACGAGTTGTCGGGCGTGGTCGCCGAGACTGGTGAGGAGGTGTTCGCGCTTACGCCGTTCGACCGCGACGGCGTTGCCGCGGACTACGCGCTGGTGCCAGCGGTTGTGTTGGCGGCGAAGCCGGCGCGTTTGACGCATGTCGAGGCGGCGGCGCTGCCGATGGGCGGGTTGAGTGCGTGGCAGGGGTTGTTCGTGCACGGGCGCTTACAGGCAGGCGAGCGTGTCTTGATTACGGGTGCCTCTGGGGGTGTCGGCCATCTGGCGGTGCAGCTGGCGCGGCACGCTGGCGCGGAGGTCGTGGAGGAGGGGGCGGATCTGGTGTTCGACACAGTCGGAGGCGAGCTGCCGGGGGCTGAGCGGGTCGTCACGATCGCGGTGGAGGCGCCGGGCGCAACCTATTTCATAGTCGAGCCGGACCGCGAGCAGTTGCTCGAGCTGGCGCGGCTGGCCGACGCGGGGGAGCTGCTGCCGGCGGTCGATTCGACCTATTCGCTCGAGCGCGCGCGGGAGGCGTTCGAGCGGGTGGCGGAACGGGGCAAGCGCGGCAAGGTTGTGCTCGATGTCTCCGGCACCTAGCAGCGACCGCGACTCTGCCAACACGGTCGATGTCCGTAGGGATCCGCCCCGTGTTACGGCTCGGAGTTTTGGTCGAGCGTGAGGACTGTGGCGCCGGCGGCGCGGCCGGTGACTGCGCCTTGAAGTGCGGTTGCCGCGTCGGCCAACGCGAATCTCGCCCCAACGTTGAGTGAGAGCAGCCCATCTTCGAGTGCTTCGGCCAGTGCAGAAAGCCGTTCGCCGTCGGCTTCGACGTAGATATTCGCGACGGTGACTCCTCGTTTCGGTGTCGGTGGATCGCCGGTGATCGTCGCGAGTCGGCCGTCGTCCGCGACTGCGTGCAGGGCGCTCGCTGCACCACCCCGGGCGGCGTTGACGGCGGCGTCGACTCCGCGTCCGCCGGGCGCTGCCTCTCGCACACGGGCTGGCCAGTCGGGATCGTGGTAGTCCAGGACGACACGCGCGCCGTAGTCGCGGACGCGCGACTCGCTCGACGGGCCCGCCGTTGCGACGACCGTCGCTCCGCGCGCGACCGCGAGCTGGACGACGAGTCCGCCTGTCACGCCGCCGGCGCCGTGCACGAGCACCCACTCCCCTGCCGGGGAAGGAGCGGCCTCGCTGAGCGCTTGGTCGGCAGTGAGCGCAGGCACCGGGAACGCTGCCGCTGTCTCCCAGGGAACGGCGCCCGGCTTCCGCACGACGAGCGCGGCCGGAGCCACCAGCAACTCCGCCCACGTGCCCTGGTGCCGTAGCGGCAGCGGATGCGTGAGCACCTCGTCGCCGAGTGCGAAACTCGTTACCTCCTCGCCGACCGCGGCGACGACACCTGCCGCTTCGACGCCGAGTGCCAGCGGTGGCTTTCGGCCGACGTCCCAATCGCCTACGCGGACGATCTCGTCCCAGTTGCCGACCCCTGTGGCGCGCACCGAGATCACTAGCTCGTCCGGCGCGGGCGATCCCGGCGCCGCGAGCTCGAGCACGCGCACGTCGGCGCCGAACACATCGATGCCGGCGGCTCGCATCCGACGCATAACCGCCACGTACCGGGGATCCTAGACTTCGACGAGTCCCGGTCGAGCTCATCCCCTCGCGCGCGCGTCTACATAAGAACCGATCGCGCGGCCTGTTCGGCCTCGCGCGAACGCGGGCCGTTCTACGTGCGCCGCGCTGAGATCACGATCACCTCATTTCTTCGACAAAGGGGTGAGCGCGGTGTCTCAGCAGGGTCAGCTGTTCCGGATGAAGAGGACGGGTCGGGAGGGAGAGCCGTTGTGGGCGTACCGGTACCGGCTCGGCGGTCGAGGCTCGAAGCGAGTGCAGCGGGGAGGATTCGAGTCGGAGCGGGATGCGGCGGAGGCGCTGGCACGGGAGCTGGAGCGACTGCGGCGCGAGCGCCGAGTGTCGGGGTCGCTCACTCTCGCCGAGCTGGTCGAGGTTTACCTCGTGCAGCACGACGTCGAGCCGGTGACGATCGAGAAGCTGCGCTGGCTGCTCGGAAAGGCGGTCGCCGCCTTCGGCGAGCGACCAGTCAGCCAACTCCGCTCGGAGGAGATCGCCGCCTGGCGGATCGCGCTCTCACCCGGCTACCGCTTCGACGCGACGCAGGCGCTCCGCCAGGTGCTCGCCCGCGCGGTCGTCTGGGGGATGATCGACGTCAACCCGGCGAAGCTCGGCGTCGACAACCCATCGCCGCGGCGCCGGGAGCAACGCCCGTTCGAGTCGTGGGCCGAACTCGACGCTCTCACCGCGCATCTCTCGCCCCGCTATCGACCGATGGTGATCTTCGCGGCCGCCACCGGCCTTCGTCCGGCCGAATGGCTCGCGCTCGAATGGCGCGACATCGATCTCGAGGCGCGGGTTGTCTACGTCCACCGCTCGTTCACAAAGGGGCGCTTGAAGTGTCCGAAGACGGAGGCGAGCCGCCGGGCGGTGCCGCTGCAGACGATCGCGCTTGAAGCGATCGAGCGTCAGGAATCCAGTCGGCAGAGCTCGCTTGTGTTCGCGGCCGAGCGGGCTGGCTACCTCGACCTGCACAACTTCCGCAACCGGGAGTGGAAGCCCGCCCAGCTCACGGCCGGCATCGAACCGCTGCGCAGGATCTACGATCTCCGCCACACCTTCGCCACCTTCGCTCTCCGTGCCGGCATCTCCACCTTCGACCTCTCTCGCTACATGGGCGCCAGCCTGACCATGATCGACCGCCACTACGGCCACCTCGCCCGAGACGGCCGCGAACACGCGATCCGCCTGCTCGACGAGCTCAGCGCCGGCCAACGTCCACCGTGGACGCTGGTGGACGCTGCGTGGACACCGAAACCTGCGCCTGCCACCAGCGGAGACAACGGAAGTAGCGGCTAAGCAGCCAAAAACTCGAAGCCCTCTGACGGACTCGAACCGTCGACCCCCTCCTTACCATGGAGGTGCTCTACCAACTGAGCTAAGAGGGCATACACGACATTCTAGGCCGTCCGCTCGGGCAGTCTCGGACCGCCTCTACGCCTCGGGCTTGGCGCGCGGGGGAGAGTCGATGCAGACGACGCGTGCCGGCTCGTCGCCCAGGACCTCATAGCTGTGGGCCGTTCCCGCCGGGGTGACGATCACATCGCCCGGCCCGGCGTCGAGACTCTGATCTTCGACTGTCCAGCGCATCCGGCCGGAGCGAATGACGATCACGTGATCCTGCGGGGGATCATGCGTGTGTGCCTCTTTGATCTGCCCCACCCGGTGCGTCACGAGGTGGATCTCGACGTGGTCGAGCCAGATGCCTTCGTCTTCGCTGTCAGGCCGGGCGAAGCGGCTGTAGTTGGCCTTGTCGGTGATCTTGACCATCGATCTCCTTCCCTCAGTTCCGGCCGCCGAGCGGGGCGACCATCAACCGCAAGTATCGCGGCGCCTGCCGCCCGACAGATGCGCAGGAACCTGGCTCCGTATGTGCAATTTGTCTCTTCTCGGCGTACAGTCTGTCGGGCACCCAGCGGCCCAGGGGGTGGCTCTTGAAACTTGCGGTCGAGATTCTGCGCTACGTCAGCCTGCTGGCTTACGTGGCGCTTGCGCTTGCCACAATCAATCAGTGGCGGCGCCTGCGCGACCGCGCTGCGGCCTGGGCTGCACTCTGCTTCGGGATGCTCGGGCTGGTCGTCGTCCTGGGTCAGAAGCAGATCGTCCCGGAGCATCCGCAGGGCTTCTTCGAGCACTTCCTGCAGCGCCTGGACATCGCGCTCCTGCTGCTCTTCCCGTACCTGCTGTATCGCTTCACGACCGTCTTTAGGACGGCGACTTCGAGACTCGAGAGCGCGCTTGGGCTGATGACCGTCGCGATGATCGTCTGGACCTTTGCGCTGCCCGATGTTCCCGAGCCCAGCGAGCCTCGGCCCTGGTGGTTCGTCGCCTACCTCGCCGGCTTTCTGATCCATTGGACGGTGCTCTCCTCGGTTGCCGCGACTCGCCTCTGGCGGGCGGGCCGGGGGCAGCCGGCCGTCGCGCGGCGACGGATGCGGATTCTGGCCTTCGGAGCGGCTCTGCTGACGATTGCGTTGTTTGCGGCGGCCGCGACGAGCCGATCGTACTCGGCTCTCGCGCTTGCGAGTTCGGCGCTCGGGATCGCGAGCGCGCTTGGGTTCCTCGTCGCGCTCGCCCCTCCGGCAATCGTTCGCATGGTCTGGCGCCGGCCGGCCCAAGAACGCGTCCAAGACGCGATCCGTGACCTGATCACGCTCAGCCACAGCCAGCGCGAGGTTGCGGCGCGCGTCCTCGGCCCGATGGCCGACATCGTCGGCGCCCGAGCGCTCTCCATCAGGAGCAACGATGGAGAGGTGATCGGGTCGTACGGTGTTCCGGAAGGCATGCCCGAGCCCGCGGACGCCGGCGACGCACAACTCTTCGAGGTTGAGATCCCCTCCGGTTCGCTGATCGTCTGGGCTTCGCCATACGCACCGTTCTTCGGGCGCGACGAGCTGCGGCTCCTCGAGACCGTCGGCGCGCTTACGGGTCTCGCGCTCGATCGCGTCAGACTCTTCCAGCAGGAGCACGAGGCGCGGCTCGCACTCGAGCGGGCCGACGAGATCAAGACGAATTTCATCGCGCTCGCATCGCATGAGCTGCGGACTCCGGTGACGACGATCCTCGGCCTCGCCGCGACGCTGAATCGCCGCAGCGACGACCTCGATGATCGCCAACGACGAGATCTGCGCGAGACCCTCGAAAGCCAGGCGGACCGGATGGCGAGGCTCGTCGAGCAGCTGCTCGATCTCTCCCGCCTCGACGCCGACGCGATCACGATCAAGCCTGAGCCCGTCAAGCTTCGTGAACGGGTCGAGGAGATCGTCGCGTCCGTAGCGGCGGAGCGAAGCGATGACGTTCGAATCAGGATCGACCCCGAGCTCGAGGCACCCGCCGATCCGGGCGCGCTCGACCGGATCGTCGGGAACCTCGTCGCGAACGCGCTGCGCTACGGCTCGCCCCCGGTCAACGTCGACGCCGTTCGCCACGACCGCCATCTCCGCCTCTCCGTCGAAGACCGTGGCGAAGGCGTACCGGCGCAGTTCGTTCCCCAGTTGTTCGAGCGCTTCACCAGAGGCGGCGAGCGCGTCGGCGGCTCCGGACTCGGCCTCGCGATCGCACGCTCATATGCACGGGCGCACGACGGCGATCTTGTCTACGAGGACGCAGAGCCCCACGGCGCGCGCTTCCAGCTCGTCCTCCCGGTGAAGAAGAACGGGAACGGCGAGGCGGGCGAGGTCGAGGTCGTAACGCCGCCCGAAGTCGAGGCGCATCACTGGCGCGTGCTCGGCCGCCATAGGACCTAGCGCCAGATTGCACCGATCCGATCGCTGTAGCCCTGCGGCAGGGGCAGGGCCTCCCCAAGGGCGTAGCGTCTGGCGCTCCAGGCGGCAACGGTTGCATCGAGCAGGTCCGGCTCGGCGATCCGAGGGACCGATCCCGGGAGGTCGATTCCGGCTTGCTCGAGCAGCAGGCGGCGCTCGGCGAGACCGTCTGCCCGGTGCTTCGAGAGCAAGGGCCGGTGGCCAAGCTCGCGGAACGAGACCTCGGGATGAACCTCGATCACTCGCTCGTCTTCAAGTGCGTAGCCGTCGACCTCGAGGATCCGGTGCCGCAGGGCGTATGACTGCGCCGAGATCGACTTGCCGGTCAGGTCGAGCGCGACGCCTCGGGCCTCGGCGTAGCTCGGCGTCTCGAGGACGCTGCGGACGGGAGTCGTGAAGACGCTCGATGCGCGTGGCCCTACGAAACGCCGGGCGGCTACGTCGGCGGGTCGAGCGCCTTCGTCGGGGATCCCGATCGGAATGTCGACCGCGATGATCCGGGCGTCGACCAAGAGCGCCTCCGCGAACGTCGCGCAGCGGAAGGTCTCCACCACGCGGTTTTCTTGGAGGACGACCACGGCCCATCCGCCGCTTGCGAGATCGACCCCCGCTACCCGGAGCTCGCTCGGACGCTGCGTCAGCGTGACGAGGTTGCCGTCCGGGTCGCGGTACGCGGCGCTTCGTCCCCACGGCTCGTCCCGCGGCTCGCGCACGACCTCCGCGTTGGCGGCTACAGCACGCGCGTGCGCGCTCTCGACGTCGTCGACGAAGAAGCCGATCTCCGCGTTCTCAGTCGGCCCTGCGTCGGGCGGGAAAAGCGCGAGATGGAGATAGGCGCCGTCTGTCCAGGAGACCTCCGCATGCGGTTGCGGCGGCTGGCTGGACTCGAAGGGGACGCCGAATGCCTCGCGGTAGAACCACGCGGAGGCCGCGATGTCGCTGACGTGGATCGCGACGAAGACGAGGCGCGGGTCGGTCGTAGTGGGGGCGGGAGGATTCGAACCTCCGTAGGCTAAGCCGACGGGTTTACAGCCCGTTCCCTTTGGCCACTCGGGCACACCCCCGGGAGCGCGTCATTGTAGCCTCGTCGCCGCGGCGGGCTTGGCCCGGCGCGGCCGCAAGCGCTTGCCGAAGCAGATCCGATGGAAAGTCGTCATGGCGCCGAAGGCGCCGGACTTTCCATCGTTGAGGACGTTCCCTTTGGCCACTCGGGCACACCCCCGGGGTCGGCCATTCTAGCTAGCCGTCTACGATCTCCACGTGGCGCGCTACGACGTGATCGTGGTCGGCGCCGGGCCGGCCGGCTCGACGACGGCATATCGGCTCGCGCGCGCGGGCGCGCGCGTGTGCCTGGTCGACCGAGCCCGATTTCCTCGAGACAAGCCCTGCGGCGGCGGGCTGACGTTGCGCGCGGTGCGGGAACTGCCGTTTTCGGTCGAGCCGGTCGTCGAGGACCGCGTCGACACGCTCGAGCTCGGGCTCCGCTACGGCCGGCGCTGGAGCGGCCACGCGGACGAGCCGCTCGTGCTGATGACCCAGCGCCGCCGGCTCGACGCGTTCCTCGCCGAGCAGGCCTCCGCTGCCGGCGCCGAGTTCCGCGACGGAGCGAAGGTCACTGTCGTCGATCCGGCCGGTGCAGTGACCCTCGACGGCGGGCGTCTCGACGCGGACGTCGTCGTCGGCGCCGACGGCGTGAACGGGATCACGGCGCGTTCGCTGGGTCCGCCGGGTCACGTGCTCGGCGTCGCGCTCGAAGGGAACGTCGGGTACTCGCACGTCTCGCGCGAGCGCTTCGGCGGGCGCGCAGTCGTCGAGCTCGGCGTAGTTCCCGGCGGCTACGCGTGGGTCTTCCCGAAGGGCGATCACGTCAACGTCGGGGTAGGGGGGTGGGAGTGCGAAGGACCGCGCCTGCGCGAACGGCTGCGTGAGCTTTGCGCGGCCTCAGGGATCGACGAAGCAAAGGTGCGCGACCTGCGCGGCCACCGGCTGCCGATGCGCGGCGCCTCGAGGCGACCTGTCGAACGGCGTGTCCTGCTGGTGGGGGACGCCGCAGGCCTCGTCGACCCACTCTCGGGAGACGGCATGTACGAGGCCTTCGTCAGCGGCCGCCTGGCCGCCGAGACGACGCTCGAGTTGCTCAGCGGGCAAGCAGCCGGTCTCGAGTCGTATGCGGAGCGGTTCTCGGAGACGTTCGCGCCGCTCGAGAGCGTTTCCTGGCGCCTGAAGCTCGCCTTCGAGCGCTTCCCCGGGCTCGCCTTTCGGCTCGCGACGGCCGGCCCGTCCTGGCGCCTCTTCCAGGCCGTCGTGCGAGGCGACCGGAAGGCGTCCGATCCGCACGGCCTGAAGGGCGCCCCGCTCCGGGTCCTCCGGGCGCTCGGCGCCTAGGCCCTCAAGCCCTATAGCGGCGCTGCCGATGTAGCAGCGTTGTGGAGCTGAATGCGGTACTTCGGCGTGCCGTGGAACAGGGCGCCAGCGACGTCCACCTCAAGGTGGGCCAGCGTCCGGCAATACGCCGGGACGGCGAGCTGATCCTGTTCGAGGAACACACTCTGCTCACAGACGCCGATCTCGAAGCCGCGCTTGCAATCGTCTCGGAGCTGACCCCCGCCCGTCGCGAGTCCTTCTACGAGACCGGCGAGCTCGACATCGCCTACCAGAGCGAGGATCTGCCGCGCTTCCGGGTGAACGCCTTTCGGCAGCGCGGGTCGATCTCGTTTGCCTTCCGTGTCATTCCCAAGCATGTGCCGAGCTTCGAGGACCTACGGATGCCCCCGGGCGTCCTCACGATGGCCGAAGAGCACCGCGGGCTCGTGCTCGTCACGGGTGCGACCGGATCCGGAAAGACGACGACGCTCGCGGCGATCATCGACCACATCAACAAGACGCGCCGGCAGCACATCGTGACAGTTGAAGACCCGATCGAGATCCTCCACGAAGATCAGGGCTGCATCGTCAACCAGCGCGAGGTCGGGATCGATACCGAGTCCTACCTCGCCGCCCTGCGCCGGGCGCTGCGGCAGGACCCCGACGTGATCCTGATCGGCGAGCTTCGCGACGCCGAGAGCGCCGAGACCGCGCTGAAGGCCGCCGAGTCCGGCCACCTCGTCTTCTCGACCCTGCACACGATCGACGCGGCGGAGACGCTCGGCCGCATGATCGAGTTCTTCCCGGGAAGCAAGCAGGCGCAGATCCGCTCGATCCTCGCCGGCGTCTTGCGCGGCATCGTCAGCCAGCGGCTGCTGCCGAGGGCGAACGGTGGGCGTGTCGCCGCGGTCGAGGTCATGGTCAACAACGCACGGATCGCTGACCTGATCCGCGAGAGCAAGACCGAGGAGATTCCCGACGCGATCGCGGAGGGCGCCTTCTTCCAGATGCAGACCTTCGAGCAGGCCCTGATCGAGCTTGTGATCTCGGGCGACATCGATCGCGAGGTCGCCGCGAACGCGGCCACGAACGCGCACGATTTCACGGTTGCGCTCGAGCATGCGCTCAAGCGCCAGGCGGCCGGCGTCACGAAGGAAGACGAGCAGCCGCAGGCCGCGCCCCCCGAAGAGGAGGCGCCGATGCCGAGCCTGCGAATCGCTTCGACCGAATGATGAAACGCATTCTGGTCGGTCTCGCGCTCGCGGTCGTCAGCGTGGCCGGAACGGCAAGCGCGGACACGTTCCGTCAGCTTCCGTCGGTTCCCGCAAGCCTGCCCAGCGCGAGCGTTCCGAATCAGCCGGGCCAAATCAACACGCCGAGCCCGATCTCCACGCCCCCCGCCGTTCCCCAAGCTCTGAGCTTCCAGCAATTGGTTGCACTCTGGCAGGGCGCTGGGTCCGCCTACGGGATTCCGTGGGAGGTGCTCGCGTCGATCAACAAGGTCGAGTCCAACTTCGGCCGCAACATGGGCCCGAGCTCGGCCGGGGCGGTCGGCTGGATGCAATTCATGCCGAGCACGTGGGACCGATGGGGCCTCGATGCGAACGGCGACGGCGTGGCGGATCCCTGGAACCCCCAGGACGCGATCTACGCGGCCGCCCGCTACCTCGCTGCAGCCGGGGGCTCCCAGGACATCTCGCGCGCCGTGCTCGCCTACAACCACGCCCAGTGGTACGTCGACGAGGTGGTTCAGCTCGCGCACACCTTCGCTGCCGGGGGCGCGGATACGACCTTCAGGCTCGACCGGCTCCAGGTCTCGCTCGACAGCGCGCGGTCGGACGTGGCCAACGCGAATCGGCGGCTCGCCGCGGCGCTGCGTGACCAGCGGGCCCTCGCGAAACGCGAGCGCCGCTGGCGAGTCCGGGCCCAAGGCACTTTCCTGCTTTCGAAGCGGCTGGAGCTGGAGAAGATCACGACGCAGATCGGCGTCCGCGAGAGCGCCGCAGCGGCACGGGTCGCCCAGCTGCGCACGGAGCTTCAGCAGGCTGCCGGCGCTCTGAGCCAGGCCCGAACCCAGGCGCAGAGTGCGGCCGCTCCCGGCACCAGCGCGCTCTTTGCGACGCCCGTCTCATCCGACTCGGGCTACGTCTTCCCGGTCGGGGGCGGACCGACTGTCGTCTCGGTCTCGCACCACCATCATGACTACCCGGCCGCAGATATCGCCGCGCCGGAAGGCTCGCCGGTGTACGCCCTCGCGGACAGTGTCGTGCTCCGCTCGTGGGCTCAAGCCGACCCCTACTGCGGCATCGGTCTGAGCCTGCGCGCGAGCGACGGGCAAGAGTGGACGTACTGTCACCTTTCGTACCTCGACCCACAGGTGACCCAGGGTGCGGTGCTGTCGGCCGGCCAATCGGTCGGACTCGTCGGGCATACCGGCGACGCGACGGGCCCTCACCTCCACCTGCAGATCGATCCGCCGACCCATTACCCGCAGCTGGAGCCCTGGTTCGAGCGCTTCGCGGGTACGGCATTCCGGTGGCAGGATGCGCCGACGCCGAACCGCGCCTCGGCCGGCGGACCGGTCTTCGTGCAGGTCGCCAACGGCGCCCAGGGCGGCTCGCCCTCCGGGGGCGACGTCATCCGGTTCACCCGTTAGGTCTCAGGGGCGCTTTCTTGGCTTAACCGTGCGGCCTGGAGCGCCTGAGAGGGGCTTTTGGTACCCCAGCTGGTATCCAGGGAGCGGCTGCCGGTTAGGCGTACGGTCGGAGTCCCGCGTGTCGGAGTCCGGCGAGGAACCACTGAGGGAGCGATACCCCATGCCCGAAGGGCTCGACGTGAAACCGACCTTCCTACGAATACAGCACAGCCTGAAAGACGATCACCCGGCTGAAGGTCAAGCCGTCGATCTGGTAGCCGTAGCAGCCCGGAGCGCGGAGCCGAGTTAGCGATGCGCTTGCTCCCCAGCGAGAATCTGCGTTCCGTCCCCAGGTGCGGATCCTCTTCTCGACTGACGGCAGCTCACCGTCGTCGAATCTGAGCTTGTTCGGGCCGTCGAGTTGGCGGCCGCGGATGAGCGTCGGACCGTGGTAGCGCGGCGAGCTGATCCACATCACCTTCTGGCCGCTCCACGCGCTGTTCGGCCAGGCAGAGGTCGGAGGCGGCGGGTACTGGAAGTGGATAAGCGCCTTGTCGACGCGGCCGAAGCCCGGATAGACCGGCCCGCGGCCGAACTTCGTGCCGACGAACGGCGGGCTCGGCAGTTGGCCAGTCGCTCCAGTGGTCGGGCAGGTAGTTCCCGGCGCGATTTGCGGGATGTGCAGCGGGCGACGGAGCTTGGCCCACGGGTCAGACACTCCCTCCGACGGTGGGCTGAGGAGGATAAGTGCTATCACGGCTGCCAGACCGACGGCAGAAGCGACTCTGAACACGACTGAATTACAGCACCGGCCCGGTCGGATTTCACGAGGCCTTTAGGAGTTCCACCTACCGGAGTCCCAAGAGTCACTCCCTACACACAAACCCTGGCCGATGACTAGTGCCTGGAGAGAACCAGGACATTCGAGTTGAACACGTCGGAGAGTCGAGTCATGGAGCGAAGCGGCTTCGAGGTACTGACCAGATCCCCGTAGATCCCCCGTGCGCATTCACCCGTTAGGGGGAAGGCCCGGCACGGCCGCGTGCCGACTACGCGTATATGGCGGTCTATGCCCGTGCGCTCTTGCCGCGCATCCTCGTGATCACTGCGGTTTGGATCACTGCGTCTGGAACGCTCACCTTCGCAGCGGACAAGACGCTGACCTCATCGCGCCCGGCCGCGAAGCCTCCGGTTACAACTCCCAAGCCCACCCTCGTCGTCCCGGATGTTCGTGCACAGGCGTTCGTATTTGCGAAGGGCATTCTCGACGACAGCGGTTTCGCCTGGCGCGTGGTCGGGTCCGTCAAGGGGTACGCGACGAATCGCGTCGTCTCGCAGACACCCGCTCCCGGAGATCGAGTCGTCGACACAGGCGCCCCGACGATCGAGTTGCAGCTCGGCCGCGGTAGCTACGGCCAGAGCGGCACCCCCGAGGACACCTCTCCCTATACGGGGACCAGCATCGTTAGGGCAGTTTCGGCGAAGGTTCTGACGAAGAAGCCTGCTGCCGCCAGGGTCCCGCTCGCGCCGGTCAAGGTCGCCCAGGTGAAGAAGGACGTCAAGGCGCACAAGCTCTCGCGCGCCCACAAGCGCGCTCTCAAGAAAACCGCCCGCGCAGCTAACCGCAAGGCTCGGCGCCCGGCGGCGTTCGCAGTTCCCGGCGCGCCGAAGGAACCCCTGAACGAGATTTCGCTCCCGGCACGCGCCAGGCTTCTCGGTGGCTGGTTGACGAGCTCTCGCGGCCCGACCGCGGCCAACGAGCGGCACTGGTTGTACCAGCATGCGTGGATTGTCACCGGCGCCAGCTTCGGCTGGTGGCACGGTGCGGCCGCCCTTCGTGTCCTCATCAGCGTCGACCGGCGGATCGAGTCCCAGTGGGGCGTCGGCCACCGCAGTGAGCTGGTCGCACGCAACGCCCTCGCCGCGGTCGAGGCGAGGGCGAAGTGAAAGGTTTCCGCCGTCTAATCGCCCGTCTGCTCGATGACGAGGGCGGCTACACGCTGGTCGAGCTCCTCACGGTGCTCCTGATTCTCGGTGTCGTAATGGGGGGGCTAACGACCGTATTCGCCAGGGCGACGAGTGCAGAGGCCGATATGAACAACCGGTTCCAGGCCCAACAGGGAGCGCGCCTCGCGCTCGACAAGCTCCGCCGAGAAGTCCACTGCGCCTCATCCGCCTCGCCGGTCGGCTCGAACGTCTCGTCGATCACGCTCACGGTTCCGAGCTACTGCAAGACCTATTCGGGCAATGCATCGGTTACGTGGTGCACACGGAGCGTCGCGACGAACCGTTACGCGCTCTATCGCGTCGATGGGACAACGTGCACCGGCGGCGTGAAGTGGGCGGACTATCTGACTCCCACCTCGACCGCTGCAGTCTGCAGCGGGGCCCTTTGCGTCTTTAACTACACCGCCCAGTCGACATCGAGCCTGGCGAAGCTGCACCTGGACTTTCCGGTCAACCCGGCTCCGTCGCGCACGGTCGACGCCTATGAGCTCGTCGACGACCTCGTCCTCAGAAACAGCACTCGATCATGAGAAGGAGCCACAACAACATGAGAACGATCGTCGCGCGCAGGCTAGTTCGCGAAGAGCAGGGCATCGCACTCGTGATGGCCCTCGGCATGCTGGTGGTCTGCGCGATCATGGTCGTCGCAGTCACGGACTACACGAGCACGAACCAGCGTACGACCTTCTTCAGCAAGACGAGGATGACTGCCTTCGACGCGGCCGACGCCGGGATGAATGACGCCCTGGCAGTGTTGAACCTGCCGACGAACAACGCCCTCGACCCGGACATCCTGCCCAAGTGTCATACGGCGAATCCGGACACGACGACCCCAGGTGCGACGAACCCGACGTGGTTCAGCAGTCCGACGAACTTCACCTCCCAGGCGACCTGGAGCGCGCAGACCTACGGTAACGCGACGTCCTACTGGTGCGGCGACCTCGACCGGTACGGGGCACAGTGGTTCCTCTGGTCGGTCGGCTCGCTCAAGAACCCCACATCGCCGACGGCGGGCAATGTGACCAAACGGCTTTCGTCGCTCGTCACCGTCGTCCCAACGTTGACCCAGCCTTTGAACAACCCCGTCTGGAATTACCTCTACGCCGGTCATACCGGCAGCGCCTGCGACCAGACTCTCAACAACAACATCAGCGGCGCTTCGCGCATGTACGTGGCCGGCAACCTCTGCCTGAGCCCGAACGTCAACCTCGCGCAGTCGCAGATAATCGTCGGCGGGAACCTCGACCTTTCGAACAACGCGTCTGTTGGCGCGAACACGAGCATGAGCACGCGGGTCGAGACCTACGTTGGCAACAACTGCCGCTACGGAAGCAACGCCCCACCCTGGGTGACCTGTACCGGCAACCAGGACGCGAACCACATCTACAGCAAGCTCTCCGACGGAACAACGGTCGGCGTCAACCACAACGCCCCGGTAATCGCACCGCCGGCCGCCGATTACGCCACGTGGTACGAGAACGCGATCCCGGGTCCTTCGCAAGCGTGCACGACGTCGAGCGGCCCGGTCCCAACCTTCGACACCAACTACCCAACCCGCGACAACAGCGTCTCGACGGTCTTCGATCTCACCCCTTCGACGTCTTACACGTGCCGGGTCGGCAGAGGCGGGAACACGACGCTCAACGCTGCAATGAACTCGTCCCAGACGACGATCTCCGTCGCATCGGCGAGTGGGTTCCCGTCGAGCGGGAACTACCAGGTCCGGATCGACGACGAAGACATGACCGTGACCGGCGGGCAGGGGACGACGACGTGGACGGTGACGCGCGGGGTGAACGGAACCATTGCTGCCGCCCACGCGTCCGCGCAGACGGTCGCCCGGGACGATGCCGGCACGAGCGGCGAGCTCTCCTGGAACGCGGCGACAAAGACGCTCACCGCGACCGGGACGATCTTCATCGACGGCAACGCGAAGATCTCGAATAGTGCCCTCAACACCTACAACGGACAGGCAACGCTCTACCTCTCGGGAACGTTCTATGCCAACGGCTCCCTCTGCGCGTCTGTCTCGGGCTCCGCCTGCAACTTCACGGGTTGGAATCCAGACCACGAGATGTTCATGATCGTGGCGAACGGGAACGGCGGCCAGGTCACCCCCGGCGACAGCATTCAGATCGCCAACAACTTCTCGTTCCAGGGCGGGCTCATGGCGACCAATGCAGTCGAGTTCGGTAACAACGTCAATGTCGACGGGCCGATCGTCGGTAGCCAGATCCTGCTCAGCAACAACCTGACGACGAACGCGTTCCCCACGATCACAACGGTGCCCGTGGGCATGCCGTCCAACAAGGACGTCTACGCGCAGCCCAATCCGCCCCAGAGCTTCTCGGGCTGATTCAACTCACCGCCCCCTGCCGCCGATAGAACCAGCGTGAACGCTGCGCTCGCCGCCTTTGCCCTTGCCCCGGGACTCGCCGTCGGCAGCTTCCTGAACGTCGCCGCCGCGCGCATCCCCCTTCGCCGTTCCGTGATCAAGCCGCGCTCGGGGTGCATGAGCTGCGGCACCGAGCTCGCGTGGTACGACAATCTGCCGGTCGTCTCCTACGCGCTGTTGCGGGGCCGCTGCCGCTCGTGCAGGGTTCGAATCAGCGCGCTCTACCCGGCCGTGGAGCTGGCGACGGCGGTGCTCGCCGCGGCGTGCGTCTGGAAGTTTGGGCTCACCGGCCAGGCGGTCGTCGCGGGATTCTTCTGCGCCGTTCTGGTCGCCGTGACGGCGACCGACCTGACGCACCGGATCATTCCGAACCGGATCGTCGTTCCGGCCACCGTGGTTGTGCTCGCGGCGCAAACGGCGCTCGAGCCGCGGCCCGAGTGGGCACTCGCAGCGCTGGGTGCTTCTCTCTTCCTCTTCGTTGCCGCTGTCGCCTATCCGGCTGGGATGGGGATGGGCGATGTCAAGCTCGCGCTCCTGATGGGCGCCGCGCTGGGAAAGACCGTCTCGGTCGCGCTCTTCGCAGGAATGTTCCTTGCCCTCGTCCCGAGCGTCTTCTTGCTCGCCCGGCATGGCTCCGCGGCGCGCAAGATGGGTATCCCATTCGCGCCGTTTCTGGCTCTCGGCAGCGTCATCGCCCTCTTTGCGGGTGAGCAGCTCCTCCACGCTTATTGGGTGCTAGTCACCCACTAGGCGCTAGCTCAAAAAGCCTCAGGGTTTCCGGCCGAAAAGCCGATACCTCGAATGAGGGATTCCCGTGACGCCTGACGGCCCAGACCTGCGCGCATCCGAAAGGAGCGCCGAGCGGACAACCTCCGACGGAGGCTTGCGTCCGCCCGCCTACGGCGGCGTCAACCCGAGCGCAGAGCTCGTCGCCGACCTGCTCGCCGCGACGGCTCTCCTCTCAGAGGACAAGCTGAACGTCGTCCGCGGGGCTGCAGCCACAGGCTCGATCGCCCAAGCAATCGTCGACGAAGGCTACGCCTCCAGCGAGGGCATTGCGCGCATGCTGTCCGCGCGCTTCCACATGCCCCTCGTGGATCTCGCGCTGGCTGGGGTTGACGCGTTGGCGGTGGAGGCCGTGCCTCTTCACGTGCTCGAGCGGCTGATCGCGATCCCGTACCAGCTAGACGACAACGTGCTCAGGGTTGCTGTTGCGGATCCGAGCAACGTGCATGCGATCGACGAGTTGCGGCTCGCGACGCGCCACCAGATCGAGCTCTCGGTCGCTGCGCGTGAAGACATCCTCACGGAGATCCGGCGGCTGACGCGTGCCTCAGAGGCCTTTGGCGCACGCGCTGTCCTCGAGGAGGAGGCCGCCGCCTACGAAGAGGAAGACAAGGACGCCGACGACGACCTCGAGGCCGAAGACGGGATCTCGGAGGCGCCGCTCGTCCGGCTCGTCAACTCGATCATCTTCCAGGCCGCGGAGGACGGGGCTTCAGACGTCCACTTCGAGCCACAGGAGGACGCACTCGCCGTTCGGCTACGCATCGACGGTGTCCTCCACGAGGTACAGCGGATCCCGAAGCGGATGATGGCTGGCGTGACTACCCGTCTGAAGGTGCTCGCCAAGCTCGATATTGCCGAGCGCCGAAAGCCACAGGACGGCCGGATCTCGCTCAACGCCGCCGCGGCGGGGCGGAGGCTGGACATCCGTGTCGCAACGTTGCCGACGGTCGAGGGCGAGTCGGTCGTCATGCGTCTGCTGGACAAGTCGAAGAAGCCGCCGACGCTCGAGGAGCTCGGGCTCTCGGACGAGATGCGGCAGACGCTCGAGGAGGTCGTACAGCGGCCGACCGGCGCGCTGCTCGTGACCGGGCCAACCGGCTCCGGTAAGTCGACGACGCTCTACGCGGCTTTGTCCGAGATCAACAATCCGGCGATCAACATCATCACCGTCGAGGACCCGGTCGAGTATCGCCTCAGCGGGGTCAACCAGGTTCAGATCAACCAGCGAGCCGGACTCACTTTCGCAGCGGCACTGCGCTCGATCCTTCGTTCGGATCCTGACGTGGTGATGGTGGGTGAGATCCGCGACCCCGAGACGGCCAAGATCTCCATCGAGGCGGCCCTGACGGGTCACTTCGTGCTCTCCACGCTGCACACCAACGATGCTCCCGGGGCGCTGACGCGCCTGAACGAGATGGGCGTCGAGCCGTTCCTCACCGGTTCCGCGGTGACAGGCGTATTGGCGCAACGCCTCGCGCGGAAACTCTGCACTCACTGCTGCGAGATGTACACGCCGTCGGTCGACGAGCTCCTCAAGGCTCGTGTCTCGGCCAACATCGCCGCTCAGGCGGACGGGATGGTCTTCTACCGCAAGAAGGGATGCCCCCGCTGCAACCAGACCGGCTACAAGGGCCGGATCGGCGTCTTCCAGCTGTTGACGATGACGGAGGAGATCGAAACGCTCGCAGTGACGAAGGCAAGCCGGGAGGACATCGAGCGGGCCGCGATGGAGGACGGGATGCGGACGCTTTGGGACGACGGCATCGCCAAGGTCGCGGCCGGCCTGACCTCGATCGAGGAGCTGGCGCGCGTCACGATCTAACGGCGTCCGCGGTGGCTGTGATACGAACGGCCAAATGCCAACGCCTCGGACGCTCTATGCGAAGAGCGGCGACGTGCACCTCGCCTATCAGGCGATCGGCGACGGTCCGCGCGACGTTGTTCTCGTACTCGACTGGGCCAGCCACCTCGAGGCCGTCTGGGAGCAGCCGTTCATCCAGGAGTTCATAGGTTCGCTGAATCGCTACGCTCGCGTCCTCTGGTTTGACATGCGCGGCGTCGGTCTCTCCGACCGCGTCGTCGAGCAAGCGGGTGCAACCGAGGATTGGATGGAGGACGTCGTCGCGGTGATGGACGCCGCAAGCTCCGACCGGGCGACGCTGATTGCCCACGGCCACGGAGTGCAGATGGCGCTTATGTCCGCTGCCACCCACCCCGACCGTGTGGAGTCGCTTGTCCTGATGAACGGCTTCGCCCGTTTTGCGAGGGCAGCCGACTACCCAGCCGGGATGCCGCCGCAGGCGGCGGAGCTTTTGCTCAAGCAGATCGAGCGCACCTGGGGAACAGGCGCGATGGCCGGGCCGCTCGGGCCTTCGGTCGCCTCCCACTCGAACGAGACAGCGCAGACCACTGGCCGCTTCCCGACTCGGACCTGCTCGGCGCGATCGAGGAGTTCGTCACCGGCGCCCGGCTGCACGACGCGGAAGAAGATCGCGTTCTCACGACCGTCCTCTTCGTGGATGTTGCCGGTTCGACCGAGCGGGCCAGTGAAGTCGGTGACCGGCGCTGGCGCGAGCTTCTCGACCGATTCGAGGACACCGTCCGGCGCTCGTTGGTGACCCACCGCGGTGAGCTCGTCAGCCGCGCGGGAGACGGAATCCTTGCGACGTTCGACGGCCCGGCGCGAGCGGTTCGCTGCGCCGGCGACATTCGCGATGCCGTTCGTAGGGCCGGCCTGGACGTCCGCTGCGGACTGCATACCGGCGAGGTGACGCGCCGAAACGGGGACGTTGCCGGGATCGCGGTGCACATCGGCGCGCGAGTCTCGTCTGCCGCGGCACCGGGCGAGGTGCTCGTCACGAGAACGGTTCGCGACCTGGTCGCCGGCTCGGGCATCGTCTTCGACCAGCGAGGCGAGCACTCGCTAAAAGGCGTCCCGGAATCCTGGGAGCTCTACGCGGCCAGCGGCTGAGCTACTGGTCCTGCACGTCGCAGCCAAGGTACATCAGCGCATCGACCGCTTCCGTCATGAACGCCGTGGCCTGGTTCGGGTCCGCGAAGGTGTAGGGGCCGGGCTGGGCCGGGCTCGAGCTGCGCGTACCGACGGGATAAACTTCAGCTTCGACGACGCAGGAATCGCCGTAGTCGACCCCTTTCAGGATCGCGACCAGGCGTCCGTCCTTGCGCGCCTGACGGACGAAGAGCTCGCGTCCACTCGGAGGCTTGCGCTCGAGCATTAGTTCGCGGGAGGGGACGTAGCGTTGACGGCGGCCTGGCCGACGGTGGCCGCGTCGACGTAGCCGTTCAGCCGAACGAAGAGCGAGTGGGGCTGCTGGAAGACGAGCACTGCAGGCGCATCCAGCAGGCGGTTCTGAGGATTGGCGCTTGGGCCGACGAGGGCCGAGAGGGCCGCTACCTGAGCATTGTTCGAAACGTTGATGGTCACGAAGGCGGCTTTCGCGGCCGCGGCACCGGCCTTCGCCTCGGCGAGGGCCAGCTGGTCGACGGTCGCGGCCGGCGCAACCAGAGCGAGTACGACGACGCTGTGATGCTTCAGGGCGTCTGCGAGAGGCGTCGGGACGCCGTTCACGACCGTCGGACGCCGCCTCGCCGCCTTCGCTGGCTTCATAGCCAGCTTCGGCGGGGCGAGCGCAGCCTTGGCCTGGGACGCGTGCTTCCGCGCGTGGTGTAGAGGCGTGATTTGGTGCACGGGCGCCGCAGACGACGCAGAGCCGTGGCCGAGCATGAGGAAACCGCCGGCGCCGAGAACGAGCACGCCGAGGACCACGAGCGCAGAGACGCGAAGCCGCGAGTTCACACTGCTTCTATCGGCAAGCCAGGCGCTGTCCTTTAAAAAGAAAGGGCGCGGTTTCCCGCGCCCTCACCGTGATTCGGCAATCGTGCTACCTGGCTAGCAGTTGCCAGCCTTGATATCGGCCCCAGGACCGCTCTTGTGGTAGAAGACGGTCGAGGGCGACGTGTTGACGATGCAGTAGGTCGTCGAGTTCGCGACCGAGATCTTGATGTTCTTGATCCCGGCGTCGTACGAGGCCTGGAGCTTGGTCAGGGTGACGCCCGCGT
>WNFX01001893.1_pt1 | contig 21244 bp, 20 predicted proteins | sample 5400111 | NCBI WGS metagenome assembly WNFX01 (sample SAMN13153363, study PRJNA577476) | soil metagenome | isolation source: 40 cm soil or saprolite under grassland replicate 1 | place: USA:California | collected 2016-06-15 | reverse complement strand
AAGCCCAACACGGTGCAGCTGAGGGTCGCACCGATGGCAGTGCCGGCGACCGGCGTGACGCACGTGCCGCGCGTCACCGCGAGTCCCGTGCTCCACGCGAGCGTGCCAACCGCGTACTTGACGATGTAGCTCGCTGGCTGACCAGTGCCATCGTCCACTTGATGAATGGAGAGCGTCCCCGAGCTGTCCGTCACGCTCGCGACCGCGAGATCGGTGACCTGGGCCGGATCCGGCGGCGCCGGAGGGGGGGGAGGCGGAGGGGGCGGGGGTGGCGGGGGCGGCGGGGGCGGCGGGGGCGGCGGGGGCGGCGGGGGCGCCGACGAGGTCACGGTCACGACCGCGGTCCCGCTCCTCGCTTCACTCGTGGCGGTGATTGTTGACGTTCCTGCAGCCACGCCCGTCACCATGCCGTTGATATCCACTGTGGCGACCGCCGCTGCATTGCTCACCCACGTCACCACCCGCGCGGTCAGCGCATTGCCAATCGAGTCCCTGGGCGTCGCGGCGAACTGCACCGTCTGCCCCATCGGGACGGTCGCCGTCGCCGGCGCGACCGCCACCGACGCAACGGGGGCCAACAGGCCGAGCAGCTGCCGCAGGTCGCACGCCGCCGCGGCGCAGACGGCGCCGAGCAGCACGACATTCCTGAGCAGCGCCAGGCGACAAGACAACTTGTGTTTGAACGTCATAAGAAGCCTTCTCCCTCATTGGTGCTCCGGACCTGTCGCTCCCCTGCGAGCGACACGGCACGGGGCCTGGTTGTTGTGCGGGGGGAGAACGTATAAGCCCCCCCTCAAAGAGCTCGGCGACCCGACTAGCGTGGCACTGAACGGCGTGCGGTAGCCTCGTGGCTTTGCGTCCCCGGCTTTCGCCGGGTTTGCCTTTGTCGCGCTCCCCTCGAGGGGGGGCGATCCTGCCGACATCACCAAAAACAAAAACGGCCGCCAGAAAACTCGATCCCATCTCGAGTCGCTGGCGGCCGGGCTGACATGGCGACCGTTGTCGCCGAAGTCCCCGTAGCTCTGCGTCGCCACCTTTCGGCGGGTTTGCTCTGAGCAGCGGCTTCAATTTTTTTTCCGGGGCGCTCCGGATTTACCGACTGAGCGTGGGGATGGCCTATAGCAACCGTCGCGACCTCACAACAACTGATGCACGGTAGCAACGGGTGTCCTGTGCGACAATAGGGAGAATCCAGTGGGGCGAAACACCGCACTTCAAGGCGTCATGTACACGCATGATCGCCGCACCCGCCGCGTGATGCCCGTCACTCGTCCGGGGTTCGGAGCGCGCGGTTGTTCGGCGGCGGCGTTTTCACGGCTCGGCGGTATGGGGCTTGCTCCTCTAGCTGCAGATGAGATCGGACGCCCACGTGCCGGCCACCTACATTCTCGGCATCTCCGCTTTTTATCACGACAGCGCCGCTTGCCTGCTGCGCGACGGCGTGATCGTCGCAGCGGCGCAGGAAGAGCGCTTCACGCGGAAGAAAGGCGACGCCGGGTTCCCGCAGCACGCCGCGCAATACTGCCTCGAGACCGCTGGGATCCGCGCTTCGGACCTGGCATACGTTGGGTTCTACGACAAGCCGTTGCTCAAGTTCGAGCGGATCTTGGAGACCTACTTGGGTGTCGCCCCGCGCGGGTTCACGCAATTCCGTCTCGCGGGACCCGCATGGATGAAGGAGAAGCTCTTCCAGGATCGCGACATCCGCGCCGCCCTGAGCTACGACGGCGAGGTGCTCTATGCCGAGCATCACGAATCGCACGCGGCCAGCGCGTTCTTCCCGTCGCCTTTCGAGGAGGCGGCGATCCTGACCGTCGATGGGGTCGGGGAATGGGCCACGGCCTCGTTCGGCACCGGGCGAGGCAATGACCTCGAGCTGCTCAAGGATCTGCACTGGCCCGACTCCTTGGGCATGCTCTACTCGGCGTTCACGTATTTCACCGGCTTCAAGGTGAACTCGGGCGAGTACAAGGTGATGGGGCTCGCGCCTTACGGTGAGCCCAAGTACGTCGATGCGATCTACCGCGAGCTCATCGACCTGCGCGAAGACGGCTCGTTCACACTCAACCAGAAGTACTTCAACTATCTCACCGGCCTCACGATGACGGACGGGGCGTTCGACAAGCTGCTCGGCGGCCCACCCCGTGTGCCGGAGTCGAAGCTCACCCAGCGGGAGATGGATCTCGCCCGCTCGATCCAGGTCGTGTGCGAAGAAATCATGATGCGCATGGCGCGGACGGTGCACCGGGAAACCGGCATGGAGAATCTCTGTCTCGCCGGCGGCGTGGCGCTGAACTGCGTCGCCAACGGGCGCTTGCTGCGCGAAGGTCCGTTCAAGCAAATCTGGATCCAACCTGCTGCCGGCGACGCCGGTGGTGCGCTTGGCGTAGCCCAGCTCATTTGGCATCGCCATTGCCGGCAACCACGCACCGTCACCAACGGGAACGACGCCATGCGCGGGGCCTATCTCGGACCCGAGTATTCGCCGGACGAGATCCGAGAGTACCTGGACGCGCAGGGGGCCACCTACGAGCGACTGGAGCGTCACTGCCTCCTCGAGCGCGTGGCCCGGCTGCTCGCCGAAGAGAAGGTGGTCGGCTGGTTCGATGGCCGCATGGAGTTCGGACCACGTGCGCTCGGCGCGCGCAGCATCCTCGGCGACCCGCGCAGCCCGCGCATGCAGGCGCAGATGAACCTGAAGATCAAGTTCCGGGAAGGCTTTCGCCCGTTCGCGCCCAGCGTGCTGCGCGAGCGCGTGCAGGACTACTTCGAGCTGGACTGCGACTCACCGTACATGCTGCTGGTGGCGCCGCTGAAGCGGGAGCGCCAGATCCCGATGACCGCTGAGCAGCGGGGGCTGTGGGGCATCGACCAGCTCAACGTGCTGCGCTCCGACATTCCGGCCGTGACCCATATCGACTACTCGGCGCGCATCCAGACGGTGAGCCGGGACACCAACGCCAACTACTACGACTTGATCAAGGAGTTCGAGCGCTTGACGGGTTGCGGCGTGCTCGTCAACACGTCGTTCAATGTGCGGGGCGAGCCGATCGTGTGCACGCCGGCGGACGCCTACCAGTGCTTCATGCGTACACACATCGACTACCTCGTGCTGGGACCGTTCCTGCTCGACAAGAGCCAGCAACCCGCCTGGAAGGAGAGCGCGGATTGGCAGCGCGAGTTCCAGCTCGACTGAGCGCGGCGGAAGGCCGGCGGTTCGGCCTCACGGTCGGTATCGCCTTCGCGGTGCTCGGAGGCGTGGGCTGGTGGCGCGGCCGTGTGCTCGTGGCCGAGGTCGCCCTTGGGGTCGGGCTCGTCCTGCTCATCGCGGCGCTCGTCGTACCAGCGCGGCTCGGGCCGATCCACCGGGCCTGGATGGGACTCGCCGCCGCGATGTCCAAGATCACGACGCCGATCTTCATGGGCGTCGTCTACTTCGCCGTCCTGACACCCACCGGACTGCTCCGCCGACTCGCGGGCAAGAACTCGCTGCTGCGCCCCCGCACGGCCGGGAGTTTCTGGGTCTCTCGCGCTGCCGACGCCCATCGCCGGACGGGAATGGAACGCCAATTCTAGGGAGGGCTGAAACATGGGCCGGATGACCTTGGCTGGGGAGTTGTGGGCATTCATGCGCGTGCGCAAGAAGTGGTGGTTGTTGCCAATCGTGCTGGTGATGCTCGTCGTCGGCACGCTCATGGTCTTCGCGCATGGGTCGGTGCTGGCGCCTTTCATATACACGATCTTTTGAACCTGCGGCATTCGAAGCTGTGGCCCCCCATCGTCCTCGGCCTCCTGGTCGTCGCGACGCTGGAGGGCCTCTCCTTGGCGGTCCTTCACCTCAGCCGCCCGCTGCTGACCGAGGAGATCAGAACCACGCGCGACATCTGGCGGGAGCAGAGCGTCCTGATGCGCCAGCTCCTGCAAGGGCGCGGGCTGCTCGCCGTGGACTCCGCGCTCGGGTGGCGCTACCGCTCGGATATTGCGACCGCGCGTGATCAGACGAACTCGCGCGGCTTGCGCAGCGCGCGGGAATACAGCGCCGTGCCCGCGGACTCCGTCGTGCGCGTTGCGGCGTTCGGCGACTCGTTCGTGTACGGGAACGAGGTCGACAACGCGAGCTGCTGGCCGGTGCTGGCCGAGCACATCTATCCGCGGCTCGAGGTCCTCAACTACGGTGTCGGCGGATACGGGAACGATCAGGCGTACCTGCGCTTTCTCGCCGATGGCCGAAGCCTCTCCCCGCGCATCGCGATTCTCGGCTTCACGCCGACCGATTTCGGCCGGGTGGTGAACGTCTACCGCCGATTTCTCTCGAACCGGGAGCTACCCCTCTTCAAACCGCGGTTCGTGCTGCGCGCCGGCGGCCAGCTCGAGCTGGTGCCCAGCCCCGTGCGAGCTCCGGCGGATTACGCCAGGTATCTCGATCACCCCGACGCCGTCACGAGGCTGGGGCGCGGCGACGCCTGGTACGAACCGGCGATCTACGAAGACCCGTTGTACGACATCTCGGCAACGGTACGCCTGCTCACCGGGCTGTGGATCAGGGTGCGCCGCCGCTACGTCGATGGCGATCGGCTGGTGCGGGACGGCGTTTTCAATCGTGCCTCGACCGCGTTCGCCCTGCAGACCACACTCTTTCAAAGCTTCGCGGCGAAGGCACGAGCAGCCGGAATTGTCCCGCTTGTCATCATCCTCCCCGACCGCGAGTCTATCGTCCGCCGTCGGGACGGCCACGCGCCGCCGATCTATGCGCCGCTGGTTGATGACCTGCGAGCGAAGGGGATTGACTATCTCGATCTCTCGGAGGCGTTCCTCGCGCGCGAGGGCCGCCAGCCCCCGGACGGCTGGTTCATGCCTGGGGGTCATTACTCACCGAGCGCCAACCGACTCGTTGCCGAGTGGCTCGGCCCGCGGCTGTTGGAGCGCGTCCGGCCTCCGAGCGCGACTAGCTCATATCCCAGGACGGCCGGGCGCGGATAACCGTGGGCATGGGGCCGTTCATCTGCACGATCTTTTGAGCGTCTATCGCTGCTCCTTCCTGGCGCACGCGGCCGCCAGAGGACCGGCCGACACCAGGCGATCGGCGAGGTACGCTGCGGCAATCTCGTAGCCCCGCGGGGACGGGTGCCCGTCATAAGGCAGGAGGTAAAGCGCCTGGGCGGGCAATCCGGTCGCGGCCAGCGGCTGCAGCAGATTCACCTCGAACAGGTGCGCGTCCGTGGCGGTCCCCGTGAACCACGCGAGTTGATCGCGCATCCCCTGGTTGGTCACCGCGAGGTGCGACGGATACGCGACCAGCGCCAGAGGGACGCCTCGCTGCGCCAGGGTGTCGCGGACAGCGAGTAACGCACGGCGATAGGTCTCCCGCAGCTCGCGGACCAACGAGTCCGCGCGTCCCGCGGCGGTCAACATGTTGAGACTGGTTATTGGCCCCGCGGGAGCACGGGCGCGCCACCTTGCACGGACCGCGAGGGCGAAGTTCCACAGGGCGGTGTGCCGGAGCACCGGATAGAGTGCCGCCACTGGAAAGCGAGACTTGATGCGTCGATTGGCGGCGAGCCGATCCCAGGTGGAAGAGCGATTCAAATCGGCGACGTCGTTCTCACTGAAAAGCAAGATCACGAGGTCGGGGGAGAGCCGGAGCCCGCGATCGATCAACTGGGCCTCGTCCACGATCGTGGCATCGCCGAGGCCGGCGTTCACCACCCGCACGCCTGCGCAGCGCCCGCGTAGGCGCTGTTCCAACTGGGCAGGCAGTGTCTGATCGTCGTTTACGAAGTCGCCGTACACGAAGGAGTCGCCGGTAAACAGAATGCGCAATTCTCCGGGCGGCTTGCGCGCGGCAAGTTCCCCGCCCCGGTAACCCAGACTGTTCGTGGTCACACGGAGCGGCAGCCGCGGATTGCTGCGGTCGATGAGGCTCTGACCTGGCGACAGGATGCCGGGGACGGACCAGAATTCCTTCTCGGTTACTGAGTTCACGCCGTTGGTGGGCGCCGCTCCCAGTACCCGCAATAGGCCTTCAACCACCACGAGGCCGGCCAGCAGACCGGCTCCGACAGCGATGCTACGAATGAGAACCTGCCGCACCCTGTCCTGCCCATCGTCACGGAGGGAGGGCGCCACCGCCGAGCTCGCCGGGCGCATCAGTTCTGCCGAACGATCGACGTCACTCATCTGTCGGCGGTCGACCTCGGGCGTGCGGCGAGCGGGGTAGCGCGGGCGTGCATGATCACAGCCCCGACGTCCTCACCGCCCTCCACTGGAATGGCACTCTGGATGACCTCCTGAAACCCCGCCCCATGGAGCATGGCGACGAGTGACGGAGCGACGTTGGGCGGTTGCCGAGGGGATTGGTCGCGCTCCAGCAGATGCAGATCCCCACCAGCCTGAAGCACCCGGTGCATCTCGCCCAGCACTTCCGCCGGGTCGCTACACCGGTCCAGTGCAACGGTCGACAGCACGCTCTGGAAGAATCCGCTCGGGCACGGGAGCCGCGACCCGTCCCACAGCTTGAACTCGAGAGCTCCGGGCACGCCGCGGAGCGCCGTGGCGCGATCCACGAGCGCCGCAGACGTGTCCACCCCGCACACATACCCCCTACGCACGCGGCGCCAAGCCTCCTCTACGATCCAGCCGTCTCCGCATTCGACGAATAGCAGTCGCTGCCACGCCTGGATTTTTGCCCGATCGAGCAGCAGGAGGCTGCTGGCGCGTTGCAACGTATCGCGCTCGGCGGCAGCGTCGGAGCGAAGGCGGGGCAGGATCACGTTCGATGGTGGAGCAACGGTTGTGCCAGCAGCGTCCGCATTGTCGCTCGCACGCAACAGAACATCATGGCGGTGAAGCACCTACTTGTAGCGCCGGTGCAGCTTCACCCCGCTGCCGTCCGCGAACCGAGGGCGTCCGTGTAAAGGTGCAGATAACCGTCGACCATCGTCTCGACGGTGAATGCTCGGTCCGCCCGCGCGCGGGCCGCGTGCCCGAGGCGGCACCGCAGAGCGCTGTCGTCGAGTAACCGAGCGAGCGCCGACGCGAGCGACGCCGGGTCGTCCGGCGGCACGAGCAACGCCTCCCGCTCTGGGGTCACAACCTCGGGCACGCCGCCCACCGCCGATGCAGCGATGCCTTTCCCCGCGAACATCGCCTCGAGCAGGGCCAGGGGCACCCCTTCAGACCGTGATGGCAACGCGAAGACGTCGGCTGCCGCGAGCAGGTCCGCGACATCCTCGCGATAGCCCAGCAGATGTACGCGATCCGCGAAACCCTGGGCGGCCGCGTAGGCGCGCAATGTGTCGTTCTCTTCGCCCCGCCCCGCGATTGCCACGTGGCAACGGGCTAATCCAGGCCTGTCCAGCAGGGTGCGCAGCGCCTGCAGTAGCACGATGTGACCCTTGACGGGATAGAGGTTGCCGATCGCGACAATCAGCGGTTCTTCATCACCGATGCCCAGCTCGCGACGCACTCCGTCAGGGGAGCCGACGACCGGCCGGATGCCGTTGTGCAGCACGCGAATTGTATCGCGCGGGAGTCGCAACACACTCGACAGATCCGCCTGGAGCGCAGCGGAGACGGCGACCGCTCCGGCACTGCGGGCCGCCGCCCAGCGCAGCGCCACGCGCCGGCTCCATCGACCCGCAAAGTACTGCCCGCCGTGCATCGTGATGATATGCGGTCGACGCAGCAGTGCGGCGACGGCCGCCCCGTACACGGCCATCATGAAGTCGTGGCTATGGACGAGCTGGACGCGCCGCCGCCGCAACGCGGTGACGAGTCCCAGCAGGCACCGCCAATCGAGGTTGCGTCGAATCACGAACAGTTCCGGTGTGAACCCCCGCCGCCGGAATTCGTCCGCCAGCCACCCACAGCCATTGCCGGGGCCGACCGGGCACACCGCGTGCCCGCGATCGCGCAGCGCCTCGGCGAGTTGCAGCATCATCTTCTCCGCGCCCGCGGGTCCGTCCGACTCGCTGAGCAGCGCGATGCTCAGCGGCGCCGCTTGCCTCACCGCTGGGTCAGCGCGCTGCGTGGACGTCGTACCAGTTGGACGTGATGGTTTCACGCACGTAGTACAGCCACGCATACGCTACGTCTTCCACCGAACGCCACGGTCCATCGGTGTCCTCCGCCATTGGACCGGAGCTCATAGAAGAGTCTGGAGGACGGGGGGTCGACAACCGCAGCGTGCCGACGCCTCCTGTTCGTTCCGGACGCATCAGCCGAACGGCCCGAACCAGACCGGGGACTCGCCGCAGCTGCGCCTTGGCCAGCCGGGACAGCGTCGCGGTTGCCAAACCCATCGAGTGCAGTGGCGGCGGCACAGCCTGCCGGAAGGTGAGCTGGTCGATGAGCTTGAAACGGGTGTAGCCGGCGTTCGCCAGCAGGAAGAGATTTTCCAGGCGTCCCTCAGACGCCTCGAACGACACGTAGGCCGGTGCATCGGCGGTATCGATGTCGCGCAAACACACGTGCTCCGCGCCTTCTATGTCCACCTTGAGGTAGAACGGCACGCCGTACTCCTGCACCAGGCTGCGCAACGATCGGGCCTGCACGGCGACGGCGTGAGTAGCCAAGTCTCCTCGCGAGGCGAGCGCGGGATCGAGCGAACTCCAGACACCGCCATTCCCCTCCGAGACGAAGAAACTCGCGACCCCCTCCTCCGGCGCTAATCCCACGTTGAGCAGGATCAGCCGGCCGGCGCGAATCTCATCCTCAAAGCGCCCCTCACAGAAGGCAACCATTTCCGGGTTGGCGTCAACGCCCACCACACGGAAGCCGCGCCGCAGGTAGTGAGCCGTGTCTTCCCCGTTGTTGACGCCGATGTCGAAAACGAGGTCACGCTCCATGTCGTGTTCTCCGGTGTCGGGGTCAGCGGGCAGGTGCCCGGGCATACCTGTCGCTGCGATAGGTGGCAGGAACGGTGCCAGGGGAAGATGCGCCGCCGGGGACGGCGATCCCCCGCACGTGTTGCACTGGCGCGACAGATGGTACGGCCAGGTCCGTCACCGGCGTATCATGCGCTTGAGCGTGTGCAACGCCCGCAGCGCACTCGGCGGCAGCAGGCTCGCCGCGAAGATCCCGAGTGATTTGGCCGACGGCCCTGCCCCCGACTGCCATGCGGCAACCACGGCCTGCCGCGCCAGAACGCGGTCCAGCCTCGCGAGGTGGGCATACGCCAATCGCAGCAACAGGCGACGCCGGCCGTGCCGGTACGCCCGTTGGACCGCCGCTGTGGGCGGGCGGCGTAACCCAACCGCGCGATCCACGCTGGTCAGCGCATTACGGACCAGCGAAACGCTGTTGCGCGGCGACACGTTGTGGTCCGCCAGACCCACGCGCCACCGCACGAGCGGCTCCAGGATGATCGCGACCGGCGACATCGCCGCTACGCGGTGAAAGTACTCGGTATCTTGGGCCACCAGCATCGACGGATCAAACCCTCCCACTCGCTCGCACAGGCCTCGCTGCATTACCGTGCATTGGGGCGTTGCGAAATTCCCCTCGAACAAGAGCTCGAAGGCATCGCCGGTGTACACGGAACGACGGGCGCCGGCAGCCGCAACCGAGGTTGGCATCATCGCGCTCGCAAAGAACCGCTCAGGCTGGACACCGAGGTCACGAAACACCGGAAATGACCGGACGAATCCCTGCGGTGGCGGCAGGGGACGCCCCTCGACGTCGATGACCTGAGAGTCGGACATGGACCATCCGACCTGCGGCAGGGCCCGATGAACCGCCAGATGAGTCTCTAGCTTCCTCGGCTCCCACAAGTCGTCGGAGTCGAGGAACGCGACGTAATCGCCTCTAACCTCTTGCAGTCCGCGATTGCGCGCGACCGCAGCGCCCGCGTGCTCCTGCGGGATATGACGAACGCGAGACCCGAACTGCGCGCACAACTGCTTCGTGTGATCTGTCGACCCGTCGTCGACGACCAGGATTTCGAGAACTGGATGACTCTGCTGCAGAACCGAGCGGATTGCGTCGCCGAGCCAGCAAGCCCGATTGTACGTTGGAATCACGACCGACACCGTCGTCATGAGCACAGCACATCACAAGATCCGTACCGCGTCCAAGTGCGCCTTCGTACCCACGCGGTCCGCCCGCTGTGTCGCACACCTACCACATGGCGATGGCACAGAAGTTGCTTTGCCTCTTAACGGCCTAACTGTGCGTTTACCTTGAGGTTAGCCTCGCTGTACTACCGAGCGCTGCATGCGTCGGGATTGCTCACGCTCGCTCGTCGGCTCTCGAGCGGTGGCGTCATTCTTTGCTATCACAACGTCGTCGCAGGGACCAACGCTGGTGCCTCGGACACGCTCGGCCTGCATATGCCGCTACCTACCTTCGAGCGGCAGATGCGCTGGCTCGCACGCAACTACGAGGTGGTCCAGCTCGCAGAGTTCGTCGACCGTTCCTCACGCCGTGAATCGCTGCGCGGGGTGGCGGCCGTAACGTTCGACGACGCCTATCGCGGCGTCTTCGATCACGCGTGGCCGCTCCTTCAGGGACTGAACCTTCCGGCAACGGTCTTTATCGTCGCTGAGGCGTCCGGGCGCGACGAAGGGTTCTGGTGGGACGACCCGGAAGTGCTGCGCGTGTATTCTCCGGCTCAGCGGCAACGCTGGCTCACCGCCTGCCGGGGAGACGGCACGACGATTGTGGAGGCTCTGCCCGCGCGTCGCGACCGGTCGCGACCGCCCTCGCGCAGACCGGCCGCGTGGCATGCGATCACGCAGGCAGCCGCGTCCGGGTTGCAGCTCGGCGTGCATTCCGCGACCCATCGGTCGCTCCCAACCCTGGAGGACCGCGACCTCCAGCGCGAGATCGTCGAGAGCCGCGACATCATCAGACACCGCACGGGCGTTACTCCGGAGTTCTTCGCCTACCCGTATGGCCTGTGGAACGATCGCGTGCGGCAGGCGGTGCGCGCGGCGGGATATCGCGCGGCCTTCACCCTCGATGACGGCGGCGACGGGGCCACGGCCGACCGGTGGGCCATCCCCAGGGTCAACGTCCCGGCCGGCATCGAGGACGCGGCCTTCCAGGCGTGGACCGCAGGCCTTACGCTCCGGCGCGGTCGCGGTTCATGAGCGCGCCCGCGGCCCGTTTGAACCCTAAGTCGGTGGCCACGATCCGAGTGAGGCGCTTCAGCAGCAGCGATGTCCCAGCAATCGAGCGCCTCAATGGCCGACTGGCTGCGGCCGGCCTACTCCATCGCGTCGGTCGTGAATCTCCTTGCGATGACAAGGAGCCATCCCTCGACACCGCACCCATCATCGAGCGACTGTACGTAGCGGCCGACGGTGACGAAGTCCGCGGTGGCGTCTGGCTGAAGGAGCAGCTGTTTTGGTCGGCAGGGCGCCCGATCCGGGTTGGGTGGGCCAAGTACCTCGTCGCCGAGAGTCTCATCGACGCGACATCCGCGGGCGTACCGGCGGGCCTGTTATTCAGCCTGCTGCGTCAGCAGCCACAGCTCATGGGGTTGGGCATGGGCGGCCACGCCGGCCCGTATGCCAGGATCCTGGCCGCAGCGCGATGGACGAGCTCCTCGCTCCCGTTGTTTTTCTGCCTGATTCATCCGTCACAAGTCTTGCGTCACCTATCGTACGCGCGAACGACATCCTGGCGACGCATGCTCGCCGACGGCCTCGCCTACAGTGGTCTCGCCTGGGCGGGGAATAGAATCCTGGCAGCCGCCTGTGCCGCGTTCAGGCGTAGACCGACACGCGGGTACACGTGGTCGGTAGTGAGCAGGTTCGACACCTGGGCGGATGAACTCTGGGAGCGGTGCCGTGATTCCTACGGTTTCGTTGCCGTTCGCGACAGCCGTGCCCTGAACGCTCTCTACCCCGAAGGGTTCAGATCTCTGACACGCCTTCGAGTCCAGCAGCGCGGTCGCGACGTGGGCTGGATCTGTGCTCGATCCATTTCTGCCGCCGGGACCTGGTTCGAGCGACATTTCGGCACACTAAAGCTAGGGATCCTCACCGATAATCTCGCGCAGCCGGCTGATGCAACCGGAGTGATGGAGGCGGGATTCCGTTACCTGGTCGATGCTGGCGCCGACGTGATCGTCACGTACCAGGCGCATCCTGCATGGTGCGCGGCAGCCTTCAACGTTGGCTTCCTGCGGGGGCCGAGCAATTGCGCGTTCTATCGGTCGCCCGCAGCCGAGTCGCTGATCGGGACGGCCGCCTCGCACGACCGTCGCTACCATCTCACGTGTAGCGACGGCGATGGCCCGGAGCCAGTTTGATGCGCGCGTCGGAGCGGGATTCTACAGTTTGACGCCGGCAAGCATACCGTAGCCGAACCGGCCTTGCTTCCAGAACGTCTCCAGCACGTCGCAAGCGGACAGGAACTCGCGCCACAGCGTCTCGCCGACGAGCTCGATCACACGATCTCTGTGGGCGTGCGCGTTCAGGCGCCAGCCGTCGAACGTCGGCAGAGTCTGGGCGCTCAGGTCCTCCAGAACATCCACCTGCAGTCCACTCTCCTCGGCCAACGATCGATAGGTTTCGAGCGGTTCCATTTTCGCGCGGCCGAAGACGCGGTGCAGCAACAGGAACTCCTCGCGGTGCCTGACGATCTCGACCATGGGGAGCGGCGACCGCAGCACGATGTCGCCCACGGCAACGCGGCCACCCGGGCGGAGCACCCGGACACACTCGTCAAGCAGACGACGCTTGTCCAACATGAAGTGGGAGGATTGCAACACCCAGACACGGTCGAACGAGCCGGCCGGGAATCCGTTGTCCATGCCGTCACGTAGCCGGAACGCGACCTGGCGTGTGAGCGCCCGGGCCCGCGACAACTCGCGTGCCCGCGCGACTCCCTTTTTCCCGGTGGAGATCCCGGTAACACGGCAGCCGAACTGCTCGGCCAGGAAGCAGGAGTTCTGACCGTCGCCGCAGCCCACGTCGAGGACGTCTAGTCCGGCGTTCAGTCGCGCGTGCTTCGCCAGCCGTCGCGTCAGGTTGTCCGTGGCGGCGTCGAGGTCTTCGCCAGGGCCTTCGAAGCAGCCGTAATGGAGGTTGCGGCCCATGAGCAATCTCCAGGCCGGCATGATACGATCGTAATGCACCTCGGGGTCGTGCTCCCACGGGGACTTGCCCCCCTCCCGATCGAGGCGCACTTCAGGAGCGTGCATCAGCCACGCACTCCTGCGTCCTGGAGTCCCGCCACCGTCCTCCGTTCGACCTTGCCTGAGGCGTTCCGCGGGATCGACCCCACCCACTCGAACGCGATAGGGATTTTGTACTGCTCCAGCCGTGCCCTCAGGAAATCCACCAGCCCCTCGGCGCTCGGGAGTTCTGTCTGGCCGCGCTTCGCCACGAGGAACGCGCGAACGGCCTCACCCGTCAGCGAGTCGGGCGTGGCGACGCAGACCGCATCGGCGATGTGTTCGTGGCCCAGCAATGCCTGCTCAATCTCCGTCGGATGCACCTTCCGGCCGCCAATGTTGATCACATCGTCTTCGCGCCCACACAGATAGAGGTAGCCGTCTTCGTCGCGGTAGCCGAGATCTCCGGTGTACAGCCAGGCTCCCCTCAGCCGTTCACCGGCATCGGCGCCCCAGTATCCTGCCGTGACGTGCGCACCGCTGATGCGGATCTTACCGATTTGGCGCGGTGCCACCTCTCGTCCGTCCTCGTCGACGATTTCTATCTCGACGTTCGGCGTCGGCCTCCCGACGGAGTCCAAGCGATCCTTGGACTGGTGGAATTCGATGAACGCCGACCGCGAAGCCTCGGTCAGGCCGTAGTGCATGCAGATTCTCGTGTGGGGAAAGAGCCGCATGAGGCGCTCTTTCTCACTCCGAGGCATGGCGGCGCTGCCGATCTCGATGTACTTGAGCTGCGGAGAGAACTCCGCCACGCGCTCTCCGGCCAGGCGCACGAGCAGTGCCCAGGCGGCCGGAACAAAGCTGAAGCCGGTGGCTCGCCACCTCCTCATGGCGTCGAACACCTGTTTCGGGAATTGGAAGCCGGGTGCGAGGATCACGGCCCCTCCCGCGAGCACCTGGCAGCGGACGCGAGCGAGCCCAAACGAGTGGCTCAGGGGCAGAGCGAGCGCCTCGCGATCTTCGGCCGTGTTCCCGATGAACTGGTTGATGTTGCGAGCGGCCGCGAGGATGTTCCGGTGCGTCAAGATCACGCCTTTCGCCTTGCCGGTGGTGCCGCTCGTGAGCAGGACGTCGGCCGGGTCCTCGGGCTGCGGGTCGACGAACTCGTCGGCGTGCGGCAGAGCGGCGCCATGCATCAATGCCGTGAGGGCCAGGGACCCGCGGGGCGGCGCTTCCAGCGCCGCCCTGCGACTCGTCAATGTGATGCGCGCATTGAGAAGGTCGACAATGCCCTGCAGCCGTGCGGGGACGATGTCGGGGTCGTGAGGTACGGCGACGGCGCGCAGGAGATGGCACGCGAAGTACGCGTACAGGAACTCCGGCTCCCGTGGGGCCGCCACCACGACCCGATCGCCGGCCTCAACCCCTGCCTCGCGCAGCGCCCCGGCGGCCCGGAGGACGCGCTCCCAGAGCTCGCCGTAGGTGAACCCGCTTGTCCCCACCGCTACCGCGAGACTCGCCGGACGCGTCTGGGCGTGCTGGGCCAGCTGGCCAATGAGCGTGCGAGGCGTCATCCCGCGTTAGTCCGTCATCCTCCGCTCGATGGCTGAAAGGATGGCCTCGAAGGTGGTGAACTCCATGATCTCCTCGACCTCAAACTGGATCGAGAACCGCTGCTCGACGGCGGTGACCAGCATGACGTGGCCCACGGAGTCCCATCGCTCGACATCGGCCGGCCCCAGGCCGGGATGCACACGGTCTCGCGCCAGGTGAAACACTTCGGTGAAGACAGCAGCCAGCCGGCTCGCCGTCGGTTCACTGGCGGAGTCAATGCGCTGGGGCGACCGAAGGCTCCTCTGGGCTGGATTCATGACGTGACTCCGCTCGACGCAAGAATGGAGCCATAGCCTCCCCTGTTGCGCCGACGCCATACCCAGCGCTCGGACCCGCTGGCCGCAGCGCCGACCAGCCTCGGCCCGCATGTTGCACCAGACGGCCAAAGGGATGAGGTCATGCGAATCCTGATCACCGATGCCATCGAGGTCGTGGTGACCCGCTTGGTCGCGGGGCGCGACGCCGTCTGGGCAGCGACGGCGCTGCTCTCGGACGCTGAGCGACACCGCGCGAGTCGCTTTGCCCGCGATCGCGTCCGCCGCCGGTTCATCGTTGGGCGTGCACGATTGCGACAGCTGCTCGCGGCGCGGTTGGGTGTGCAGCCTCGAGCGGTCGAGTTCGTCCATGGGGCACGCGGCAAGCCTGCGCTGGGAGCGCGATTCACGAATTCGGGCCTGCGCTTCAACGTTGCGCACTGCGACGATGTCGCCGTGTATGCGTTTTCGCGCGGACGCGAGATCGGCATCGACCTCGAAGCGGTCCGTGTGATCCCCGGCGCCGACGACGTCGCGGTGCGCTTCTTTTCTCGCTGGGAGCGAGAGGCGTACCAGGCCCTCGACGCGCGCGCGCGGCCGCTGGGATTCGTCAATTGCTGGACCCGCAAAGAGGCTTTCATCAAGGCGCTGGGCGACGGCTTGTACTTTCCGCTCGATCGCTTCGACGTGTCGCTCGCACCGGCTGAGCCCGCGCGGATCCTCCGCGTCGAGGACACGCCCGGAGACCGCTGCGGCTGGCGGATAGAGAGTTTTTCCCCGGCTCCCGGATTGGTGGCGGCCGTCGTCACCCAGAGCGGGAGACGTCCGGCTTCCTCGACAACGGCGTCATGACTCGCGATGGGTCGCACCTCGAGTTCCCGGGAGGTGCACGCTTCGCATTCACGGTGATGGACGACACCGATGTCGCGACGGTGGAGAACGTTCGGCCGATCTATCGCCTGCTGGAATCGTTGGGGATGCGCACGACGAAGACCGTGTGGCCGGTGCGCTGCGAGGAGGGCAGCAGAAACTTTTGGCTTTCCGAGACATTGGACGACGCGGCCTACCACGACTTTGTGGTCGACCTCCACACCCGCGGGTTCGAGATCGCCTTCCACGGCGCCACGATGGAGACGAGCCCGCGCGCGCGAATCACACGGGCGCTGGAGCGCTTCCGGGGCGTCTTCGGCGCGCCGCCGCGCGTGCACGCCAACCACGCGTACAATCGCGACAACCTGTACTGGGGCGCCAGCCGGCTCGACGATCCCGTGCTGCGACTGCTCTGCGGCCGGGTCGCCGGGCAAGCGGCGCACCTGTACGAGGGGCACCGCCCGGGGTCGCCCTATTGGTGGGGCGACCTCTGCGTCGAGCAGATCGAGTACGTCCGCAACCTGACCTTTTCGGAGATCAACCTGCGGCGCATCAATCCCTCCATGCCCTATCGGGACCCGAGCCGCCCGTATGTCCGCTGGTGGTTCTCCGCCGCTGACGCCGAAGACGTAGACGAATTCAACCACTTGCTCCGGCCTACGAATCAGCAACAGCTGGAAGCCGATGGTGGCGTCTGCATCGTGGCCACGCACTTTGGGAAGGGGTTCGGTGCCGGCGGGAAGCTCAACCCGGAAACACGCCGGCTGCTGCAGCTGCTCGCCGCGCGGAACGGTTGGTTCCCGCCGGTGGGAGAACTGCTCGACTGGCTTCGTGCCCGCCGCGAGCATGATGGGCTACCGGCAGGTGAATGGCGCCGCATGCAGTGGCGGTGGGCCCGGGATCTCGTGCTGCGCAAGCTCGCCGCGCGCCGTCGGCAGGCATCGCTGAAACGGCTACGGAATCAGCCGCACGATGGGCGGACCGAGGGCGTTCGCGACGGCCAGCGGCAGGCGTTTCCAGACGAACGGTCCCCAGGCGAACGCACGCTCGTGGGGTGATGGCGTAGCGTGCCGGCGCCCCGCCACGTGTTGATACCACATGAGGGGAACGTCGCGCGAACCCCACTGCAGCTTGAAGTGATGCGTGCCTCCACCGGGCGTACATCGTCCGAAATTGAATACGCTCAGTCCCTCGTTCGTCGCGCGCTCGATGAACGCCCAGTACAGCAACATGTTCGCGTAGATGCGGTGATACTCCTGAAGCGCCGACACCCACGTCAGCTCGAACTCGCCTCCCCACTGAAATCCGCAACCACCGGCGACGGGCCGTCCCTGGTAGTACGCACAACCGAACCACGTGTCTTCCGGAAACCGCTGTGCGAGAGTCTCGAAGAGTCGCTCCGGGAGAGTCGGCGTGCCGAGGTCTCGCATGTGACGCGAGAACACCTGGTAGAAGGCGCTCACCTGATCGAGCCCGAAGCTGACGTTCAGGCCTTCCTTCTGCGCACGGCGCACTTTCCTCCGTACGTTCGACGTCAAGCCGTGCCACGCGGCGTCCGCGTCGCCGGCACACAGATCGAGGAGGCACGTGATCTTGCGGTTGGAGACGGGCAGGTCCACTGCGAGCGGTTCCCGGCTGCGCAGCTCGAGCAGATCGACCCGACGCTCCCGCGCCACGCCGACCGCGTGCGCCACTAGCGCCCGTACGGCCTGCTCGCTGCCGAGCGGCCCGCCGTGATTGAGAAACGGCATCGAGACGAGGTAGTCCCCGAACAGAATGCTTTTGGCGTGCACGAGCGGCAGCACGCCCGTCACGCGCCCGGCGTCGTCGCGGGCGGCGAAATACAGGCATTCGTGCCCGAAGACTTGCTCGACAACCGCCTTCCACCCCCAACGATGGAAATGCGTCCATCCGGTGGCAGCATGCACGCACGCATCCCACTCGGCCCCCGATCCCGTGAACAGCCCGACGCGCGGCGTCATTGCGCCGAGACCGCCACCTGCCGAGCGGACGCGGCTGCAGGGCGGGCCGGAGCCGAGAGCGCTGCCACCGTGTCGCGAATGGCGGTAAACCGGAACTCGGTCAGCAGCCGCCCGAGCCGTTGCGCTGTCCGGCGCAGTCCACCGTAGTGCCGCACGCGCGTCAGCCAGGACACGGCGAGCCGCGGCTGCGCGGGATCCACCTCCCACGGATGGATGTAGAAGGTGCCGGGCGCACCGCGGCGCTCGCACTGGCGGAAGGCGACTCGCACGAGCTTGTATGGAAGCAGGCGAAAGTACGCCCCGCCCGCAGCGGGGAGTCGCACCCCGCACCACTGCAGCGTGGTCGGGGGAATTTCGGCGAGCCGGCCGGCGGATCGGTCGAGCCAATGCGGGTCCGGCGACCCGCTGGGATAGCCGTAACCCGGGCGGAGCACGGGAAACAAGCTGGAATCGTAGCGATAGCCTTCTTCGATCAGCAGGTCGAGCGCCCACTCCCGCCCCGGCACGATCGAAAAGCTCGGCGCGCGGAACCCGAGGACGGGCTCCCCTGTGATCTCCTCGAGCAGCGCCTTCGTGCGTCGTATCGAGTCGCGGAACTGGAGTGGAGTCTGGGTTGTGACGCGCGCATGATCCCAGCCGTGCGACGCGATCTCGTGGCCCGCGCGGGCGATCGTCCGGATCAGCTCGGCGTGGCGCTCGGCGACCCAGCCGAGCACAAAGAACGTCGCGCGCGCGTCGTGCCGAGCCAACAGCTCGAGCAGCCGGGCGACCTGCCCAGCCACCCGGGACTCCAAGCCCTCCCACGCGGACCGCGCTACGAGCGACTCGAACGCCGAGACCTGGAAGTACTCCTCGAGATCAACGCTGAAGTGGTGGGCGGTCATGGCCGACGTTAGTTGCAACGGTTGTGCCTGCTGGCTCGGCGGTGGGCGCCGCCTAAACCGTCGCGACGACGCTACAATTCGGGGAACTCACAATAGCAACACCTGGACCACCTTGGTGTCCGAGGCTGACGCGCCGGCCGCGTCCGTCACCGTCACGCGGATCGTGAAGCTCTGCGGCAGGACAATGATGTAAGTGTGCCCCGCGCTATACGTGCCCTGGCTCGAAACGCTGTTCGTCGTTGTGTTGCCGTCGCCCCAGTCGATCCTGTACGACCACGGCCCATTGTTGTTCGCATCGCTGAAGCTCCAGCTGAACGACCAGAGCAGACCCGTTATGGCCGTGTCGTCCGGGCCGGCGTTCACGACGGGCGCGCTGTTGGGCGTGGTGCAGGTCACTGAGAACGTCGTGTTAGCCGTCCCGCCCGCGGGGACCGTCACGCTGCGGGGGTTGCTGCTCACCGCACAAGTCGACGCGATCCCCGACAGCGCCACGCTGTGGCTAGTGGCCGAGAGTCCGTTGTAGGTCGTGCTGGTGTTGATTCCGATCGCCCGGCTGTTCCCGCCGTCCACGGTCACGGTATAGCCGTCAGGATCCAGGCTCGTGCCCGACGTGCTGGTAAACACGGTCAAGTTGCCCGTCGAGGCTGTGACCGTCACGCTCGCCGTCTGGGTGATGGACACGGCACTGATCGTCGCTGAAACCGTCTTGGTTTCCGCAGTGATGGAGCTTAGCGTGCCCGTCGCGACCCCACTCCCGTTCGTTGCGCTCCCGGGCTGCGTCAGCGTGTTGCCTGAGCCGGTCGCCGCGAGGACCACGCTCGCCCCGCTGATGGCGTTGCCGTTCGCATCACGGGCGGTCACCGTGATCGTCGACGTCCCGCTCCCCGCTGTTATAGAGGTCGGTGACGCAGTCACCGTCGACTGCGACGCCGAGACCGGGCCCGCCGTCACCGTCACGGTGGCCGTCTGGGTGATAGCCACCCCGTTGATCGTCGCCGACACCGTCTTCGACCCCGCCGCCGTGGAGCTGAGGCTCCCCGTCGCCACCCCGCTCGCGTTGGTCGGGCTCGCTGGCTGCGTGAGTGTATTGCCTGAGCCCGTCGCCGACAGGACCACCGTCGCCCCGCTGATCAGGCTCCCACTCGCATCCCGGGCCGTCACCGTGATCGTCGACGTCCCACTCCCCGCCGTGATCGAGGTCGGCGCGGCCGTGACCGTCGACTGCGAGGCCGAGACGGCGGGCGCGGTCACGGTCACGGTCGCCGTCTGCGTCACCGCCACACCGCTGATCGTGGCCGAGACCGTCTTGGAGCCTGCCACGGTGGAGCTGAGGCTCCCCGTTGCCACCCCGCTCGCGTTGGTCGCGCTCGCCGGCTGCGTCAGCGTGTTGCCTGAACCCGTCGCGGCGAGTACCACCGTCGCCCCGCTCACCGGGTTCCCGTTTGCGTCCCGCGCCGTCACCGTGATCGTCGACGTCCCGCTCCCCGCGGCGATCGAGGTCGGCGACGCCGTGACGCTCGATTGCGAAGCCGAAACGGGCCCCGCCGTGACCGTTACGCTCGCCGTCTGCGTGATCGCCACTCCGCTGATCGTCGCCGAGACCGTCTTCGACCCTGCGATCGTCGAGCTCAGGCTGCCCGTTGCGACACCACTGCCATTGGTCGGGGCCGGCTGGCTCAACGTGTTGCCCGAGCCGGTCACCGACAGCACGACCGTTGCGCCGCTGATCGGATTGCCGCTCGCGTCCCGCGCTGTCACCGTGATCGTTGAGGTGCCGCTCCCTGCCGTGATCGATGTCGGTGATGCCACTACGCTCGATTGTGACGCCGAGACCGACCCGGTCGTGACCGTCACCGTCGCGGTTTGCGTCACCGCGACCCCGCTGATCGTCGCCGACACGGTCTTGGTTTCTGGGGTCGTGGAGCTGAGCGTCCCGGTGGCGACACCGCTCGCGTTCGTCGGGCTCGCGGGCTGCGTGAGCGTATTACCTGAGCCGGTCGCCGACAGCACCACCGTCGCCCCGCTCACCGGGTTGCCGTTCGCGTCCCGTGCCGTCACGGTGATCGTGGACGTGCCGCTCCCTGCGGTGATCGAGGTCGGCGACGCCGTCACGGTCGACTGAGAGGCCGACACCGATCCAGCCGTCACTGTCACCGTCGCCGTCTGCGTGATCGCCACCCCGCCGATCGTCGCCGATACCGTCTTGGACGCCGCCGTCGTCGAGCTCAGGCTTCCCGTCGCGACTCCGCTTGTGTTCGTCGGGCTTGCCGGCTGGGTGAGCGTGTTCCCCGAACCCGTCGCGGCGAGCACCACCGTCGCCCCGCTCACCGCGTTCCCGTTCGCGTCCCGCGCGGTAACCGTGATGGTCGACGTTCCGCTCCCCGCCGTGATCGAGGTCGGCGCCGCCGTCACGGTCGACTGCGAGGCCGACACCGCACCCGCCGTTACGGTCACGGCCGCCGTCTGCGTGATCGTCACGCCGCCCGCCGTCGCCGTCACAGTCTTGCTGCCCGCAGTCGTGGAGCTCAGCGTGCCCGTCGCCACACCGCTGCCATTGGTCGGGCTAGCCGGCTG
>WNFX01006285.1_pt1 | contig 21249 bp, 13 predicted proteins | sample 5400111 | NCBI WGS metagenome assembly WNFX01 (sample SAMN13153363, study PRJNA577476) | soil metagenome | isolation source: 40 cm soil or saprolite under grassland replicate 1 | place: USA:California | collected 2016-06-15 | reverse complement strand
TGCGATGCCCCCATCGATGGACTCATGAAACCCAATGTGCGTGAGCGGCGACGGTGGCCCGCCATTCTCCCCGGCAGACAGCCAGATCCTGGCTGCCTCTGCGCCAACGTCAATCGCTATGAACGAGGTCAGCACAGCGGCCCAGTGGAACCACCCATCGGCACTGATGCGCCAATGGCGGAGCAAAGCCAGCGCCGCCACGATGAGCCAGGCGGGAATGACCACGAACAGGAAGATCTCCTTCAACGTGCTGACAAAGAGCGCGGCAAGAAGTATAACCACATCCACCTTCGTCAAGCTGATCCAGCCACCTCCACTGACCTGTAGGCCCAACCGCCGGGCTCCCTCCTCGATGCCTATCCAGATGAGGGCCACTACCACAACGATGGAAACAATTGGCATCCCCAACACAGACCCCCACCCAAACGAAAAAGCGAGAACTGCTGCTAGGACGAAGAACAGATCGAGAGGGGTCGCCTTCCTGACTGCTCGTCCAGGCAGCTTCACACTCACCGACGAGAGCGGCACATCACTAGCAATACAAGTGTCCTTGTTGATCTGCGGCATAAAGGCTGCCTCCTGTCATATGCACGAAACGCGAGAGACGAGACGGACTCACTTGTCTGAGATAGCCCCATCAAGAAGCCTTTCAGTCGAGATGCGTGGGAACGAGTCAAGACCTTGCAGATGCAATTGCCTTGCTCCTTCCCTGTCCTCATCGCCTGTCCAGAGCATACCTGAGCAGGTGTTCCTGTGTCATGAGACGGATTCCCAATTGGTTGGGAAGTTGTTCCCGACCCTGTCGGGATTGCTTGCTTGCTCTGCTGTGTGCAGAGCCAAGGATTCGCTCTGCTCCCATCGTCCCCTGCGCGAGACCCGACCGTGCTTGGCCTCAGGTGCGCATGCCCTCTACCACACTCATCAGCGACTGGGTTGGGACCACCCGCGTCAGCTTGAGGCCTGCCGCTTCCAGCAGCGCTCGATACTCCGCTGCGGTACGCTCGCGGCCACCACCCACTGCCAGCATGTTGAGATCGGACATGACCCCATGAAACAGTGTTTCGCTGGCTACCTCAGCACCGGGAGGCGGCATCACCTGCTGGATGATCAGGACCCGGCTGCTCGGCGTCATGGCACGGCAACAGTTGTGCAGGATGCGCACACTGCTTTCATCGTCAAAGCCGTGTAGAATGCGCTGCAGAATGTAGGCGTCAGCGCCCTGAGGCACGGACACGAAGAAGTCTCCAGCTACCAGCTCACAGCGGTCGGCCAGCCCAGCCACCTCGATGAACGGCCTGGCCCTCTCGATGACGGGTGCCAGCTCAAACAGGACGCCCTGCGCTTGCGGATAGTGCGCGAGAATCGTGTTCAGCAGCACTCCCTGTCCGCCACCGACGTCCACGATCCGGCGGAACGGCGAGAAGTCGTAGTCTGCCGCCACTGCATCGGTGGACAGCGCCGCGAACTCGGCCATCGCCTCAGAGAAGAGACGAGCCGTGTCGGGGTGCTGCGTCATGTACTGATAGAACCCCATGCCGAAGGCATGATCGAAAGTGACCCCGCCCGTTTGGACGGACCAGAGCAGGTCCGCGTACAGACGTTGGCAGAACGCTTCGCCTTCCAGCAGCGCCCAGGAGCGCATTCCATCGGGGGCATCGGTCCGCAAGCAGTCCCCCAGGGGCGTCAGTGCAAAACGGCCAGACTCGACCTCGGCGAACACGCCGACGCTGGCCAGGGCGCGCAGTAGTCGGTAGAGCGTTGGCACATCTACCTGGATGAGCGCAGCCAGTTCGTCAGCTCGTTTTGGTCCATCTGCGAGGCAGTCAGCCAGACCGAGTTGCGCAGCAACTGTGATGATGCGCGTGATGCGATGGCCAAAGATCAGCCGGCGCAGGGCCAATACGGGTGGAACAGCAGCCACGTTCTGAACATAGTCTTGAGATCCTTCCACACTTTGTGTCATAGTCCATCTCCTTTACGTGCGCTCTCGTCGGCAGGAGGCACTGCCTAGTGTACTTCCAATGAGGCTTGTATCATTTATATCAGTTGTATCACTTGTAGCGGTTGTATCGCTGGGTGAGTTCGTGCCGAACAAGGGGAGCGTCTCCCCTTCACAACATGGTCGCTTGATTCTGCACTAGAGAGTGGTTTGCGCAAGCAACCAGGCCTACAACTCCTTCAGGAGTACGTCGCACTCAATTCAAGCTGAATGTTGTCCGGGTCGCGGAACGCGAGCACGTAGAGTTCCGAGCCTGCTCCGAGATCTTTGATCTCCCCGTGCGGCACTCCTCGCTCGTCGAAGATGCGTACCGCCTCGTCAAGGTCGGCACGGCTACTGACACTCAGACTGATGTGATCAAGGCCCACGCGGTTCTCGTCGAACCGATCATCGCTGAGCACATGCGCAGGATCAGGAGCCGGACCAATGGCAAGAACCATGCTACCATTGGTGAGCAGTATACGCGGGCCAAACTCCCCAATTGGTTGGAAATTGAGGATGGTGGTGTAAAACTCACGAGAGCGTTGAACATCGGTGACGGTGAGGGTGACATGATGCACTCCTCTTGTTGCTACTGTATTCGTCATGGTAAGAACCTCCTTCTATTGTGTACGTTACGCTTAACCGCTCTGCTGTGCGCGAAGCGCATTGGTCTCGAAGTACCTGTTTTCCTGAGAGGAGTCGATGCTCAACTCCATCCACTCTGAAAACGATGCGAGGCAGCATTTTTCAGCTACGATTTGCAAGGCGAGCTGCTCCGTTTCCCGCTCACTGAGTTCTGGAGACACACAAGGCGATATGATTGGCTTAGCTGCAACCCCATACTTGCCACCTGTCTAGAGTATACCTGACCAGGCGTTCCCGTGTCATGAGACGCATTCCCAATTTATCGGGAAGTTGTTCCCGACCCGTCAGGATTGGCTGCTTGCTCTACACAGGAGACCTGATAGGGGTATGAACCTGGTTCCTTAAACGTATTGCAGAATCTTCTTATTGGACTTTCTCTGTATTTTGTGGTGTACTAATCTATACTCGTCGTTACTCATTTGATCTTCTCATCTTCAGTAGAGGTAGACAGTATCCACTATGAAATTTGGCAAACAACGTATCCATGATCTCCCAGTCAATGACATCACCACCCTGGGTGCTTTTGCTTATGAGTTGCAACAAGAGGCAGAGGCGCGTGGAGAGGTCTTGCCACCAGCAGCATATTTACATATCGGCGAGCCAAGTTTTCGCACTCCAGAACATATCAACCTTGCTGCTATCGAGGCATTACACAATGAGCCGATGACCTATGGACCCGCTGCCGGCTGGCCATGGCTAAGAGAATTGATTGCTAAGAAAATCGAACGTGTCAATGGCTATCACGTTGAGCCACACCAAATCGCCATCACTATGGGTGGCACGGGAGCAATTCAATCAGCTTTGATTGCAACGGTAGGTGTTGGCGACGAAGTGCTTATCCCTGATCCCGGTTGGCCACAATACACTATGCAACTTGCCGATTGTGGCGCAACTGCAGTTTCCTATCCACTCGATCCACGAAACGAATGGCTGCCAGATATAACACACCTGGAACGGCTGGTAACCCCGCGCACGCGCTTACTGCTTATCAACAGCCCTGGTAATCCCACGGGCGCTGTATTTCCAGCACAGCTAGTAGAAGATCTGCTGGACTTTGCGCGACGCCATGACCTCCACCTGCTTTCAGATGAATGCTACGATGAAATCCTGTTCGAGGGTATCCATGTCAGTCCCGCCTCGCTGCTTACTCAGGATGAATTTAATCTGGGGCGCGTCATCTGTGTCTATAGCTTCTCTAAAACCTATGCGATGACTGGTTGGCGCATAGGTTATGTTGTAACAGGAACACAACTTCTCAAGACGATTACATATGTGCTTGACGCCAGTTACACGAATATCAGTAAGATTGTGCAGCGAGCAGCCGCCGCTGCATTAACTGGCCCCCAGACATGTGTCAACGAAATGCGTCAGGCGTATCACCGGCGCCGTGATCTCGCGGTGAGCCTGCTGAAAGACCTCGGTCGCTATGTCTACACACCACACGGCGCATTCTACATGCTGATCGATGTTAATAGCCCGCACGGTACAGGGCATCGAGGTCGGCAATTCGTGCTTGACCTGCTACGAGAGCGCAATGTAGCCGCTGCACCCGGTAGCGCCTTCGGTAAAGTAGCGGAACACTACGTACGTATCTCATTGGCGGCCTCAGAAGAAGAGATTGAGCGTGGTGTACGAGAGATTTGCGCCTTTGCGGATAATCATTAGTCAAGGTAACTGCAAGGGATATCGAGATCAGCATGAACAGAATACTGCTCAATCTGCTATAATGTTCCTTACCTTTAATACTTCCTTGCATTCAGATGAGCAAGCTGCGGCAGCAGCGTTTCTGAATGCATAGAGGGGTGAGATAAACTTGACCACACTGATGACACGAAGCGAGGAGGTGCTACTATGGCGGAGCAGCAGGATCAATCCAGGCGTGAACAAATTCTGGCAATCATTGAATCCGAAGGTGTACGCTTCGTCAACCTGGAATTTACCGATGTCGTCGGCATGGCAAAATGTGTAACCATACCCGTCGAACAATTTCCCGATTGTCTCATTCATGGCAAATGGTTTGACGGGTCAGCCATAGAGGGGTTTGCGCGTGTTGCTGAAAGTGATATGTACCTCTATCCCGACCTGGCTACATTTGCCATCGTGCCGGATAAAGTGCGTCCGCAGGCAGCAACATCATCGGCGCTCACCGGGTCGGCTGACCCGGTGCTCGATGCAGGCGCCGTCGCACGAGTAATTTGTGATGTGCGTACTCCGGATGGCGAACGCTTTGATGGCGATCCGCGCGCCGCACTTCTCCGTGCCCTGGATGTGGCAAAGTCCATGGGTTACAACTTCCTGGTGGCACCCGAACTTGAATTTTTTCTCTTGCATCTCGAAGACAATACTCCCACACCCCTCCCACACGACAGGGGAGGTTACTTTGACCTCTCGACCGATTTAGCTGCGACGGTACGCCGTCAGATGGTGCAGGCGCTTCAACAGATGGGTATCAGAATCGAAGCCAGTCATCACGAGGTGGCCGCGGGCCAGCACGAACTCGATTTCGAAACTAGCGATGCCTTGCATATCGCCAACGGTCTGATGACGGCAAAGTACGTTCTCAAAGCAATTGCCGCACAACACGACCTGTATGCTACCTTCTTACCGAAGCCTTTCTTCGGAGTAAATGGCTCGGGAATGCATACTCACCAGCAATTAATTAGCTGCGCAACAAGGCAAAATGCCTTTGTTGATGAACATGGTGAGTATGGGCTTTCCGATGTCGGTCGCTACTTTATTGCTGGACAGTTGGCGCATGCGCGCGCTATGTGCGCGATACTTGCCCCTTTAGTCAATTCCTATAAACGCCTGGTACCAGGCTATGAAGCACCTGTGTATATCAATTGGGGACGAGTCAACCGGGAGGCACTGATTCGCGTTCCTCGGCCTGGCACGGATCGCCAATTGACGGCACGGATCGAATTGCGTTGCTGTGATCCCAGCAGTAATCCCTACCTGGCCCTGGCAGTCATGTTACGGGCGGGCCTTGATGGTATTCAACGTAAATTGCCGCTCCCACCGGCTATGGATGAAAGCCTCTTCCTGCGTGATGAAGGCGACCGTCAACGCCATCGTTCCAAATTGCTGCCGGCAACCCTTGGCGAAGCACTAGAAGGATTGCGCGAAGATAATCTGATCCGCGAGACACTCGGCGACTCAATATATGAAGGGTTCATCGAAGCTAAAAGTATCGAATGGATAGAGTACCGCAAACAGGTACACGCCTGGGAATTGGAACGTTATCTACCAGTGTTTTAGGTCTCCAGAGCCGATCAGGGTGAGACATCCAGGACAAGGCCTGCCCCGTCTGGATATCTCACCCTGATCGGCTCCAACTATCTAATCGTGCGGGCGTACGAGCCAGTAACGACCGTTTTCCCGCATCATGATCCTCTCATCAATCAACTCGCGACGCAGGCTTGCGAAGTCATCGTGAAACGTCTTGAGAATGGCATTGACCTCTTTTTCATCGTAGAGGCGACCCCATTCGAAGGAACGTGCCAATTCATCCATCACATAGCGCCGCTTCTTGTACTGCGCCGGAATACTCACCAGGCGACCATCTTTGATAAAGGTTGCCAGCACGCGAGCCCGCTCGTCGCTCTTAGGTGGCAGCGGTTTACTGGAGAACAGCAACCTGGCAATGTGCTGCGTGCTCTCGGCAAGGTGCTGTATACCCTCACTATCCAACTCGTAATAATGATAGTTATTCTCACGCCTCACACGTACCAGACCTGCCATTACCAGCGGCGCGAGGTGGTGTGAGACCGTCGGCGGCTTCACATCCAGCACGTTTGCAAGTTCCTGACCATACATCGGGCGCTCGGCCAGCAAACCCAGGATGCGTATGCGTGTCGGATCCGACAGTGCCCGTCCCATCACGACAAGTAACTTCATCTCGTCCGATGAGAGTTTTGTTTCATTCTCAAGGGTTTCCTGGTTATTTTCCATGGTTGTCACCTCCTTCAATAAGTCGATTAGGAAATTGTATAATTATAGAATAACTGAATTAAAGGAAAATGTCAAGGGTAAGAAATAAGCCGCTGTATTCTCAATTAAGGACACAGCGGCTACACTTGTTTAGAGCAGTTCTCAACTTTAGAAGATATCAGCAAAAATTTGACCGACCTGGCAACAATTCCAGGTCTTGTGATGTCCAGCGTAACATCGCCATTTTTGCTCCTGCCGTTTCTCTAGTCACTCGCTTTTCCGTTTTCGGCTTATACAGAGGATTACACTACAAATGCGCCTTCATTACTTCTCTATACACTCGCTCATATTTGTCAATCATCTCATCCAGCGCAAAGTTCGCTTCGACATGGGCGCGGCAGCGAGCGCGAGGGATATCGTACAGATCATCGACCAGCGCAGCGGCATGAGCCCGCTCTCCCTCTTCAACCAGAAAACCCGTTTCGCCGTGGCGAATGATCTCTTCCATTGCGCCGCGACGATAAGCGATCACAGGTGTGCCTGTTGCCATGGCTTCAACTGCTGTCAAGCCGAAAGGTTCATCCCACTCGATGGGAAACAGCAGTCCAAGTGATTGGCCCATGATCTTCCACAAAGCCAGCCGCTCTAACTGGCCCAGGTAGGTAACACGCTCCCCTGCTGCTTCCAACCTTGGCTGGATACGCTCTTTATAGTAGTGGCGATCATAAATACCACCGGCGACGAGAAGCCGGTAGCCCGCCATTGTAGCAATCTCAATAGCATCCTCAACGCCTTTTTCAGGTGCGATACGTCCGGCAAAGAGCAGTGGAGCCTCCTTTGAAGGTTTTGGCGAAAAGGGGATTGCATCCAGGTCCAGTCCATTGTAAATCACATGATCGATTGGCGTGTATTCCAGGTAGGTGCGGGCGCATGCATGCGATACCGTAATCAACGTTACAGGGTGCCCTTGCTGGTCCAGCACACGCAGCGCTGTATTAATCTCAGGCGACACCGCAGGAAGGTGTAGTGTATGGAGTACCGGAATATCATGGATCAGTGTGCTACAGGCATAGGCAGGCCAGTCGAACGCATGCACATGGATTACATCAAACTCGGCGCTGCGATGCTGCAACTGTAGAAAGAGATCAAGAAAAAGGTTGGCCTGCGTAAAGAAGCTCGTATCAGCGGGGCGCTCGCGCGCCTCGTCAGAAAAGCTAGCCGGCTCTACATCACCGGACACCGCAACAGGCTCGATGTCAATGCCTGGCACGAACGATTCGTCGCGAGCGAAGAGTGTTACATTATGTCCACGCTGCAATAGCCCTTGGGCAAGGTCTGCCAGAAGCGCCTGAGCTCCTCCAAGGTAAGGCTGGGCGATGGCAGATACGAGTGGCGCTACCAATGCAACTCTCATCACTCACCTCGATAACTGGCAATGTTGTTTTCGGTTTCGTACAACTTGACTTCATACAGCAGTTCCCTGGGAAGCACATCCGCAAGACGGTTCCAGAACTTGACGACCAGTACCTCTGTAGTGGGAATGCTGCCTTCCAACCAGGGGACATCATAGTTCAGGTGCTTGTGATCGACCCAGTTTACAACTTGCTCATTCATAGCATCTTTAAGTTCGGTCAGGTTCAATACCATTCCGGTTTGGGGGTTGGGTGTGCCTCGTACCGTGACTTCCAGTACGTAGTTATGGCCATGTCCATTAGGGTTGGCACATTTCTCATAGATGGCATAATTTTCTGCCTCTGTAAGCTGTTTACTCCATAATCGATGGGAGGAGCTGAAACTTGTACGCCTTGTCAGGTAGATCATCTTGGTGTCCTTTTATTTCATGCATTGCTGAATATTTCAAGATTGGTTCCGCTCAGCATGCTGCCTGAGTCATCGGCCAGGAAGAGTAAAATCCTGGCGAGATCATCGGGAGTCATCCCGGCCTTCAAGTGCGGTGCGGCCTGGACGAGCATCTCAGTATCTACTGCACCCGGACTCACCGCGCATATGCGAATATTGTACGGTTTACCTTCTACCGCTAGTATTTCGGTTAAGCTGGCTACGCCAGCTTTTGAGACGTTGTACGCGCTCAGTCCGGGGAACTTCTCTACACCTTTCACGCCTGAAAGAGAGGAAAGATTGATAATCACACCAGAGCATTGTGCTGCCATGACGCGAAAGGCCTCAAGACAACATAAGAACGTACCACGCAGATTAACTCCAAGAACCTGATCCCAGGTAGATGTATCCATTTCAACAAATGGACGTACAGCGACTATTCCCGCGCAATTCACCAGGATATCGACTCGCCCATAGGCATGCATAACCTGCTGGAAAAGGCCCTGCACATCTTCATCACGAGAAACATCGCCTATAATGGGTAATACGGGATATCCTTCACGCGAGATTTCAGTGGCAACTGCATCTAAAGGGGCGGGCGTACGGCTGAAGAGTACGACTTGCGCTCCTTCGCGCGCAAAACGGAGTGCTGTAGCGCGGCCTACACCACGGCCGGCCCCCGTTATGATGGCAACACGGTCTTTGATGCTCATAGTATTGATTATAACACCTGCTCAGTATACTTGTTGAAACAAATTGACATCTGTTATAATTATGCGAGCAACGAATAATCTTAACAACTATTTTGTATTCTTTTTCTCCTGATCGGTCGCATGGGGGGAGCATGACATTAAACACCAAGCTGAAAGGCTTACTGACAGAGTTTGGCCTGGTGGAAGTCCTGCAAATGATGGAATTGGGTTCGATGACTGGCGCTATTCGCCTGAAACAGGTGACTGGAAGTATCGGTATCGTCTACTTCAGAGATGGAAAGTTAGCCAGTTGTTCTGAACTTGATGCAGGTGCTTTGACGCTCGGAGATGTCTTCCAACAACTCGGAATGGCGACAAGCCCTCAGATAGATTATGCCTTCTCACAGCAATTACAGGATGCCTTTGGAAAGCGAATCGGTGAGCGCCTGGTCGAAATGGGCGTGATTACCAATGACCAGCTAAAAGGGGCACTACGCAAGAAGGCCTTGTGGACGATGCGCGAACTGGCGTTGTGGAAAGAGGGAACCTACGAGTTTGTTGCCAGCCCGGTTGGTCAAACAAAGTCAATCCTGCCCTATAGCGAGGAATCCCTGGAGCTTGAGGTCATGGGCGTAACCATGGAGATGGTGCGCTACTGCGACGAGTGGGAGCAACTAGGCAGATATTTACCCCAGGGCATGCATACACTGTTACAAATGGCACCTACCATTCCCAATGCTATGCCGTTCGATAGCCGAACTATTGAACTGTTTGGAGGTATCAACCGTCATCACAGCGTGCGCCGCATTGCCAGCGCCATCCGGCGTCCTGAGTTAGAAGTGGCACGCGACCTGGCGCAACTCGTACAACGCAGGCTTGTGTTGCCTGTCATCCAGAAAGATACGCCGCGTGTAAACGGCAACGATCGTAGTGTACGACTTCCTGATCCTGCTGAACGCTTGCGCATGGAGAGCTTTGAACTGATGAATCTGCTCAGCCGCATGGAGCAGGAATGGCACAAACGGCTCACTCCTGAAGAGCAATTACCCGCCCTGGCCGAATTTGTCAATTGGACCATGGAAGCCCTCTCTGAAACGTGCCGCGCAAACAGTGCTGAATTAGACCCCAATACCCTGGAAGGACTGCTCACGCGTAATGACCTGCGTTACATGGGCAACTACAAGTTCATCATCCACGACAATACCATTGACGTCGAAAACTTTACCGCCCTGTGCCATGAAGTCCTGCAAGGCGAAATGCAAAAGGCCCACGACTTCTTTGAAGAAGCCTCCATTGTGCTACAACACATCCTTTTGTGTATCTTCGACTCGATTAATGGGCGAGTAGCCTCCCTCTATGAACGACTTGAGAATCAGGAGGTGTGGGAAGCTATGTTCACCCAATTTGGTTTGCCTCGGGGGTAGATGGTAGATAAGCAGTTAAACGACAATATGAAACAAACGCGCTGGTTGGTGCGGCACGGACGACTACTACTGATCGCCTCACTCGTCGTCATTATTCTCCTGGGTGGAGTGCTCTACAGCCAGCGCCACGTGATTCACTCTCTTATAACAGGTTCTCATTTTGTAGACGGTAATGCGGGTGTTACTAATGTGCACCTGCCTCCAGGTTTTCAAGCCAGCGTCTTTTTCTCCGGTCTTGCATCCCCCCGCTTAATTGCATTTAGCCCTGATGGTACGCTATTCGTGGCTGAACGGGGCGCAGGAAGCATCGTGGCGCTACCCGACCCCGATCATACGGGCAAGGCTACAAGCAAAAAGGTTGTAATCAGTGGACTGAATGATCCCACCAGCCTGGTCTTTTATGATGGTGCGCTTTATGTAGGAGAACAATCGCAAATCAGTCGTTTTACGCTGGGACCAGATCTACAGGTGACGAGCAAAAAGATTATCGTGCCAGACCTGCCCACCGACGGTCAGCACTCAACTCGCACGGTACTGGTCGGCCCCGATGGCAAGCTGTATGTCTCCATGGGCTCGACCTGCAATGCGTGTGTTGAGTCAGACCCCCATCGTGCCGCAATCTGGGTCTATAATCTGGATGGCAGCGGTGGACGCCTGTATGCTCGTGGACTGCGAAACGCCGTTGGCATGGCTATCAACCCCTGGTGCCATGCAGGAGATATCATCGATCCCGACTTTGGACACCCTGGTGATTGCAACGGCGTGGTACAACCGCTCATCAAGATGCAGGCACACTCTGCCCCGCTTGGCCTGGCATTCTACAACGCCAACCAGTTCCCCCAACAATATCATGGGCTGTTTGTAGCTTTTCATGGCTCATGGAATCGCAGCGTACCTACTGGCTACAAAGTTGTCTTCATCCCCCTGAATTCCACCGGGCAAGTTACTGGTCCAGCAGAAGACTTCGCCACTGGCTGGCTCGTTAGCAACGATAATGCCTTCGGCCGCCCTGTTGGCCTGGCAGTCGGACCAGATGGGGCGCTGTACGTCAGCGACGACAAGGGTGGCATGATCTATCGCATTACATATAACAGAAACCACTAATAGCCCTTGAGTCCTTGTTCACATAAATTTCACACATGTAATGGTATACTATCTTCTATACTATGGTTGTCGTGTCTACTAGCGCATGGGCCGGGCTATTAGGAGGAAGCCACGGTTGACGAGGTGGAGGCTGTTCGGATCTTCAGCGGGGAGCCTCCAGGGTATATCACTACCCTGAAAAGATAGCGCACAAACCCAACCGGTAACGGCTGGAACAAAACGCTATCAGTGATGTAAAGCTAGAGAACCAGGGGAGTTGGGCGAGTGAGACGGGCGACCGCAAGGGTCACACCTACATCTCAAGTTCATCATGGAAAGAAATGTAGGGGCGAGGCTTTCCCTCGAGCTGCCTCTCTACCCATCCCTAGATCGTCTACCTTTTAAAAGAAAGGATACCCGACCACATGTGCGGTATCATTGGCTACGTCGGCCCGCACGGGACCGATGTTACTTCCATATTGCTTGAAGGCCTCAGCAAACTCGAATATCGCGGCTATGACTCCGCGGGCATCGCAGTACTTACCTCAAATGGCACGCTCGAACTACGTCGTCGTGCTGGCAAAATTGCAAACCTCGTGTCAACTGTTGAGAATGGTTCGCGACCTGAACCGGGTCCCGTAGGCATCGGCCACACACGGTGGGCGACACATGGTCGCCCCAACGATACCAATGCCCATCCTCATCCCGACTGCACTGGCGTCTTGACCGTGGTACACAACGGTATCATCGAGAACTTCGCCGAATTGCGCTCGGAATTAGAACGTGAAGGACACACCTTTCGCTCCGAAACCGATACCGAGGTCCTTTCACACCTGGTCGAGCGCTACTACTTCGGCGAAGCCAAAAACGATCTTGAGCAGGCAGTGCGCCTTGCCTTGCAGTGCGTTACCGGCGCCTATGCCATAGCTGTTGTCAGTTCTGAGCAGCCAAATCTACTGATTGGTGCGCGTTACGGTGGTGGTCCGCTGATCGTCGGCATTGGTGAGGGCGAGCAGTTCCTGGCATCGGATATACCTGCCATTCTCAAACACACGCGCCGCGTACTCATCATGGATGAGGGCGAAATCGTGTCACTACGCCCTGGCGGCGTTTTGATCAGCAAAATCGATGGGCGGCCAGTGCAGCGCGAACCTCTGACCATTGAATGGGACGTGGAAGCAGCAGAGAAGGGTGGTTATCCTCATTTTGTGCTCAAGGAGATTCATGAGCAGCCGGAGGCAATGCGCCGTGCATTAACAGGGCGCGTACGCGAGGGACAGTTGCACCTGGCAGAGTTAGAGCGCATACAGCAGGCTAACCTGCTCGACAAGGTGCAGCGAATCGTGATTGTGGCCTGTGGCACCTCGTACCATGCTGGTTTAATCGCCAAGTACGTGATCGAGCAGTGGGCACGTATCCCGGTAGAGGCAATTACAGCCGCCGAATTTCGCTACTGCAACCCCATAGTCGGACCAGAGACGTTATGTATCGCCGTGACACAATCAGGTGAGACGGCAGATACGCTGGTGGGCATCCGGCAGGCGCGTGAGCTGGGAGCTCCTGTAATTGCCATTACCAATGTCGTCGCCAGCGCGATCACGCGCCTTTCCGATGCGGTGCTGTACCTGCAAGCGGGACCAGAAATCGGCGTCGTTGCGACGAAGACGTTCATCACGTCTGTTACAGTGCTATATCTCCTGGGATTGTATCTTGCCCAGCAGCGCGGGCACATCACAGGTGAAGAGGTAGGGAAGGTGCTGGAGGCACTGGAACGTATCCCCAACCAGATTCAGCAGGTACTGGACAGCGCCACTGGCGCAGATGACGTGATCGAGCCTTTGGCCAAGCATCTATCGCATTCCAGCAGCATGATGTTTATCGGCCGTGGCGTAGGCTTCCCCACAGCGTTAGAGGGTGCGCTCAAGCTCAAGGAAATCTCCTACATTCACGCTGAGGGACTGCCCGCCGGAGAGTTAAAGCATGGTTCGATTGCCTTACTCGATCCAGACACACCACTCATAGCGGTAGCGACGGCTTCGCACGTGTACGAAAAGGTTGTAAGCAACATGCAGGAGGTACGGGCCCGTGATGCCCGCGTGGTGGTAGTGGCAACGGAGGGAGATGAGGGCATCAGGCAGCATGCCGATGATGTGCTGTACGTACCTTCCACAATAGAGGCGCTGAGCCCTCTACTGGCTATCATTCCGTTACAATTGTTCGCGTATCACGCAGCAGTAGCGCGGGGGTGTAACGTGGATCAGCCGAGGAACCTGGCGAAGTCGGTGACGGTGGAGTGAGGGCATTACTTTGGGGGGTGTTTGTGTAGATGTAGACATGGAATGAGGTTGTCCTTTTCCGGCGGCTGCGGAATTAAGTTGTCTCGCGCGGAATTAAGTTGTCCGTTCTGAAGAGGAAACGTCCATGAAGGATAAAGTTGCGGACTCGATGTGTGGAAGATAAATAAAGTCATTCCCACGTAAATGAAGTCGCTCAACTGCCCGACGCTCTTAGGGGAAGCACAAAGCACATCAAAGTGTAGTGCTTCTCCTTTTTGGATCTAATAGACGTACCGTGTTACGACATATCCATCACAGCGATTCCAATCTCGGTACACAGTGAGATTGCCACCCCTTGCCTCTTGCTTTGACAACTGGTACAATCAGTAAAATGTTTAAGCGCTAGAACTTCGTGGGTGGGAGTGGAAAGAAAGTGGAACCTGTGTCAAACACCGCCGTCCCTGCCGAACCTGTTGCCGGGCGCTACCGGCTAATCCGACGGGTCGGTGGTGGGAACATGAGCACCGTGTACGAGGCCCAGGACACCCGTCGCGGCAACCGAACCGTCGCGGTCAAATTGCTCAATACAGAGCACGATGATGCACTCAAACAGGAGATCTTCCGTCGCGAGACACGGGCTCTCTCGCAACTGGAGCATCCCAACATTGTCAGTGTCCTCAATTACGGTTGGTCCGACGAATATCGCTGCCATTACCTGGTGTTTGCGTATATTCCGCGCACCTTGCTCGAAGAGATCTCCGTTCACCGAGACGATCGCGATCACGATTGGTGCTGGCCGCTGATGCGCCAGATGACCGACGCCCTGGTACACGCACACAGCCAGGGGATCATCCACCGTGATGTGAAGCCAACCAACGTCCTGATCGGAGCTGACGATCGTCCCATGCTGGTTGACTTTGGCGTGAGCCTGCTCAAATTTGAGCTCGCGAGCGGTGTGACGGTCTCCTCATTCTTTTCCATCGGCTATGCCTCCCCCGAACAGCGCCGTGGTGAGCAGGCTACCGAACGGAGCGATCTCTATTCCCTGGGGTGTGTTTTCTATCATATGCTGGCACGAAAAGCCCCTCCGTCAGAGGGTTTTCTCACCCCGACGCATATTGATGCGCTCCCGGTGTTTGGACAGGTTAAGCAGATACTTCTGCGCATGCTCGCCATCGACCCAGACGAACGGGTTTCGCAGGCTGTGCAGTTGCGGCGCCGGCTCGATGTCACGAACAATCTCACATTACTCCCGGACGTCTATTTGCTCGTCACCGATCGTGCACGACGAGACCTGTTTGACGGTGGGTTTATCGAGGAGACTTCTACCAGGGCTGCCTTGTTCGCCATCAAAGCTATCCATGAACCCTACCCGCCCCAACTGGAGCAGGAGAAGAGCCGCGCCGCTTCTTTTCGTTTCCTCTGGCAGGTCGTCGATTCGGTGGACGTAAACCAGGTGCCCACAGAGCTTCTGCCCGCTCTCACTACAACGCTCGATTCCCTCTTCGGTCAGCTTGCCACGCACCTGGCCGATGAGCAAACAGAGCGCAAGCGTGGTTTTGAGCGCAAGGATCTGACCAGAACATGGGGAGCTGTACTGTCTTTCCAATTGGGGCAACTCGATGCCGTTCCCAAACTCCCTTACCACGTTGTCACGAAGGCTGGCGATACCCTGCTGTTTCACCTGAAACTGCCAGCTCCGGATACCCTTCCTTGGCCAGAAAACGCTCCTGTCGCCGTTCTAGACCCGGACAAGGCCCAGGCTGCGTTCTTTGTCGGCCACATCATGGCGACGCTTGGCAAGACCGTGCATGTGAGCCGGGATGCAGGAGGAGACACCCATACACCCGTGCATCCCGGCTCACAGCTGCCCTCACCTGGCCTGCTTGCGCTCTACCAGCAAGAGGCAAGAGTAGCGCTCGAACGGCAGCAGGCTGCGCTCTCCATCATCCGAGATGGCATCACGGTCAATCCACGCCTGCCGGAAGTCTTGCTCGACCTGTCTGCTGCGGAGTTTGACTCTCCCGACGAAGATATCGAGTTCTTTCAGAACGACCTGGCCCCAGACAAGCAGCGGGCTGTGAGGCAGGCGCTTGCCGCGCGCGATCTGTACCTCCTTCAAGGTCCCCCCGGTACAGGCAAAACAACCACGCTCGCCGAAATCATTCTGCAGATACTCAAGATCAAACCAGATGCGCGTATTCTCGTCGCGTCGCAGTCCAATGTCGCTGTCAATCACATCCTCTCGCGCGTGGCAGAATTGCAGGCAGGACAGTCTATTGAAATTGTGCGGATTGGTCGGGCAGAAAAGATCGGACACGGCGCTCAGGTGTGGATGATTGAACAACGTCTCTCAAGCTGGAGGGAAGAGGTCCTGACGCGTACCGCCGGGGTTTTGGCGGACCTGAAAGAGCGTCTGCGCATGAAGCATCGAGAGCAGAAGGACCAACGGCTGTTTGCAGTATCGGTGTTGGAGGACCTCCAGCAGTGTCAGATCTGGCTGGAAGAACTAGCTGAGGAGTTTGCTGAGCTCGCAACACTGGATGTGGAGGAACTGGCAGAAAAAGCCAGCAACCTGGCCGAGATGCTGGCCCTCATTCGAGACACGCTGCCCGAAGATGCACGGGGAGAGGCCCTTCCGGCACTTGCGCAAGAGGCGCAGCGGTTTTCCCTGATCGTCGCCAACCTGCTCTCTCCGGGGTCCTCAGACAGCCGCGAGCAAGCGTTGCTGCGACTGGTGACGAACTGGCGCAAGATCTTCGGCAAACAGGAGGATTTCGCCCGACCTATTCTCGAGCGGGCCAGCATCCTCGCTGCCACCTGTCTGATCAGTGGGGGCTACTACCTGCGGGAGCAACAATTTGACTGGGCTATCATCGATGAAGCTGGCAGGGCCACAGCCCCGGAACTCCTCGTACCCCTGGTGCGCTCGCGACGAGCCATTATCGTCGGCGATGAGCGCCAGCTTCCCCCGATGTTGGAAGATCTCCCGGATGCAGATCTTGCCCGTCTTGGCACCACCAAGGGGCAGCTGACCGAAAGCCTCTTCGCGACCCTGGTAGCCCAGGGAAAGGATGAGAATCTCCCAGCCGTCCAGATGCTCACTATGCAGCACCGCATGCACCCGGCTATTGGCCAGTTGGTGAGCTCGGTCTTTTACGGAGGAAAGCTCACCCACGCAGAAGAGACCTCGGGGCGCGAACACCGACTTCCCTGGTTGAAGTGCCCGGTGGCCTGGTTCTCGACGGCTCAGCTTGCAAAACATAGTGAGACCCCCCAGGGCCCAAGTTTCTACAATCGTGCAGAGATCAGAGCCATCTCCTCTCTGCTGCACCGGATGGAACGCACCTACCTGGAGCTTGGCGAGTCTCGCGAGGTCGCGGTGATCACGCCGTATAACGCGCAGATCGTCGAACTCATCGCGGAACTCACACCGGACAGCACATACTGGCGGGCACTATCACTCGAAGTTTCAACCATTGATGGATTCCAGGGTCGAGACCGCGATATCGTCCTCTACTCGACGGTTCGCTCGAATGCAGCGGGTCGGCTCGGCTTCGTGCGCGACCGTCGTCGCCTGAATGTGGCGCTTTCACGTGCGCGAGAGGCGCTCCTTATCATCGGTGACGTGGGAACACTTGAGCGCGGATGGGCGGGTCAAGACGGAAACCCCTATCAGGAGTTGATTCGGTACCTGCGTGCCCACCCCGACGAGTGCCTGATTGAGAACATCGAGCAGGAGGTCCAGCATGGATAAGCTGCTTGCCGTCGTTCTGCGGGATTTTCCCGAGTGTCAGGTCACGCACCTGGTGGAGGCTGGTATTCCGGTATGCTTCACCCGGCTGCAGGTCGAAGTCCTGGAGCCACAGGAACTCACCATGTTCGAGACCTATTTCCTGCATGCCGTCGCTCTCGATGTGAACACTCGCGAGGACATTGCCGCCTTGCTGGGTCTCGACGATCGCGATCTGATCACGCCGGGTGCCGGTCTCTTGAAGCGGGAGTTGATCACCCAGGGACAGCCACTCGCTTCAGGTCACAGGCTCATCTCTCTGACAAAAAAAGGGCGCGATGTCCTGGGAAGCCAGCAAGCACCGCCGGTTCCTGTCCGCGCCTCGGCGCAGGTCCATTTCAACCTGTTGACCTGGACGCCGATGGCGCTTGAGGAAACTTGGTCAATCGAGCGCATGGATAAAGAGGGACTCTGCATTCTCCCTCCTTCACGGGTAGAGCGCCCCACCCTGGGTGACTTCACGGTAAAAGATGTGGATCTTGCGCTCCACAACGTCCCTTTCTTTCGAGAGAACCGGCTCATCAAGTTGCTCGAACTGAAGAAGACGACGCCGGAATACCTAGCTCCAGTCACCGTGGTGGTCCTGCACGACCGGAAGCAGCAGGATCAACGCTTTGCCGTCTACCGCAACGGAGCACTCCAGCGCGGAGAATCGGCGGTCCTGCAGCGGCACTTCGAGACCGGGCATTTTCTGCTCCCAGACGACGCTGTGGCGCTCACCGAGGAACGGCTGGAGATTCCCGCGTCACTGCCATCGACGGTGGCACATGTGGTGCAGAGCGTGGCAGACAACGAAGCGGCGCGGCATCGGCTTCAGGCGGAACTCACCGATTCCGAAACACGCCGGGGCGATACAGCTGACCGCAACGAACGGGCCCAGCTTGAGGAGCGATGCGCTCATCTTGAAGAGGAGTTGCGGAGAAATCACGAGGAAAGCGAACGTTTGAAAGTGCAACTGCAGCAGAACCAGGGGACCTTTCTTCGCACGGAGGAGCACCGTGCAGTGCTGGAACGAGCGTTGAAAGAGGCGCGGGAAGAGGTGATCATCATCTCGCCCTGGCTCAATCGCCGGACCTGTGATGATGCCCTGTGCGATCTGTTCGCGGCTGCAATCAAACGCAATGTTCGCGTGCGGATTGGGTACGGGATTACAGAACGGGCAGGCGATGCCGATGACGGACGCAACCGCGCCAATGCGCAGAAAGTCATCAGAGCCTTGAGGGCGGCTGTTGCCCGGGAAGCTTCTTCCGAGCAGGCTGCATTGCTCGATATTCAGCGGACGAGCGACACGCACCAAAAAATACTGGTGTGCGACCGTACCTTTGCCGCGCTTGGGAGCTTCAACTGGCTCTCCTATCGGGGAGAGCTGGACAGTGGGTATCGCAATGAAACCAGCATTGTGCTGCGTGAACCGGCCTCTGTCGGAGAATTAGCACGGATCTCACTTAAGGGGTGGCTACAGCAAAAGGGGTAAAGAGGAGGGCGGGCGCAGAATCGCGAACTGCTCCGATAAAAACTCATAACTACGTCTCTTCGCGGCCCTCCAGGCTACTTTCTCTACTCGCCGGTTCCTGGTTCCCCAGCTATTCTCACGCCAGCCTAATGGTGTGATGGACTACTGTAAGAGTGGGTGGCGAATTGAAGTGCTACATGGTACGTCTTCAAAGCTGCATCGGAGGAATGAGGAAGTTTTTCGTCTTCGATGCCTCACATGAAGCACTATGCTCTTTTTATTCCTCTCATTGAGGAATGAAAGCATGAAGAACATATATCTTTTAGCGCGCCAAAAATAGTGCAATGCTCGGAACATACTCCCTATGCTGGCTACGTGCGCCATGTCACGCACGATGAGATCGCCGACGCAGTCGGCTAGAATTTGAAGGAGATTCTAGGAACAACGGCTTACCTGAATTCGAAAGGAAGAGGGGACAACAGCATGCCGTTAACGCGGGCAAAAAGCGAAAGCGTTGTAGCTTGAGGCCTGCAAGTTCCGTGCAATAAGGTGAGAGCCACACTGCTCGAACCTCAACCACCGAGGATGGAAGCACGCATCTCCTGGCAGAACGCTTGAAGCCAGGGTCTTTCCGTGCTCGAGATAAAGTAGCCGTCTGGAGCACTTCACTGGAAGACTGGGGAACAATGAGTTCTCATGAAGGTGGTACGTGAGGCACCTACGTTGCGCTCGAGACGTCTCATCGTGACGGAACATGGGATCCCCTACCAGGCGCGAGCCTCATGGGGACGGAGTCACGACCTGCCAGGAGGGCTGGGAAAACCAGTCGTAGGGCGAAAGGTGACAGGGGAACCGCTCGAACCTGATGCGGCTACGCGCAATGCGGAGAGGCCAAAGGGCGAGAAGCGGCAACTGGCGAGCCGACTACCTGGAAACTCGTACGGTCGGTTCTGAGGAGGGCGGATGGAAAAGGGCCGCGCGAGCGGTACCTCGCCAGCCGCCTATCCTACTTGGGATATCCGTTCTAAAATAAGAGGGAAATGACAATGTGGAATACCTTGCCCGTTACGTGGATAAAGAGGAAAAGGTTTGCGTAGAGCTCATTGTCAGCGCACATTTATCGGAACGGATATCCCAAGCGGGATGCCTCTGCAAGGCAGAGAAGAGCATGAAAGTGCATTTTTCATATAGTATCCTCTATTTCGGGCGACTTTCGAAGGAAGTAGCCAGCACACCGGGCTCCGACCATTCGCCTCTCTTGTCATCCTTGACTACCTGCTACGTGTTGGACCATATCATGCGTCAAATCCCGCATCTGGGGATAGGTAGCTATATACTTATCGACGTAGAACTGATACTCTTGGTGCCGCGCGGGGTCCGGCTCAATCCGGCGGGCGGCGTGGACCATATGGCGGGCGGCTTCCTGGATACTCGGGTACGTTCCGGCACCCACCGCCGCCAGGATGGCCGAGCCCAGGACCCCCGCATCGGCGACCTTGGTGAGAGAAATGGGCACGCCACTCACGTCGGCATGGGTCTGCATCCACAACTGGCTCTTGACCGGGCCGCCGCTCGCGATGATCTCTTTTGGGACGAAGCCTTTTTCGCGTAGTGTCCGAAAGATGTGCTCGCTGCCATAGCAGATCCCCTCTATAATCGCCCGGTAGATATGCTTCGTCTCGTGCCGGAGGGAAAGGCCCCAGATCATCCCGCGCGCTTGCGAGTCAGTATAGGGGGTGCGGTTGCCCTGCCAGTAATCCAACACCATCAGCCCCTCCGAACCCGGGGGTACGCTCTCCGCACGCCGGTTGAGCAGGTCATAGGCTGAGATGCCTTCCTGGCGAGCCACCTCAATTTCAACGCCACAGAACTGATCCCGGAACCATTTGACGACGGAGCCAGTGGAAGCCTGGGCACCTTCTATCGTGTACTGGCCAGGCAGCACGGCGTCGGTGAAGGCGCCAAAGAACCCGGCACTGTAGATGGGCTTTGCAGCCTGCCCGAGAATGACATGCGAGGATCCGGTGATGAGGGCGACCTTGCCCGGCTCCAGCGCATTCAGACCTACCATTCCCACGTAGGCGTCCACTCCGCCTTCAGCAACAGGAATACCAGGGGGCAGGCCAAACTCCT
>WNFX01001890.1_pt1 | contig 21260 bp, 13 predicted proteins | sample 5400111 | NCBI WGS metagenome assembly WNFX01 (sample SAMN13153363, study PRJNA577476) | soil metagenome | isolation source: 40 cm soil or saprolite under grassland replicate 1 | place: USA:California | collected 2016-06-15 | reverse complement strand
CGGTGCGCACCCACACCCAGAACCTGATCGCCAAGCTCGGCGTCCACTCCACGCTGGAGTGCGTGGCCGTCGCCCTGCGCAACGGTATGCGCGTCTCCGGGGAGTGAAGCTCTCGCGTGCTGCGCCGGCCGCCCGGCACCGTATGTGGGACCCCGCATGGTGTGCCGGCCGGGGATCGGCTCGTCGCTGAAAACCGGGAGAATCTGGAAAGAAGCCGCGAGTACCGCGCGAGAAACAGCCGGTAGTGCGAATTACGTAAGCGGCGCTACGTTAACGGCGCGTTTACCGGATGACCAGGCAGCGTCAACGATTCTGTCATGGACCGAATACGCACGTGTACGTCCGCCGAAGGCGTCTGCCTCCGGCGTGCCCGATGCGGGCGTGCACGCGGGTGATGCGCTGTGCTGTCGCTGGCGGCGTCGCGGTCGCCGACTCCGGGCGAACTCGCGGCCGACTGGTGGCGCTGCGGTATCGGCCGGCCACCCGTCCCCCGGTGGCCCACGAGCCGCGCCGAACGAAGGAACGCAACAGCGGCATGGGTTTTCCGTTCCTGTCCCTGGACCCACACCACCCGACCACTGGAGTACTTGATGGAGATCATGCCGACCGATGTCGGAGCTAACGCGAACGGCGTCGCAAAGCCTTTGAAAGAGCAGTCAGTTCTGACCGCGCTTACCCGGATCGAGGTGGGACCCGCGAACGGCCACTCCCACAACGGCCACTCCCACAACGGCCACTCCCCCGACAGTCCGGCCTACCGGCACACGGTGAGCGTGATCGTCCCCGCGCTGAACGAGCAGCGAAACATCGGCTGGGTGCTCGAACGCATGCCGGCGGCCGTTGACGAGGTGGTGCTGGTCGACGGATACTCCCGCGATCGTACCGTCGAGGTCGCCCGCGCCATCGACCCGGACATCGTCGTCGTCAGGCAGAACGGACGCGGCAAGGGGGAGGCGCTGCGCAGCGGATTTCGGGCCGCGACGGGGGACATCATCGTGATGATCGACGCGGACGGCAGTATGGACCCCGCGGAGATCGACCGCTTCGTGACGCCATTGTTGAACGGCTACGACTTCGTGAAGGGCTCGCGCTTCCTCGGCGGCGGCGGCTCGACGGACCTGACGCCGATACGGCGGCTCGGCAGCCAGGCGCTCGTGCGGGTGGCGAACGCGCTGTTCCTCATCCGCTTCACCGACCTCTGCTACGGCTACTGCTCGTTTCGGCGGGAGTGCCTACCTGCGCTGGCACTGAGCGCGCACGGCTTCGAGATCGAGACCGAACTCGCCCTGCACGCGGTGAAAGCCAACCTGCGCATCGCGGAGGTTCCGAGCATGGAACTGCCGCGTCGTTCGGGTATGTCGAATCTGCATACATTCCGCGACGGGCAGAGGGTACTTCGCACCCTGGTCCGGGAACGGGTGACGCGCCGGCCACGGCCTGTCGTCGACGCTATCGAACACCGCGCCTTACTGGATTGGCGGGTTGTCAACACAGGCTCGTTCCCGAACCGACCGCCGAAGACGCCGGTCACGCCAGGAATGCTGAGGTGAAAACGCGTTCCGCCGCGACCGCGGACCTGCTGCGCCACCCGCGGCAGGCCTCGCCGGCCGGACCGGTAGAGGTGGCGAGCCCGGTACCCACAAGCGCATGGCGCGAGGTGCTGGACTCCGCCCCGATTGCGCTGCCGACCCAGACGCCGGCGTGGGTGGCGTGCGTCTGCGCGGTGGACGGGTACGAGGACGCGTCCCGGCTGTACCGGGCCCGCGACGGCAGGCGGCTGGTCCTACCGCTCGTGCGCCGTCGCCTGCTCGGCCGGGCGCTGTCGACCGAGGCCGGGTTCCCGATCGGGTGGGGTTTCGGGGGGCTGCTCGGCGAAGGGGGCGTGGTCCATCCCGAGGACGTGGGAATGGTCGTCGCCGATCTGGCGCGCGGGCACGCCTTGCGCGTTCAGCTGCGACCCGACCCGACGACGGCGCCCACGTGGGAGGCGGGGATGCCGCCCGGGGTGCGGGCCGAGCCGCGGATGGCACAGAGCCTCTTCCTCGAAGAGGGCTACGACGTGATCTGGCGGACCCGGTTCCGAAGCGACACCCGGAACCGGGTCCGCCGCGCGGAGCGTGCTGGTGTCGTCGTCGAGCGCGATGACACCGGCCGCCTCGTACCCGTCTTCCACAGCCTGTACGCGAAGTCCGTCGCCCGGTGGGCACGGCGGGACCGTCATCCGGTCGCGCTGGCGCGCTGGCGGGCGGCGCGGCGGGAGCCGGAGCGCAAGCTGACCAAGGTCGCCGCGATGCTCGGTGGGGACTGCCGCGTCTACGTCGCGTTCGCTGACGGTCGGCCGGCCGCCGCGATCGTCGTGCTCTTCGGCACGACGACCGCGGCCTACTGGCGGGGTGCGATGGATGAGGATCTCGCCGGCCGGACCTACGCCAACTACCTGCTGCACCGCACCGCGATTGAGGACGCCGCCGATGCCGGCTGCGCGGCCTACCAGATGGGCGACTCTGCCCCGGGTTCTCCTCTGGCACTCTTCAAGAGCCGCTTCGGCGCCGTCGAGCAGCACTACGCCAGCTACCGGATCGAGCGCCTGCCGATCACACCGCTCGCGGATCACGCCCGCAAGGGTATCCGGACAGCGGTCCACTTCGGACATATCCGGGAGGAGTGACCACATGGTCGTGCCCGTCGAGATGCGCCCCAGGCTCGCACTTCCGGCGATGCTGGATGCGGATGGGCGCTCCCTCACGCGGGCCGTCCTGTCCGCACTGGACGAAGCCAACGTGAGGTGGTGCCTCGTGCGCGGGCACGCCGGCGGTGACGTCGATGTCCTCATCGCGGCGACCAACCTCCCCCGGGCGGCGGCGGTCATGCGCGAGCACGGCCTGCTGCGGCTGCCGGCGTACGGCCGGGGCACACACGTGTTCTTCCTCGGACTCGACGAACCCACCGGCACGTGGGTGGAGTTCGACCTGGTCACGGAGCTGGCCTTCGGTCCCCACTTCGAGGTCGGCACCGGTGCCGCCGAGGTGTGCCTGGCGCGGCGGCGCCGCAGCGCCGGCGTGTGGGTACTCGACCCCGAGGACGAGTTCTGGGCACTGCTGCTGCACTGCGTCCTCGACAAGGGAACCTTCGCCGAAAGCCATGTGCAGCGGCTGGAGCAGTTGAGGACCGTCGCGTCGCTCGACAGCCCACTCGTACGCGCAATGCCGCCGCAGGTCCGGTGCCCGGTTCTTCTCGAGCACGCGCGGGCGTCGGAGTGGGCGGCCCTGACCGCAACTCGTCGCCGCATCCTGCGGAGCTGGTGGCGCGCCGCGCCTACCGCCGTCGCCGGGGCCTGGACCCGCACCGTCGCGCTCCGGCTCGCCGAGCGCCCGCTGCAGGTCTGGAGCATGCGAGGCACGAGCGTCGCCCTGCTGGGCCCGGACGGTTCGGGCAAGTCGACACTCGCGGCCGGGATCCAGTCCACGTCGTACTTCCCGGTTCGCCGGGTGTACATGGGGCTCTGGCCGGCGAGCGATAGGCCGCAGGCGAGGGCCAGGATCGCGTTGCGTATCGCGAGCCGCCCGTTGGTGCTGTGGCGGCGCTATCTCGCTGCGCTCGGGCACCAGACGCTAGGGCGGCTGGTTGTGTTCGACCGATACACCTACGACGCGCTGCTTGCGCCGCGTGGATCGCTGAAGTGGCTCATGCGGCCGTACCTCCGGATGCTGAGTCGGTCCTGCCCGCCGCCGCATCTCGTCATCCTGCTCGATGCCCCGGGTGAGGTCCTCCACGCCCGGTCCGGCGAGTACGACCCGGCCGGTCTGGAGGCCGAGCGGGACCAATACCACCGCCTCGCCGGGCGGATCCCGAACATCGTCCGCATCGATTCGGACCGGCCGCCGCAGGCCGTCCTCGCCGACGTCATACGGGTCATCTGGCGGCACTACCGGAAGAGGGCCGGCCGGTGAGCATCGCCCGAGCGGTGTCCTGGAGCCCGCCACTGCCGCGCCCCGGCCGGTACCGGCGGCCACGGCGGGCGTGGATGTGTGAGGTTGCACCGCGGCTCGTGGCCGCCGCCGTCCCAGTCGGGACGGACAGCGCCTGGCGGACCCAGGCCGTGACCTTCACCAGCACCTTCGTAGCCGTCGCCGCGGTCGGCAGTGCAGCGACCTCACGTCGGTTCGTGGTGAAGGTGCCGTGCACGACCGAGGGCGTCGACAACCTGCGCCGCCAGGCGGACGTGCTCGCCGCGCTGCACGCCGACCCCAGGCTCCGCGGCTGGCCCCCGGTCATGCCGCGGTGCGTCGGGCAGGGTGAGTTCGACGGCTGGCATTACTGGGTGGAGGAGCGGCTACCCGGTACCCCGGTGACCAAGACGGTGCTGCGGCGCGCGCGGCACGACGGGCCGCTCGACACGGCGGTCCGCCTCATCGATGACTTTCACGCCCGCACCAGCCGGCAGCGGCTGCTCGACCAGGCCGGACTCGAGGCGTGGGTGCGGGGGCCACTGCGCCGGATCGAGAATTTCTACGCCACCCGGGACCGGCCGGCGGGGCTCTTCGACGCCCTGGACCGGCTGCGTGGCGAACTGGTGACCGTGCTGGCCGGTCACTCCGTCCGTACCTGCTGGATCCACGGCGACTTCTGGCCGGGAAACCTCCTCGCGGCCGACCGGACCGTGACCGGTGTCGTCGACTGGGACCAGGCCCAGCCAGATCAGCTCCGGCTGCACGATCTTCTCCACCTTCACCTCTTTTCCCGGCGGCTGATGAGCGGAGAGGAGCTCGGCGACATCGTCGTCCGCGCCGTCCACTACGGGATCGCCGACGAGATCGGCGTACCGGCCGACCAGGTGGCCGCGTGGCTGGACGGCATACCGGAACGAACCGCGATCCTCCTCTACTGGCTACGTCACGTCTCACTGTTTATCCAGTCGGCGGGTCACGGCGACAGCCGCCGCTGGCTTCGCGGCAACGTCGAACGCGTCCTCGCCCGTGCCTGCGGCGCCGGAGCGGACCGCCCACCACCCCGCTCTCATGTGCCTTCATAAGGCGTAGGGGTTAGCCATGATCACGAACGGTAACCTGCCAACATCAGTGATATTGCTGCCGGTCACGCACCGGCGTGACGAGGTTCGGTCGCAGCGCCGTCCCAGTCACATCGTTCGCGTCATGGTGGCCATCGCCGCGCTCGTCGCGGCCGCGGTCGTCGCTTGGCCGTTCGTGCCGTCCGCGGCTGCCGGACTCACCCCGCACCAACGACAGATCGCGACCGGCGCCAGCGCATCGTCGTCCTCGTCCTTTAGCCTGACCGTCCCTGCCGGCGTGAGCACTGTCGCCGACCGGCACCTGGTCGTGGCCTACCTTTTCTCCGGCACGGGCGGCGAGTCCGTGACGTCCGTGACCGACACGCACGGCAACACGTACCGGATGGATGCCGTCAAGGGAAACGCGGGCACATCTGGATTGAAGGTCGTGATCGCCTCCGCGAAGATCACTTCCCCGATCTCGGCGGGCGACACCGTGACCGTCACGCAGAGCGTATCGACGACCTATCACGCCATGCAGGTCTACGAGTTCGACAACTTCGAACCGACATCCTGGGTGGACAAGACCGCCACGGGGAACAGCGCGACCGCTGCGACCTCGATCACCACGTCGACAACGGCGACGACAGCCCAGGCGAGCGAGACTCTCCTGGCCGTCGTCGGATTCGGTGACCAACCCGCGACGCTCACGTCGAACTCCGGCTGGAACGACTCGGGGACGGTCGCGGCCGGGCCCACGACGAAGCAGAAGTCGCTTGCCGTTGCGGTCAGGGATGTCACGTCGACGGGCAATTTCGCGTACTCGGGCCAGCTGTCAACCGCCGACCAGTCGGTCTCAGCGCTGGTTACGTACCGCACGGCTACGTCGTCGGGACCGACCGTCGCCCCGGTGGCCTCATTCACCGCATCGCCGACGTCGGGCTACGCCCCGCTGGCGGTGCAGTTCACCGACACCTCGACCGGTACGCCGACGTCGTGGGCCTGGGACTTCGGGGACGCAAGCACGTCGACGGCGCAGAACCCGAGCCACACGTACGCGACTTCGGGGACGTACACGGTGGCGTTGACCGCGTCGAACTCGGCGGGCGGCAACACGGTGACCCGGAGCAGCCTGATCACGGCCTCCTCCGGAAACTTCGGCTTCCAGGACATGTCCACGCAGGGCACGGGAGGCGCCGCCACGGGTGAGAAGCCGGAAAGCAAGCTGTGGTTCAACGACGGCTCGTGGTGGGGTGTGCTATTTGAAAGCGTGAGCCAGACCTACCACATCTTCCGGCTCGACCGGACCCAGGAGACGTGGATCGACACGAAGATACTGGTAGACAACCGGCCCAAGAGCCGCGCGGACACGCTGTGGGACGGCCAGCACCTCTACGTGGCGTCGCACGTGTTCGCGACGTCCGCGGCGGCCGCCGCCGCGGGCAACCCCGCCCGGCTCTCCCGGTACAGCTACGACTCCGCGAGCAAGGCGTACTCGCTCGACAGCGGCTTCCCGGTGTCGATCAGCGACTACTCGAGCGAGACGCTCACCATCGACAAGGACTCGACGGGGGCGGTCTGGGCGAGCTGGGCGCAGGGCTCCCAGGTCTACGTCAACCGCACCACCGGCGGCGACACCGCGTGGGGGACGCCGCTCGTCCTGCCGGTGACCGGGGCCGGCAATCTGACCACTGACGACATATCCGCCGTCGCCGCGTTCGGCAACAAGATCGGCATCATGTGGAGCAACCAGGCCGCGTCGGCCATGTACTTCGCGGAGCACCAGGACGGTGACCCGACCGGCACGTGGCAGCAGAGCCGGACCGCCGTGCAGGGCCCCAACTCCGCCGATGACCACATCAACCTCAAGGCGCTGCAGGGCGACCCTGCCGGCCACGTGTTCGCGGCCGTGAAGACCAGCCTGGACGACGCCGGCGCGACCAGCTCGGCGCCACAGATCCTCGTGCTCGCACGCGACCCGGCCACCGGGGACTGGTCGAGCACACCGTTTGCGCGCATCAGCGACTGCCACACCCGTCCGATCCTCATGCTGGACTCGCAGCACCAGGTCCTGCACGTGTTCGCCACCGCACCGGACAGCGGATGCCCGTTCTCCGGCTCGGCGGGCACGATCTTCGAGAAGACGTCACCGATGTCCGCCATCTCGTTCCCATTGGGCCGGGGCACACCGGTGATTCGCGACGCGGCATCTCCCAACCTCAACAACGTGACGTCGAGCAAGCAGAGCGTGAGCGACGCCACCGGACTCGTGGTGATGGCCAGCAATGACGTGACCAAGCGGTACTGGCACGCGGACCTGCCGCTGCAGTGATCTGGGCCGTACTCCGTCGTATTCGAAAGGAGAGCGAGTGACCGCGAGGAAAGCTCCGGCGTCGATCGTCATCACCTGCTTCACCGACCAGCGCTGGTCGCAGCTGGCCGCGGCGATCGAGTCCGCGCTCGGCCAGACGATGGCCCCACAAGAGGTGATCGTCGTGGTTGACCACAATGACGATCTGCTTTTCCGGGTCGGTGGCCGCTGGCCCGAGGTCAGTGTGATGGCGAACCGGTTCGACCGGGGCGCCTCCGGTGCTCGCAACACCGGCGCCTTCCAGGCCCGATCACCGGTTGTCGCGTTCCTCGATGACGACGCGGTGGCCGATCCCAAGTGGCTTGAGCTGCTGGTCCGGTGCTTCGAGGACGAGTCGGTGGTGGGAGCCGGTGGCGGGGTCACGGCCGCATGGGTCGACCGCCAGCCGGCGTGGTTTCCCGCCGAGTTCGCATGGGTCGTCGGCGCTTCCTACCGTGGCCTTCCCGAGGACGTCAGCGAAGTTCGCAACGTCTGGGCGGAGAACATGGCGGTCCGTACCGACAGCTTCGTCGCTGCCGGTGGTTTCCGGCTCGGATTCGGAAAGGTCGGCACCCGGTCGAGTCCAGAGGACACGGAGCTGTGCATCCGAATGACGCTGGGCCGCGGCCGCTGGCTGTACGCGCCGGCGGCGCAGGTCGCTCACCACGTGCCGGCGGAGAGGACGACATTCCGCTTCTTCCTGCGCCGTTGTTACGTCGAAGGCGTCGGGAAGGCGGCTCTCGCGGGTCTCACGTCGTCCGATTCACTCGATGCGGAACGCGACTATGTGCGCCAGCTGGTCCCCCGGGCGATCGGCCGGAACCTCCGCGAGGCCGCGCGTGGCAGGCGCCTGTCACCAGCCGCTCGGGCGGGCGCGATGGTCGCCGGAGTGGCCAGTGCCGGTGTCGGTTATGCGCGCGGTCGGCTGGCAACCCGACCAGGCGCGACGAGCGTGGCAATGACGGCGGGTTCGGCCGCTGCCGCATCGAGGGAGTCCTGAATGCCGCCACTTGTCCTGGAGCCGCCGATGGCCCCCGGTCCCCCACCGGACTGGTCCGGCAGCCTGTGGGTGGGCTCGGTGGACATGTCGAGTCCGGTGGCCGACCGTATCGCACTGGTCGGCGCCGATGGATACCGGCGGGCGCGGCTGCTCGTCCGGCACGGCCGGCAGCCCCGAGGATTCGTCGAGGTCGACGTACGCGATAGCAGTGTCTCCGCGGACGAGCTTCGACGGCACGCCTCTGCACTGCCCGCGCCCTCTGCAGGCCGGACCCCGGAAAAGCCACCTCCGGTGAGTGTCGTTCTGTGCACCCGGGACAGAGCCGAGCCGCTCCGAGCGGCGCTCACCTCCCTGCTAGCGCTGCAATACCCGCGGTTCGAGATCGTCGTCGTGGACAACGCGTCGGCGACCGAGGCGCCCGCGGGCGTCGTCGCATCGATCGGCGACCCCCGGGTACGACTCGTCAAGGAGCCGCGGCCGGGTCTGGCACGCGCCCGCAACCGCGGTATCTTGGCGGCGTCCCATGACATCGTCGCGTTCACCGACGACGACGTCGTCGTCGACCGCTGGTGGCTGTGGGGACTGATCGACGGTTTTGCCGCCGGCGCGGACGTCGCCTGCGTCTGTGGCATGGTCGCCAGTGCCGAGCTGCGCAGCTTTCCGCAAGCCTACTTCGACGCTCGCGTCACGTGGGCGCGCAGGTGCTCCCCACGCATCTACAGCCTCTCGACACCGCCGCGCAACCAGCACCTGTTTCCCTTCCAGGTCGGCGCGTTCGGGACGGGGGCCAACTTCGCCGTGCGCCGCCGGGCAGTCGCCACCCTCGGTGGCTTCGACGAGGCGCTGGGCGTCGGATCGCAGACCCGAGGGGGCGAGGACATCGACATGTTCGTCCGGGTGCTCCTCGCCGGCCACCAGCTCGTGTATCAGCCCTCGGCGCTGGTGTGGCACCGGCATCGAGCCGACATGGGCTCTCTACACGAGCAGATCTCGGGCTACGGACTCGGTCTCGGGGCCTGGATCACCAAGCTGATGTGTGACCGGCAGACCGCCCGTATGGTACTCCAGCGATCATGGAGGGGGGTGAGGCATGCTCGGAGGATGACCCGGGTGAGCGTGGACCATGGGCGGGCGCCGTCGGAGCAGCGGGCCGGCAACCGGCTGCGCACGACCGAGTTGTGGGCGTTGGCGCGCGGTCCGCTGGCATATGCCCGGGCCCGCCTGTCCGGCGCGCGTAAGGCTCCCCTGCGACGGGTTGCCGATAATGACTCCGACCGGGCACGGACCAGGGTATTGCGTGGGCATGCAGGAGTGGGATGACGGACCGACCGATGACATCGACGCCCTCCATCACCACGCGTGGCGGGTCGACCACCGTGCCGCACGATGACCGGGAATTCAAGAATCCGACGTCTAGCACCACATGGCGCCGCCCGGCTCGCCCTCGCAACCTGCCGCGCCGTAAAGCGGTCTGGCTCGCCTGCGGCGTAGCTGCCGCGCTGGCCGGCCTGCTCGCATCCTCGACGCAACTGGGCCGGTTCGTCGATTCTCTCAGAGATGCGAAAGGCGTCGAGGGCGTCCTCAACGGTTCGGCGACCGCTGATGTATCCAAATGGCGGGCCGGCTCGGATGTCGGACCGGTGACACTGACGCGCGTGCCGATCGGACGTAACCCGTCACGTACCAGCACAGCCGTCGACATCCACCGCTCGGCCGGCTTGGGCAAATGGACCATGGTCCTCGCCGGTCTGCGCACGCCCGAGACCTTCTTCCGGACCGGGCGCACATATCGGATGCAGGCTTACGTGCGTGACCTGAACGCCTCCGGCCAGAGCATCGGCATTCTCCTCGCCAACAGCAACTTCGAGCACCGGCCCACCCAGGTGAACAAGTACGAAGGCTACACCGACGATTCCTGGCACCTTCTGACACGCACGTTCGTCTGCACTGGGCGCGGATCTTCCGACACCGGCCTCTATTTCGAGCTCCCGTCGTCGAGGGCCCTGCATTGGCAGGTGACGGCCGCCAGCGTCCGCGAGGTGGAACCGGCGCACCCGCGCCGCGTCTCCGGGCCAGCGACGAAGGTGCTGTCGTTCACCGGTGCTGCCGGGTCGGCGCCTGACCCGATGGTGTGGACCCACGAACTCGGCGGGCACGGCTGGGGAAACGGGGAGCTGCAGACCTACACGGCGAGCCCATCCAATGCGCAGGTGGACGGGCGCGGCCACCTCATCATCTCCGCCCGTCGCGAGGATGCCACCGGGCCCGATGGCATTGCACGCCAATACACCAGTGCCCGTATCACGACGAAGGGCAGGTTCGAGGTGTCGCCCGGCTCGTACGTGGAGGCCTCCATCCGCGCTCCGGTAGGCGAAGGCATATGGCCCGCCTTCTGGCTCGTCGGGAGCAACATGTCGGAGGTCGGCTGGCCCGCCTGCGGCGAGTTGGACATCCTCGAGGTGATCGGAGCCAATCGGACGGTCGCCCACAGCACGGTGCACATGGCGACGCGGTCCGATCCCGGCAGGGACGCACCGTTCCCGATAGGCAGGAATGAGGGCAAGGTCGATCTCGGGCACCCGTTGGACAGCCGGTCTCACCGCTACGGCGTCTACTTCGACGGCTCGATGGTCCGGTTCTATATCGACCGTCGGGAGCACCTGGCGTTCGGGGTGGAGGATGCCTTCGCCTCCGGCCGTACCTGGCCGTTCGACAGCCCTCAGCACGTGGTGCTCAACGTGGCCGTCGGTGGCACCGGTGATCCGTCAGGCACCGAATTTCCGAACACCATGACCGTGGGTGCCGTCTCCATCTGGAAGGGTGGTACGCCCTTCTGACCGTGCCGCTTTACGTCCCTGTCCAGTGCCGCCGCAGCCGCGCCCATACGGCCCGATGCGCCTCCTCGCGCACGACGGCGATCGCCTGCGTCGCGTCGATGACCGCGCTGTCGGCGCGGGTGCGGGCGATGTCGAGATACGAGAGGCGGCGACGCTCCAGTTCGTCGATCCCCTGCTCGCCCTTTCGCGCGAACATGACCTCGGCGGGAGCGTCCAGCACGAGCACGAGCTGCGGCTCGGTGCCGATCCGTCGCACGAGCGCCGCTGTTGCGCGCCCGCGGCGGTCCAACTCGGGCGAGGGCAGCAGCACGTCGTAGGTGAACCTGTCCAGCAAAACGAGACGTCCGCGTGCCCGCTGAAACCGCGCCTGGGCCGACCGCGCTATGAGTCGGAGCATGCGCTGCGCCAACCGGGCGCCGGGGATGTAGCGCAGCCACCGGTCCCACGGATACTCCCGCCAGACGCCCATGTAGACGTAAGCGGACGGAACGGGCAGCGTCGCCCTCAGTCCGTCCGCGAGAGTGGTCTTGCCCGCACCGTCGGGCCCGATGATGGCGACACTGATCCCGCTGGGACGTGCGGCCGACCGTAGCGCACGCGTCACCCGGCGGCTCGCGTCGCGGGCATCTGCGAGGAAGGGCGCATACCGGTGTTTCCGGCGCCAGGCGCGCACGAACGCCGGTCGCAGTGAACCCACGCGCTGCCACTCGCCCCGGCGCACCAGTTCAAGCCACTCGGCACTGGACGTCGCTCCCCGGCTGGCCAGGTCGGCGAGCGGACCGGTGGATCGCGACCGCTGGCTGAGGCGCACGAGGTCGTCCGATGGGACCTCACGGCCACTCAGGAGGCGATGCAGCAGCAGGTGCCAGAACGCGTCATCCACGCGGAGACGGTAGTGGTCACTACTCCGGACGCGACGGTCCAGCAGCTCAGGAGCGGTCGCGGTCGTCAGCTCCCGGTGCCTGCCGAAGTCGACACTGTCCGTGACATCGAGCCGCACCCACATCCGCGAATGATCGTCGTATCCGAGAAAGCAGCGGTGCCTCCCCCGGCCGACCGATGGGAGCGCGGCGAAGCCGATCGAGCGCAATGCCGCGTCGGCGCTGCTCACGGCGTCGGATTCGACCAGGAGGTCAAGGTCGCAATCACGATCGAGCGCGCTTGCGTCGGCAGGTAGGACGAGCCAATATATGCCCGTTGCATCGAGCGCCTCGAACGCGGCGCCCAACAGCGGCGGCGGAGAAGCACCCGCCGCCGAGCTTGTCCTCGGGTCGTCGGCCGCCGCTCCCGGCGTCAGTGCCACGACCCCTCCAGCGACAATGTCCCTTACGTATCTTTCTTGTCGGTGCTTTCGAGCATAACCGCATCCTGCGGCGAGAGCACTTTCGAAATCGCCGTTCCCGCGGGTAGCGTCGTTGTGCAGCCGCCGAGGCCGTGGAGTCGTGGGAGGGAGCGGCCTTGTCCAGAAAGACAACGAGGTCCCGAAACACGACGATGCGGAGCCTTTCGCTGCAGCGGCTTGTCGGGCGTCCAGGCTACCCACCGCCGCCGTCAGATTTCACGCCCACGCGGATCATCGTCGTCGACGTCGAGCAGCCCCTACCCTCGATCGAGCGCGGCCGCACCCCCTTGGGCGAGCCGTACGCGACGGCCGAGATCCTCGTCCGCCTGCACGCCCGCCCGCTGGGCATGCTTACGGTCGACCTAGCCGCGGATCCCGTGCCGGCAGCGCGGCTCCAGGCGTTGATCGATCAGCGATGGGGCGACATCATCCGGCACCACCTGGCGTCCGATGACGGGCACCCGCCGGAGATCGCCCGCTCGGACGGCTGGAACGAGTGCGTGCTCCGCCCCGCATCATCTCCGCCCTGGGTCAGCGTGGTCGTGCCGACCTACCGGCGTCCGGCCGACCTCGCCCGGTGCGTCGACTCGATCCTGGCCACGGAGTACCCGCTGCTCGAGGTGATCGTCGTCGACAACGGGCCGCAGGAACCCGATACCGCGGTGCTGGTGGCGGAGAGGTACGCGGCGGATCACCGCGTCCACTATGTGAGCGAGCGGACGCCGGGCGCTTCGCGGGCGCGCAACCTGGGGGTACGCGTGGCGCGCGGCGAGATCGTCGCCTTCGCCGATGACGACGTCGTCGTGGACCGGCACTGGCTCGCCGCGCTCACGCACGCACTGATCGCCCACCCCGACGTGGCATGCGTCACCGGGCTCGTCATTCCGGCCGCTCTGGATACGCCGGTACACCTGTGGTTCGAGCAGTTCGGCGGCTTCAACCGGGGCTACCGGCAACGGGTTTTCGATCTGGGCGACCGGCGCGGGGACACCCTGCTCTACCCGTACACCGCGGGCGCGCTCGGCGGGCTGGGCAACTCCGCCTTCCGGCGCTCGGTCCTCAGGCAACCAGATGCCTTCGACGTGACGCTCGGCCCGGGGACGCCGGCGTTCGGCGCCGAGGACCAGGATGCTTTCGTCGCCCTGCTGCGGGCCGGCGGCCGGGTGCTCTACGAACCGACGGCGCTGGTGCGTCACCGCCATCGTGATGACTACGCGGATCTTCGCTGGCAGGTGTTCACCTACGGGGCCGGCCAAACCGCCGCGTTCGTGCACTGGGCGCTGGGTGACCGGGCCGTCGCGATGGACCTGCTACGCCGCGTCCCCGCCGTCCTGCCGTTGGCGTTCGGCCTGCGCCGAACCGGCGCGTCGCCGGAGACTGCGACCGAGGCGTGCCGGCGGGAGCTGAAGTGGCTTGAACGGATGGGATACCTCTACGGCCCGGTCGCCTACGCACGGGCTGCCTTGCGGCGCCGGAGGATGGATTCGCGCGCCGTGCCAGTACCCGCCGCGTCGTCATGAACGCTCGGGAGGTTGGTGATGGGCGGGTCGCCGTCGTCTCCCCGCACCTGGACGATGCTGTGCTCTCGGCATGGTTGGTTCTCACGAGCACCCGGCCCGTGAGCGTCATCTCATGCTTCGCAGGCGTCCCGGAACCGTCGGTACAGGGTTTGTGGGACAAGAAGACGGGCAGGTCGTCGGCGGCAGCCGCGGTCGCTGCCCGCAGGGCCGAGGACGTGGCGGCGCTCGGCCTCTCGGAGAGCGAGGCGGTGCACCTCGACCTGCTCGACGAGCAGTATCGTGGCGAGCGTGAGCCGCCTCGCGCGGAGCTGGTCGCACTGCTCCGGGAGCACCTCGCTGGCGCGCGCGAAGTCTGGCTGCCCGCTGGTCTGGGCGGTCACACCGACCACCTCGCTGCGAGAGACGCGGCGCTGGTGGCGACGACGCCGACGCAGCGGGTGCGCGTCTATGCGGACCTCCCCTACGCCGGGCAGCCGGCCTGGCCGGTCGATGTGACCCACGCTCCCCGTGACCTCGCTGTGCATTGCCTGCTTTCCGTGCTGAGGCGCCCGGTGCCGGCCGAGGAGTGGCGGTCGGCCCTAGACGGGGGCGGTGTCCGGATGCGGCGGGCACAACGTCACGTCGTCAGGCTGACGCCGCCGCAGAAGCGGGCGAAGGTAGCGGCCCTCCGCCGTTATAGCTCCCAGCTCGCCGCGCTGCGGTGCGGACCGCGGCACCCTCTCCGCGAGCGCCGGCTGTTCGCGTATGAGGTCCACTGGACGATCGACGGTATCTAGCGCGGGCCGGGCGGGCGGGTAGCGGCGCGTAAGCCCGGTGCGAAGCGGCGGCTGTTCACCTGCGCCAGGACCCACCCGAACCATGCGAGCGAGGCGACCACGAGCACACCCCGCAGGACGAGGTAAGCGGTGCTCGTCGGGAGCGCAGGCGACAGCAATGCCACGACGACGGCCGCCGCGACCTGGAGTAGGCGCATCGGCGAATTGCGCTGCGTCGGGAGCGCATCACCGGCCCGCAGCAGCAGAAGCACATGCAGGACCGCGTAGGCCAGGAACGTCGCGACGGCAGCCCCGAGTAGCTCGAATCGCGGCACCAGGAGCAGGTTGAGGACGATGTTCGTCACCGCCGCCACGCCTGTCGCCGCGGCGATCATGCCAGATCGACCCTCCGCAAGGAGAGCGCATCTCGCGGACAGACCGGCGGTGTAGGGCACGGCGCTCACGATCACCACGGCTGTGACGAGCACCAGGTCATCAGGTCGATACTCCGCCGGCGCCCAGAGACGAAGGACCAGCGGCGAGCCGATGGACAGTCCGACGACGACGGGCGCCAGCAGGCGGTACAGGGCGTCCCGGCTCGCAGCCAACACGGCGCCCCGTTCGCCCGCCACGTCGAGAGCGAAGAGCCGGGGCATCCACGATGCGCTGAGAACGCCGAGCAGGAGGATCGGCATGTCGCCCACGTTGTAGGCGACCTGGTAGCGGGCGACGGCCGTGAGCCCCAGCTTGGCTTGGACGATCAGCCGATCCGAGGACCCGAGCACGAACGTGCAGAGCACGGCCGGGACCAGCGGCAGCGCATAAGAGAGCGCGGCGCGGGCGAGCTGACTGTCGCGCAGCCGCAGTGGCTTCGGCGGCGCGAGACACAGCGCCATTACTGCCGCGACGATCTGCAACAACAGCTGGGCCAGGATGAACATCGTTGCCGTCGGATGCACGACGACCACCAGGAGCAGGCCCGCCGCCGCCGCGCCCACCGACTGCAGAAGACTCACGCAGCTGAACGCGAGAAGCCTGTCGTGGCTGCGCAGCAGTGCGAGGGACGCGCTCACCAACGCGGAGACACCGGCCCAGTACACCGCTAGCCGCAGCGCGCCGCCGTAGCTGTCGAACCCTAGGTATCGGCTCCACAGCGGACCCGTACCATCGGCCAACACCGTCACGACGGCGGCCAGGATCAGGGTGAGCATCAGCAGCCGGCGTGCCTCCGTTTCGCCGCCGGAGCCGGCGTAGTGCCGCTGGATGGCCGTACGCAGCCCGAGGCCGGCCACGACGACCAGGACCTGCATGACTGCGGTCGCGGCCGCGACGGCGCCGAACTCCGGTGTACCCAGCACCCGCGTGATCGCCGGGGTCAGGGCGGCGGCGGCAACCAACTGGAGAGCCCACATGAGCATGTACAGGGAGTCGCGGCCGAACAGCCCCCGTACGGCGCGGGCGACCGTATCGTCGACCGGCACACCTGAGGCGGCTTCCGGTGTCGGCGCAGGCCGCCGATGCGTCCCGCCGGGCCGCCCCTCCCGCAGCCCACTCACGCCGCGTCCTGGTGGTATCGCGTGGGTTCGAACCGGAAGAGGTAGGTGCCGTCCTGGTGGAACGCAACCTCCCAGTAGGGCGACCGGCGGAAGGCGTCGCGAAGCGCCACGAACTGGTCCGGCGTCTGGAGACCGTACGCGCGGGCGTAGTAGGAGGAGACCGGCGACCAGACCGCGTAGAGGTGCGCGGTATCCGGCGGCTCGCGCGAGAACCGGAGGAACCGCTCGGTGAGCGTCTTCACCTGGAGGTCCGCCTGAAGGTAAGGCTCCTGCCGCACCGGATCGTTCAACTTGTCCCTCCGAATCGCCTGGAAGTTCCCGGTCTGTGGCGGAAGCGAGGTGGGCAGGTCCCCGGCGCCCAGCGCGAGCACGTAGTGCGTTGTGATCGGATACGTCCGTTGCTGCTGGAAGTAACGGAAAGCGGCCACGTCGGACGGGCGCATCACGTTTATCGCGTCGAGGCCAAACGATGCGACCAGGAATGTCCCGGCAAGTGCCGACGTGACCACGAAGAGCGCGGGCCGGGTGACCAGGCGACGAGACGACGAGAAGCAGTGTGCGGCCAGCACGGCCAGCCACGGTATGCCGAACAGCGCTGCCCGGAAGATCCCCTCCTGACCGTATGGGTTGATGGCGACGAGGACCAGGCCGACGGTCGAGCAGCAGGCCAGGGCCCAGGTCCGGAGCCTGCGCCGGTAACGAAGCAGCGCGAGGGCAGCGATGGCGCCCACGATGACGATCCCCAGAACGAGCGCCTGCCACGCCTCGTTGACGATGGCCAGCCGTTCCAGGCCGGGCGATTCGACGGTCTTCGGCGGCCGGAAGTTATACGCGCGCCCGATCGCCTTCCAGGAGATGAAGTCAGTCAGCGCACCGCGGTGGAGCACCGCCCAGAGCAGCGCGGGGACCAGGACGAGCAGCGGCGTCCACCACGGCCGGACCTGCCTGAACACGACGAGGACGACCAGGGCACCACCGACCGTGTACGGGCTGAGCTGGTGGGACACCGCGAGCACCCAGGCAGCGACGAAGATCATCGTCAACCGGGGGATGTGTTCGCCCTTCGACAGCGCGAGCCCGATCGCCGCCATGCCGATCACGAAGCCGACCGACTGAGGCGAGAAGTAGTCTGCGCCGATGGGGTCCGCGAGCACCGCGAGCGCGACGGCGGTCCACGCCTGATACGGGCGCCTGAGGACTTGCCCGAACAGGAAGCGCAGCGCCGCGATCCGGAACAACCCCAACAGCGGTGGCCAGAACGTGGCCAGCCGCATCGGGTCACGTATGCCGGTGATGTCACAGAGCCACGCCGTCGCGCCGAAGAAACCGGGCCACGCATTGTAGATCTCGATCGCCGAATCCAGCCGGTGCAGCTCGCGGATCTGGAGCACGAGGTCGACGTGTTTGGCCGCCACCTGGGAGCGAGGTCCGTCGTACACGATGGCGGGGGTGAGCGTGAGCACGATGACGAGCAGCACCACCGGGACGGCGAGCTGCCACTCCTCGTTCGCCCGCGCGAGCGCCAAGGCGACAAGGATGAGCGCCAGGCCGGCGTACCAGGCGATCCCGATCTTGGTGAGGAAGCCGAAGAACCCGGGGTCCAGGTGCCGGTGCGCGAGAGCCGAGTTGAGACAGAGGATGCCGCCGATCCCGGCGCCCAGCATCGCGGGCGAACGGAGGAACGCGGCCGCCCGGAGCGGGGTCGGGTGGCTCCCGTCGGACAGTGCATCCTCTGTCGGCGGCGAACTCCGACGCGACAACTCCCCGTCCGCCGTGGCCCGCCGCAGACCGGCCAGGTGCAGCGGCACGCACACCACGACCACGGCGACGAACATGGCCATGGAATGCCAGTGGCGTAGGACGAGCGCCGCCACGGACACCAGCGTCAGGACCGCCAGGCTGGTCACCATCGTGAGTGTCAGGCGCGCCGGGAGTCGAAGCGCCCGGTTCATCTGCCACGGTGCCGAGCCCACCCCGAGCAGGCAGAAGATCAGGAAACTTCCCAGACGCGTGGCGTCGGCGCCGACCGCGAAGGCCGTTGCCCCGGTCACGAGGGAGCCCAGGCTCAGCAAGGAAATGGCGAGCCGAGCCGTCGCGGTGTCCGCCGCCGCCTCCGACCAGGGCTGCGAGGTGGAGCTCAGCCGAGCGCGCGCATACAGGAACGGTCCGGCGGCCCAGCCCATGAGCTGCCTGTGCGCGGTCCCTCTGGGCGCTCTGGTGAAGTCGCCTAGGCGTTCGCCGGTCTTGGAGGGGGTACCGGTGGCTCTGTGCAATGCCGACGGGACCTGACGGAGGACGTGCCACGTGGTCCGCGGTTGAGCCAGGCATTTCGTGACGACGGCGGAAAGCGACGCACCAGACTCGAACATCTGGGTGAGCAGTGCGATGTGGTCGGCGCGGTGGTGGCGCCAGACGAGCGCGGACGGCTCGTACGCGATCGTTCCCGCTGCGACCAGGGTTCGCAGGAAGACATCCAGGTCTTCGCCCCCGTGGGTCTTCGCACCCGCACCGAGCGCCTCGTCGAAACCGCCGATGTGCTGCAGGAAAGCTCGGTCGAAAGCGGCGTTGGCCCCGGTCCCGAACCCACGCACCGCGGACGGGGACAAGGAGCTGACCCCTCGCTCCGGCCGCAGGTCGAACACTTCGGCCGTCATGCGGGTGGACCATGCCGGCGCCCGCGCGTCGAGGTACGCCTCGGACTCGGTCGTGATCCTCGCCGTGCAGACGAGTCCTGTCACACATGCGATCTTGAGACCGCTCTGAAATCCCCTCACCAGACCGTCGACCCACCCCGGGTCAACAGCGACATCGTCGTCGGTGTATGCGATATAGGTGCCCCGCGCCTCCGCAAGGCCCTTGTTCCGAGCGCAGGAGAGGCCGGGACGAGGCTCCACTACATACCGGAACCGTGGGTCCGCCGCGGTGGCCTCGTCCACGACCCGCCGGGTGCTGTCATCCACCGGCGCGTTGTCGACGACGATCACTTCGAGGTGCGGATAGGTGAGCATGCGCAGGCTCGCCAGGCAGTCGCCAAGGATCTCGCTGCGGTTACGCGTGCACACCACGACGGACACGAGCTCGTCGGGGGCGACCACGCGGTTGCGGCAGGCCTCGCTCGGACCGGGCGGCCGGGCGTAGGGTGTTAGCTCGTCGATTGCCGCCAGCCCGTCCTGGAGTAGATGGCCGTTGATCTGCTCCCGGTAACGCCCCCACGCGATGGCGAAGAGTGTGTCAAGGTCGAGATCGTCGCCGGCGAATGGCAGCGTGACGAAACCCAGAGGCTCACCGTGCAGTCGGACCAGGACGCGAGCGAATGGCTGATCGCTGGTGGCGGGCACGACCGCCCGAGGTGGCGTCCCTCCCGACAGCTCAAGGTCACCGCACCAGGTGCCGACCCCCGGCACGGGCTCGGATCGTCTCCTGCTGTGGATGAGTACCGTCGAACTCACGTCGCCTCTATCCGGTTTCCTGATGCCCGCCTGGTCGCGGCGGCGGCGACACCGCGCGGTGCTCAAAGCACCGTTCTGACGGAAGAAACGGTCGCCGGGACCGGACCCGGCGCACCGGTGTCCTGCCGTTCAATCGATATCGCTGGACAGCTGAGCCGCGCCCAACGGCGCGGCTTGGCCTACCCCCTCGAAGCACCGCCTCCCCCTTGCCTGCGGATGAAACACCGGGCCGACCAGCGGCGGGTGTCGGAGAACCCACGAGCATGCAACCCAGTATGGCGTCCGACCCGGCGGGGCGCTCGTGGACGGGCGTGCTTTCGCACCGCCGCATACGGGACGACGTGACGACCGGGCTCTCCGTTTCCAGTATTCGTCGCGCAGGTCGTATGTGTTTCGATAGTCGAGTGTGAGTGAAGACGGTTGGTATTGTATCCGGACCCGATGTACCGGAATCGCATCCTTTCGGGTGGGCCTGTCAGCCGGGCAGACGATACGTTCGGCCAATCCACCAGGGCCCGACTGCCCATCCACCTTTCGACCAGGACGTGCATCCGTACTTCGGCTTGCCGTACGGAGCGGTTCGGACATCCGCATCCCGACATCGGCGGATACGCCCGCGCCGTCCAGCCGACCCCGGCCAGGTGTTTGGCCCAATGCTTCTGCTCACCGGCCAATCAAACGTGCAGCCAGTTCAGGCGCGTGTACCGTCGGTCACAGCGAGCACAGGGGCATCGTTGGAGATGGGCGCCTGCGCGGGGACCCTTCGCGGATCCCACGCATCGGGACGGGCAGGCTTCAGCCATCCGCCTCCAGCCTTGGTCCCGCTGCCGACCGAAACGTGGTTTGACAACACAGGCCACGGGTAGCCGCACGTGAAGACAGCACGAGTAGCCGCGGATGAAACAGATCGACTCAACGTCGAGGTGCACCTTGTTTGGATAGCTCCTTCGATACCGCGCCTCTGATATCGCGGTCCGGTGAGTACGTGGACATTGCCGAATCGTGGGTCCGAGAAGCGCCTGACTACGCATTACACCGCGCCCGGCCTCGTCGCACTGCCGGGTGCTCAGTGGGCAAATAGATGATGGTCGCGCACCTAGAACGACCGCGACCACCTGGGTAAGCTGCGCAAAGCAAGGGAGCGGTTGTGGGCTTTTTCGAGTCTCCAAATGGGCACGGTGGTTCGTCCGTGTCGCTGCGCACTCCTGGTGAGGACACCGTGCGGCTTATCCGCCCTCCGGAGGCGGTCGGCCGGGTCATCGCCCGCACACTGCCACCCTGGCACCCGGACAGTGGGATTGCGGCGGATGGCGAGCCGAGCCAGCAGACCTGGCTGCGGCGGCAGCTCAGGCACGATATCCGGCACGAGCTAGCCACCATCATGCTGCTCGCGTCGCTGCTGGAATCCGCACCGGATGTCGGTCCGGACAGCCAGCAGCGGGC
>WNFX01003334.1_pt1 | contig 21263 bp, 19 predicted proteins | sample 5400111 | NCBI WGS metagenome assembly WNFX01 (sample SAMN13153363, study PRJNA577476) | soil metagenome | isolation source: 40 cm soil or saprolite under grassland replicate 1 | place: USA:California | collected 2016-06-15 | reverse complement strand
CGAGTCGTTGTGCGACGATCCACGGAGACTCAATGGCAAGCCAGTGACCGTTCTGAGGAAAATGTTCTACGTGTGCGCTCCCGAATTGTTCTGCATACTCTGGTGTGATAAAGGGATCTTTATCTCCCCAGAGCACAAGGGTAGGAGCATGGTCTGTCAGGGCATGCAGACGGTCTTCCCACCCAACGAAATCCTGCGGATTGATGCTGCGGTACAATTTCAACATCATGCGGCGGGTCTCAGGTTTTGCCAGCGAGAGGGCATAGGACTCACGGACATACTCTGGACTTACTAACGGAGCATTTTGACGCATCATCTTTTCTTGCAAAGACAGGGTCACCGTTGCCATCACTGCATCTCCGAGCAGCGGTATCCGCAATAAGCGAGCTGTTCCATGCCAGCGATAGCGTGAACTAAAGTTGGACCCGCCGACAATGGCAAGGCGTCCTACCTTTTGCGGATAGGCCGCGGCCCAGGACAGACCATAGGTTGCCCCAAAGTCTGCGACGACGAGGTCGAGCGGTGTGGGAATGGCAGCATCTTCTATGAGTTCGTCGAGAAAACGAGCCATGTTCTCCAGAGAGCAGGTGAAATCTGCCGGGGCAGGAGAACGCCCAAACCCCGGCAGGTCAGGAGCGAAACAGCGGTGTTGATCCTTCAACTGCTCGATCACGCCACTCCACATCTCCGCCGAGTCAGGAGCACCATGCAGGAAGAGAACAGGGGAACCTGATCCACAATCGGCCAGGTAGACGTTGACCCCTTGAATAACGAGCGACATACTGTCCTCCTATAAGGATATTCTTGTTAGGAGTATCCTAGTTTCTATGACTTCTTAATTTGTTTCTGATACTTTTGCCATCGTCGCGTTTAGCTGACGACGTATTCAAGCTTAGCGGCCCGCTTGAGTGCACGGAACTGCAAGACTTTGGCGTTTCCCTCTGTCACCCCCATCCGTACAGCAGTCTCTCGAATCGAGAGACCAAGCAGAAAACGGCAGGTCAGGATCTCTCGATCACGCTCGGGTAGTGCCTGGAGGAGACGCTGTGCGTTGTCTGCTGAACTACTGCTTAACTCGCAAAGCTTGTCTTCTTCTTCATTTTCAGTTGGGCCCTCCCAACCAGCTTCTAATAGGGCGTCCAACGAACTTGCCGCTGAACGATAGAAAGCTCGCCAGTAATCAGCAACCGTGGTACGCGCAACTTGAAACAGCCAGTTCCGAAGACTGAGTGGACTTCGCCCATGCTCGATGCTACGAACAGCTTTAATAAAAATTTGTGACGTTAGATCCTCGGCTTCTTCTCGGTTCCTGACCTTACTGTACACGTAGCGATAGATTGGACGAAGGTTCTCTTGATAAAACGTATGGAACGCCTGCCTATCTAGAGTAGCAAGTTGTGCCGGTGAGTTGTGTTGCATAAGTTTTTCTTCCACAGCGTGTACAGTCTGTCCTTTTCACAGAGCAGAAGGGTATATGAGAAGAGGTGTGAAACGATTAGTGAAAGCCACACCAGCGCTGGCGTCGCTTCCATTCCGGGCCATCGACCCCGTCGGAACTGTTGGCACCCCATCGGGCTGTTGCCAGGTCGAGGACAATCAATGCTATAAACAGGAAGAAGATGGTTATCATGATTTGCTCCTTTCAAAAAGACGTTTGATGAGAGCCACGACCAGGAACGCAACGGGCGGGCAGTACACAAACAGACCAGATACTTCACCTGGTGATGAAAATATATACTTTTTAAGCCGCTCAATACATCGGAAGAATCTCTGAATCCTGGAAGTCATTGAGGAAGGCAGGGATTCCTGCTATGCGAAGAAATACCCATTCAGCCGTAGAATGGGGCGAAAGGTCGGCAGGTGAAGTAGGGGTATCAGGTCAGACCATGGCGGATAGCAAAGGCGGCAGCGGCGGCGCGGTTCTCACTGGTGGTCTTGTTGAAGATGTGGGTCAGGTGATGGGCGATCGTTTTCTCGCTCAGCCTCAACTCCTCGGCAATCTCGCTGTTGGTCAGCCCTCGTGCCACCAGGCGTAATACTCCTACTTCTCGTGCTGTCAGTCCAGCAGGATAGGTGGGTGATGGAGTGGCCACCGGCGTGGTTGGTGCTGAGACCATCTCTTGCTCTTGCAGAGTGAGGGTCTGCTCAAGTGTCATGGTGCGTCCCTGTGCCCATGCGCTGGCGAAGGCTGCTGCACCCAATTGGGCGCGTGCAGCAGCAACCCTACGCTCATAGTTGGCGCGCTCGATAGGTGCAATGTGCATACCGACCGATTCACATAGAACTTCTGCAGTACCCCAGAGCCGTGCCGCCCGGACAAACTCATCCTGCCTTGCTGCCAGACTTGCCAATCCATCCAGGCAAGGGACTATCAGCCACACATTGTTCAAGTCCCTACCAATCGCCAGGCTCTCCTCGTAAAGGGCAGAGGCTGCTGTATGATCGCCATGAACACTGACCACCCGAGCGAGTAGAGACAGTGACTCAGCAGTGCTATACCGAGACCCAACTTCTCTGCTGAGTCGCACACTCTCCTCAAGCAGCGAACGCGCTGTAGCGATATCGCCTCGGTTGAATACTATCTGTCCACGAAGTGCGTTTGCAGAGGTGAGGCTATCCTTGTCACTTAATTCTCTGGCGAGTGCCAATCCCTCTTCCAGCAAGGAGTCTACTCTTAGCTGGTCTCCCTGGGACACAAAGAGTACCTTTGCCAGTTGGATAAGCGAAAAGGCAATGCCTCGCTTATGCTCGTTCTTCCTATGCAGTGTGAGACTCTCCTCTAACAAGGCACACGCCCCGGTATACTCCCCCTGGCCAATGTCATAGAGTGCTTGTTGGTAGAGCAACCAGGCGATGGAGTCAGTTTGACCCAGCTTTCTAGAGAATGCCAGAGCTTCTCCTATCAGAGAGCTTCCCGCTGCCAGATTACCTCTTTGATAGAGAGAAGACCCCAAGAGTTGGAGGGAGAATACTATTCCCTCCTGATCTTCGAGTTCTCGGAACAATACCAGGCTTTCTCGAGCCAAAGCTTCCGTACGCGGATAATCGCTCTGGACAACGGCCAGATTCGCTGCTGCAATGAGGGCCTTCGCAAGGATCGGTATGGCGACTCCTCTGCCTGCTGCCAGTGCGCGTTCCAGGAAGGCCCGTCCTTCATTCACAAACGCACGCACCAGCTAGAATCGCCGTAGTGCGCCCCCCAGTCACAGGCCTATCTCGATGCGCTGCTGAGTTGCGCCTGGCTCTATCGACCATTGTAACGCAGCACGCAGATTGCCATGCTCGCGCTCTAACCGTTCCAACCACACCACTTGCTGCGGTCCCCCATATTCTGGTTCCGCCTCTTCGGCCAGGGCCAGATAGTAGGCGGCATGAGCTTGCCGGGTCATCTCCTCCTCCCCGCTGGCGGCGAGAACCTCCAGGCCGAACTCGCGGATCGTCTCCAGCATCACGAGGCGCGGCTCCTCTCCCTCTCGCTCGATCTGTAGCAGCAGGCTCTTATCGATGAGCGATGCCACTCCATCCAGAACCTGTCCTGCCTCATCAGCATCTGCGTGATACAGCGCCTCAACCGCCTCCAATGTGTAGCTTCCGACGAAGACAGAGAGCCGCCGGAAGAGCTGCTGATCCGTCACATCTAGCAGGTTGTAGCTCCACGCAATGGTGTGACGCAGCGTTCTCTGGCGAGCCGGAGCACCCTGTACACTGCCCGTCAATACGTCCAGCCGGTGGGTCATCCGCTGGAGGAGTGCCCGGGGTGGGAACAGCTTGATACGGGCCGCCGCCAGTTCAATCGCCGGTGGCGCCGCCGATATCACCTGCTCGAAGTTGTCCAGCAGCAGCAAGAGGTGTTTGTCACGCAGGAAGGCTTTGAGATACTCCATATGTTCGGTTGGCACGCGTTGTCCAATATGTTGATGTTGCAGGCCGAGCAAGTGGGCGATGGTGTCAATGACACTCACGGGATCTGTGACGGCAGCCAGTGGCACGAAATAGGTCCCATTGGCAAACGTATCAAGCAGTTCAGTCGCGATTTGCAGACCCAGGCGTGTTTTGCCAATGCCGCCCATCCCTGTGAGAGTCATCAGCCGTACATCGGGGCGTTGCAAGAGAGCGGAGACCTCCATCACCTCCTGTTCACGTCCAACCAGTGAGCTGAGTTGCAGAGACAGATTGTTCAACCGGACATCAAGCGTCCTCAGGGGCGGGAAATCAGCAGGCATGTCCGCCATGACCACCTGGAAGAGACGTTTGGGATCACGAAAATCCTTGAGGTGATAGAGGCCCAAATCCCGCAGGGTCACACCCTCGGGCAAGTCGTGTGCCACCAGTTCCTGGGTCGTCTGTGAGAGGAGCACCTGCCCACCATGCGCGGTACTTAAGAGCCGCGCCGCGAGGGCTATGTCAAGGCCGACATAGCCCTCGGAGGAACGCTCCGGCTCACCTGTATGTACACCCATACGCACACGCACCTCCACACCTTCGGGCCAGGGATGGGAGGTAAAGCTGCGTTGGGCGGTTACAGCCGCTGAGACGGCATCGGTAGCGCGGGCAAAGGCGACGAAGAACGCATCTCCCTGGGTATCCACTTCATGACCATTCCACTGCTGAAAAGCGGCACGCAGCAGGTGTCGGGATGTTGTGAATATGCGCGCATAGCGGTCGCCCAATTGTTGGAGGAGTTGCGTTGATCCCGCGATATCGGTGAAGAGCAGCGTCACCGTCCCCCCCGGCAGGTTGCGTGCGAGACTTGCCTCAGCTTTGACCGGACGCTCTGAAACTGGAGCAACAAGAGTTCCTTCAGCGGTTGCTGCCCGGCTCGCCTCTTCCAGGGCCCTAGCAAAGACCTGAACACTCGCAAAGCGTTGTTGTGGGTCCTTTGCGAGAGCGATCACTACCGCCTGTTCAACCGCAAGCGGGATGGTTGGAACCTGCTCGCGTAAAGGAAGGGGAGGAAGAGAAGTGTGTTTGAGAGCGATCTCAGGAAATCCCCCATGAAAGGGACGGTCGCCGCTCAGCCACTCGTAGACAATGATACCCAGCGCGTACTGATCGCTAGCTGGACTCGCTTGTGCCTGGAACTGCTCTGGTGCCATGTAGGCGAGAGTTCCCGCCGTTTCTTGCGTCTTCTGGGGGCGTAGACTTTGTGCCAGGATGGCGATGCTAAAATCGCTCAGTAAGATCTCATGGTTCCGTCCGAGGAGCATATTCTCCGGCTTGATGTCGCGATGGATCAGCCGTTCATCATGCGCGTACTGTAAGGCATTGGCGACTTGCTTCACGTAGGTGACGACGATATCGAGCGGGAGTCGTGTCCCTTTGGGGTGGCGCTGGCATAGGTTCCCATGAGGGGCATAGTCCATCGCCAGAAAAGGCGTCGCATTTTCCACACCGTAATCCAGGACCTGGATGATATGGGGATGTCGTAAATGGGCAATAGTGCGTGCCTCGGTGAGAAAGCGATCCACGTCGGAGCTTGTCATCTGCTCATGCAGGACTTTTATGGCCGCCTGAGTCTGAAGATAGATATGCTCTCCGAGGAAAACGTCAGCGAAGTTCCCCCGACCCAGCAAGCGGATAAGGCGATAATTCCCAAGCTGCTCTCCTACACGGCCAACCACGGTCCACCTCCTTTTGGGTGCCCGTCTTCTCTTTACGGCTTCTCAATCTCTTCCGGCTCCTCCATTATACGTGAAACTTGGATCTCTATCAACTTATATGAGTCAAAATATTTTACACCCTCTCAACCGGCTCGCGCAGCAAACGATGAGAGGGTGTGTGCCAGCACACAGGTTTCTCTCTCTCGACAGTATTTGTTATGCCGGTCTAAGCACAACATTAAAGGATGGTGTGGAAAAGCTATATGTCAGCGCGGCTGCATCCTTATAGCACCATCCAACCTGATAATCTCCCCATTGAGCATCTCATTCTCAATAATATGTTTCGCCAGCGCCGCATACTCATCGGGGCGACCCAGTCGAGATGGGAACGGCACCTGCTGACCCAGCGAATTACGCACAGCCTCCGACGCACCTGCCAGCATAGGAGTATCAAAAGTACCCGGGGCGATTGTCATCACGCGAATACCAAAGCGGGCCAGCTCTCGCGCAATCGGCAAAGTCATACTCACTACCCCCCCTTTGGAGGCAGAATACGCCGCCTGACCAATCTGACCATCAAAAGCCGCCACTGATGCCGTGTTAATAATCACCCCTCGCTCACCCCCTTCGGTTGGTTCATTGGTAGACATAGCCGCTGCTGACAGGCGAATAGCATTGAAAGTACCTATCAGGTTCACCTGGATCACCCTTGTGAAAGAGGCCAGGCTATGCGGTCCATTCTTGCCCAGAACTCTTTCAGCGCTGCCAATTCCTGCGCAGTTAATCTCTACGTGCAGACCACCAAAGGTATCAACCGCCGCCTTCACAGCAGCCTGTGTCGATTCTTCCTCGACCACGTTGGTCTTCACAAACAATGCTGAATTCCCCAGTTCCCTCGCCAGCGCCGTTCCTCCCTCTTCATTCAAATCAGCAATGACCACCCTGGCACCGGCCTGGCTTAACAGCCTTACACACGCTTCCCCCAGGCCCGAAGCGCCGCCAGTGACCAGAACACCCTTATTCTGAAGTTGCATACCTGTTCCCTTTCTTCCATTGAAGATCGCTACGAAAAACAGTTCTTCAAGCACTATATCTTCTCTGAGCAAAAATGTCACGTGATATGAACAGCATACGCTATAATCAAAACATAGTGAACCCAAAATCAGGAGGAGGCATCACAGCAATGCTGGCAATTACAAATGGCACAATTATTGACGGTCTCGGTGGCGACCCGCACACAGCAATGACGCTGCTCATTGAAGATGAGCGCATTACAGCCCTTGGCCGCCAGGGTGAGATAGCAATCCCCCGTGGCACACAGGTGATTGACGCCATGGGCGGCAGTATTTTACCCGGCCTCATCGATACGCACGTCCACTTCGCATTGGAATATCCCGATGTACTGCGCGGCCTGCTCACCCCACCCTCGCTGCGTTTACTCCAGACCATTCCACGCATGCGCGCCACGCTAGACGCTGGCGTCACCACCGTGCGTGATGCCGGGGGAGCACCAGCAGGATTAAAGATGGCGGTTGAACAGGGTATCATCCCAGGTCCTCGCATGCAGGTCGCCATCAGCTTGATTTCACAGACGGGCGGACACGGCGACGGCTTCTACCCCTGTTGCGCCGATATCGGCTTCTTTGGTATCAGCTTCACCGACATGCCAAATGGCGTCGCCGATGGCATAGACGAGGTTCGTAAAGCAGTTCGCGAGATCCTGCGCGCCGGTGCCGACTGGATTAAACTGGCAACAACGGGCGGCGTCCTCTCCACCTCCGATGCGCCAACCTCGTCACAACTCACCGTCGAAGAGATCGCCACCGCTGTCTACGAGGCAGCCGCCCAGGAGAAACGCTGCATGGCACACGCCCAGGGCACACAGGGCATCAAGAATGCCCTGCAGGCTGGCGTTGCCTCCATTGAGCACGGCGTTTACCTGACCAATGAGCTGATCGATATGATGTTGAGCCAGGGAACCTATCTCGTCCCAACGTTAATCGCCCCAATTTCAGTCGTCCAATTTTCACAAGCGCATCCCGACCTTCTCCCTCCTATGATGGCCACAAAAGCTGTCGGTGTAATTGAGGCGCACAAAAAAAGTTTCCGCATGGCCGTTGAGGCCGGAGTAAAGATCGCCATGGGTACAGATTCCGGTGTTGGTCTCCACGGAGAAAATGGCAAAGAGCTACAGTTAATGGCCGAAAATGGCATGACCTCCATGCAAGCCATCCAGGCCAGCACATCTCAGGCCGCCCAACTCCTGCATCTCCAGGATACCCTCGGCACGCTTGAAGTCGGTAAACTCGCCGATGTGATTATCGTAAATGGCGATGTGCTGAGCGACATCAGCAAGATTGCCAATCCCGCCAATATTCAACTGGTGCTCAAAGCTGGTCGAGCAGCAAAGAACCTGCTCGAAGTGCCCGTACCCGTACTCAGTGGGTCGGGAGTCGTCACTAAGGCTTCCCAGAGCGAAAAGCAGGGAGGACCGTAGTCGCAAAAAGCTGGAGCGAGGCGAGATCCGGCAAATCTGGGAACATCAGGAAGAAGGAACGGATCCCCAGCCTGACATACGCTTGTAGACGAGCCACACACTGCTCTGGAGTACCGACTAGCGCATGTGCCAGGCGCTGCCTCGCAGCTTCGGCGGACAACCCCCGCACCAGTGCATAGCGCTCAACCCCCATCCGGATCATCTCTGCAGACGAGCCTAATATCACGGTCGCGTTATGCGTGAGTCCGATGGATGCAAGGGTTCTGCCCTCCTCTTCAGCCGCGCGCTCTAGAGTTTCCTTGTAATGCTGCCATTGCTCCAGGCTCAGGTCAAAGCCAACGTTGCACAAATCGGCCACACGAGCCACCGAGCGCAAGACGTAGTGTTCACCGTGCCCACCGACGAGAATCGGCGGCCCTCCCGGCTGCATTGGTCGAGGGTATCCGCCTCCTTCCACCGTGCCATAGAAGCGGCTCTTGAAGGGCCCTTCCTGGCCTGACCAGAGAAAGCGGATCAGCTGAATCCCCTCTTCCAGCTGCACCAGCCGCTCCTGCAGGGGTCGCCAGGGAATGCCAGCCGCCTCGTGATCTCGCTGGCTTCCACCTGCGCCCAGCCCCAGCACGAGACGTCCTCCAGATGCCTCATCCAGCGTCGCCGCCATTTTCGCCAGCACAGTCGGATGCCGGTACGTATGCGAGAGGACCATTGGGATCCCATAGAGACGATGGGTCACCATCGTCAGCATCGTGAGGGTGGTCCAACATTCCAAGCAGGGAGCAGCCAGCAGATCATACAGGCTGGCGCCATCGTACCCCAGATCGTCGGCCGCCTGCCAGATGGCCAGCAAGTGCTGGTACGTCATGTGTGCCTGGTGGACGCGGACAACAAAGTGGATGTGTTGTTCGCCCTCTTCACTGTTAAGCGGAGCGATCATCGACACGCGTCTCACTGTGTTCGATTGTACACATCGGGATAAGGCTTGGTGACAACCCGGGCACCATTGTTGATGAAGAAGCTGCGAATGATATTCTCGTAGTCATGGGCCTGGGTGGGATTGGCCGTAAGTGTCTTCACGAAGCGCTTGAGACGGCGCATGTAGTCGATCTTCTCGGCGCGGTCACCCCGCGCCTCGGCAATCATCTCATCCGGATCTTTGCCTTCGGCCTTACAGAACTCTTGAACGACTTGGAGGCGCCCCCCCCATTCTTCCTCGCTCAGGTGATACATCTTGTTGACGACATCCATCCACAACTGTATCGATCGATAAGCTCGTATGTCTGTAGGTCCGTTTCTCTGCCTATCCTCATTTGCACTCACGATCTGCTCCTTCTCTTCGTTCAGCATGGTGAGCAGGGAGCGTATTGGCCCTGCTCACCATTGCTCCTTGACGCGTTGCGATCATTAGACGGGATAGCCAAACATCCGGGCCAGATACTTGAGTTCATCGAAGCGATTGGGCTTCGGCTCACCCGTGGGCTGTGGCAATCCTTCGGCTTCGAGTTCCTCGACGACCCGCTCGTCGCGAGTAAATGGCCTGCCCCACTTTTCAAGGCAGAAGATCTCTTCGAACGGGAGACGCGGGCGAACACCACCGGCGTCCGGGTCCTCAATCGGGTAACCGATAAGCAGTTGCCAGACTGGCACGAAGCTGTCGGGCACACCGAGTAGTCGCTTGGCCTCCTCTTGCTTGCTTGGGGCAGCAATCATATGGAGGCAGGCTCCCAGCCCCTCATTAACCGCTGCTAACGTCGCCACTGCGCATGCCCCTACCGTTTCTGCGTAGGCGACGTTGGCACTCATCTCGTAGGGTAATCCATGCAGCAACTCATTGATTGCAGGCATTCCTGCCGGCATCGTTTCGCCATGGAAAATGGCGCCCTCAATCGACTTCGTGTTCCAGCCAAAGGCGGCGGGTAGAGCTCCGACATCGACGAGTTCCTTTGTCCTGTTGGCAAATGTCTCAGGTAGAGCGCCTTCCGGGTCGGCATAAAAATAGATCCAGACAGGTGCCTGGGTATGTGCCCCTTGCCAGTTGTCACACGCCAGTAACTGATCGCGTACGCCTGGATCGATCTTGTCGCGCTCGACGACCACAGCGCGCCAGGGCTGCAAGTTGCCAGGACATGTCGTCAGGCGCACTACCTCGAGGATGCGCTGAATCTTCTCACGGGGAACCTGTTCCCATGTCTTAAACCAGCGAATGCTCCGACGTTTGCCAACTGCTTCTAAGAACTCCATAGGTCTTTTCTCCTTTCAGTTGAAGGGGAGAAAACGGATGACGAACCGTTTCTCCATGAACATCGACAATAGCAAAACACAAGCCAACTCTTGGAGCAATCAATCTCTGGGCTTAAATTTGACGCTTTCTGCCTTGCCAGTACTGCTCGCGCAACTCACGCTTGAGGATCTTGCCGTAAGCATTCTTGGGCAGCTCCTGGACAAACTCGACCGTCCGCGGCTTCTTATAGCTGGCCAAGTGCTGCCGGCAGAGAGCATTTACTTCTTCCTCAGTTACTGTCATGCCAGAACGCAGTGCTACGATCGCCTTGACACTTTCGCCCCACAGTGGGTCGGGAACACCGATCACAGCAACTTCGTAGATCGCCGGGTGCTTGAGCAGAACCTCCTCGATCTCCCTCGGGTAGATATTATTGCCTCCGCTAATGATCATATCTTTCTTACGGTCGAGCAGGTAGAGGTAGCCCTTTTCATCCATCATACCGATATCGCCCGTATGCAACCATCCCCCTCTCAGAGACTCAGCCGTTTCGTCAGGTCTATTCCAGTACCCCGCCATGACAACGCTCCCTCGTGCGGCAATTTCGCCAATCTTCCCGGCTGCCACCTCGTGATCGTCGTCATCGACGATACGCACCTCCACATCGGTGCGGGGAATCCCCGCCGAAGCGAGGCGCTGGTCCGCATCCGGGTCGCCATGCGTCACGTGCTCTTCTCGCCGCAGGTAGGAGATCGTCATCGGTGCTTCGCCCTGGCCATAGATCTGGACCAGCACGGGCCCAAAGGCTTCAACGGCCTGCTTCATGTCCTCGACATACATCGGTCCTCCGCCGTAAGGGATACAGCGCAGACTGCTCAAGTCGTAGGATCGGTACGGTCCGTTGAGCATCATCTTGATCTGCGTCGGGGCAAGAAACGCTATTGTAGTCACGCGCAGGTGCTGGATCAAGGCAAAGACCGTCTGGGGATCGAAACTGGGCGTGTGCAGAATAACACTCGTTGCGCCTTTGGCTATAGCTGGCAGTCCAAATAAACCACTCCCATGGGTGAGTGGTGCGGCATGAAGAACGACATCCTCAGGGGCAAGCGGGTTCACGTCCGTGAAATAGTTCATCATCATCGCCAGCAGGTTGCGATGGGTCAGCATTGCCCCCTTGGGCTTACCAGTGGTGCCAGAGGTATAGAACAGCCAGGCCAGATCGTCTGGATCGACCTCAGCGTCGGCGTTCATAGAGTCTGAGGCTGAGAGTAATGTCTCGTAGTCGAAGGCATCTGCAATGCTCTCAACTCCAACGAGCTGCAATTCTGGCATCTGCTTGTGTGCTTGGAGCGCGGAGGTTGCGTATTCACCTGTTGCCACCAGTACTTTGGCTTTGCAGTCCTGACAGATAAACGCCACCTCCTCAGGGTGCAATCGCACGTTAACCGGGACGACGGCGGCACCAGCACGGAAGCAAGCGAAGAGCGTCTCGAACATAGCAGGCCCGTTCCGCTGCACAAGTACCACGCGGTCTCCTGGACATACACCAAGGGATTGCAAAGCCCGGGCCAGCTGACCAACCCGCTGGTTCAACTCAGCATAGGTGAGTTGCTGCTCACCATGTTGGATTGCCAGTCGGTTACCCTGGAGCCGGCTGGCCTTCGACAGAAGGGATCCGATGTTCATACAACACCTCGCTTCCGAAAGCTAGAGTGTACCCGAGATAGCTCTCCTGTGCCCATCTCAATCATAATTTAGCACACCCTCCGTCAGGTGTCGATGCTGTGCGATCACATACTTTCACGCTCAAGCAGCGCTGACCGGCTCCAGGAAGACTATGTAACCCTGCCCGCTAAGCGCCTGCTTTGCCCCTCTGGCATCTTCCTCGCTGGCCCTCCCCTGTCCCCAAAGGACCAGCGTGCCGGAGAAATGGCGAGGATCCCATCCGAGAGCTTCCCCCAGGCTCCGGATGATCTCATGGCCGATGAACTCCACCTCTTCGGACCGCATGTCGGAAGGAAGCCGGAGGTCGAGAGGGGTATTCCTGTAGTTCAGAAGGCCACCCCGCTCCAACACGATATCCCTCAGGCCAGAGCTGCCTAGACAGCGTACCATCTCAATATACGAGTAACTTTGCTTTAATTCCGCTGCTAGCCGGTAGCGGATCTCAAATCGGTATCGTTCCATAGAATCGGTTTCTCTCAGCCGCGGGCCGTCGTGTCTGCAAAACTCTTCAAATTTATTTATGAGCATGAGATACTGTTCACATCACCTCGGCGGAAGTGGGGAAATGTACAGGTTCCAGCAAAGGGGTTAAGCCCTTGCTCTTGATAAAGGTGAGACCTTCTTGCACCTTATTCTCTTCAGCATCCACTGAGGCGGTGACTGTCAAATTGCCCGTGAAGCACAAGACATTGCTTCCCCTGGCCTGGGAGAGACGATGCAGGATGACGTCCACGAGGACCTGGGCCCTATCGCCTCTGAGACCTGGCTCCAGGGGCAGGATCAGGCTGACACTCTCCCCGGCGAACGCGACCTCCTCCAGGACAATATGGTCGAAGTCACTGGCGGCCAGATTCTCAACAATGTCTACTAGAGGCCAGCGATGTTTTCCACAACAGGAGCGGGTGCTAATCTGCATCATGTACCTGGCCATAGTTCCTCCTTTGCCGTCAGGGATGGATGAACATTCCTTCTGCATCCACCTGGGAACACGAAACCATCCGATCCCTGACTAGCGTCGAGCCTGAACTGCCCCGCGTCGCTCGCTTGACCCTCAACCTCAATTATCGTGAGGCGTACGGATCAGGCTCGCCCGGGTGCCAGTCTTTAAAGTGGTTCAGAGCCTGGTTCGTCAGCAAGAACGGTTCGTTGCCTTCTCCCGCTCCGGCGTGCATGGTGCGGTAGTAGTCGACGTCCAGGTGGTGAATTTGGGCCGTGAACTGACACTGGATGGGGTTGGTAAAGGCAGGACAGACGCCCCACTTGTTGACAATGTACTCGACGGTTTTCACGGCCGCCTCGTACGCCCATTCTGAGATCTTGATATTCGGATCATCCAGGATGGCCTGCATCACCTCAGGCTTGTAGGGAGCCTGGTTGCGTATGGCCCAGTTGTCCTCCTTGGAGAAGTGTGCGCCCCGCTTGTAGCGGACGTCATGTACGTAGCGCAACACCGACTCCGCCGTGGGGAACTGAGGTGAGGGTACGACCGCCGCTTCCTTGATCCCAGGCAAGCCGCTCGATGTCAAGATCTTGTTGGGGTTCTTAACGGGGTCACGTTCAATGAACTGGAAGCCGAGGCCTTTGGCAACCTCGGGGTAGCCACCCAGCACGGCGTCGTCTACCAGGCCGCAAAACACCCAGGCGCCCAGGCCTAGAGCCTCGCTGATGAGGCGGATGTTCTGGACCAGGCAGCCTACCTGGTGGCCTGGCGTGGCCAGAAGCAACAGTTCATCGTAGAGAGGCACAGGGACGCCCAGTTCCAGCATTCCGGGCTTCACGAAATCGTCGCAGCCGCAGGGCTTGCCAGTGTCGGGGTCCATCAGGTAGACATGCCACCACTCATAGGCGGCGAACAGGAGATTGAACCATTCGAACCCCATGTCGGCCACGGGGAGGAACCAGGTGGAACCGGGACGGTTCACGTTGTACTGCCAGGGACCCACTACGTTGGCATGGGGAGCACCATAGGCATCAAAGGTGCTATCCCAGCCGACATCGATGCGCTTGTCAGAGATCTTGACGCGATCCTCTCGATACCACTTAAGGATCTTCCAGTAGTCGTCGGGAGAGGTGATCTCGATTGGAGCCATGCGCTCGGCGATGGGCCGGTAGAAGTAGGTACCGCTATCATTAACAATGAACAGGTCTACGGATACGTCGTTGCAAGGGGCTGGGATGGTGCGGCCGGCCCAGCACAACCATGTGCTCATGTCGCCTTTGACCGGCAAGTCGGCGGCAATCACACCATTGGGGCCACATGCGGCCCAGGCGATGATGGCCTCCTCCAGCTCTGAGAGCGGGTGCGGCTGCATTTTGGAGACATAGGCTGTGGGACCCTTCTCCTGGACGACGGTCTTTCCTTTGCCCCAGGTCATTGCCTCCGGCTGTCCAGACTCGTAGCGGTAGCCCATACCAAAACGGCGGCTGCGCACTGTGCTCAGGAGTTGCAGGATCGAGGGGGTCTGGGTGAAGGCTCTGTGGACAGCGGCCTTTTCTTCGTCGGTGATGGTCAGAGGCTTGACGCCTTGCTGATAGGCAGACTCAAATTGTAAAATAGCCATTGCTTTTCCTCCGTTACGGGCTCACTTGCTTGGCGTGAGTCAGCGTCAGCGAGCAAACTTACTGAGGCAATGTCCGCGCATCAATGGTTCGCTGTCTTGACATACCCAACCTCTAGTCACGTCAAGACGAAGTGCTTTCACTCACACCAAATGTTAGTTTGTTCTTCATTGTACAAATAGTGAACAACTCTACGAACCGTGCCATCAATCTTGCTATTGGCTTGCAAAGGGAACCTGGATATTCACAACTCCATCGAACGTTCGATAAAATAAAGTGTACTTATTCTTCTCTCCTTTGTCAAGTCTCCGATTCTCCCATACTCTTGTTTTTGGTGGCTTCTCACACTAAGCTATGAGCACGGCATCAACAAGAATCTTAGAGAACCTTCGATGAAGTTATCGAGCAAAGGGACGAAGATGGCCAAGTTTGAACGAGTTAATTTTCTTAGAGCAAGCCTGTCTCCTGAAGAAGTTCACCTGCATTCCTTTAAGGGTTTTCTATGCGAATGGCGTCGAGGACGGTTTTCAAGTAAAGAAACCCCCATCCTTATTGAAGATGCCGCCCTCCTGGGGCATGTTACTAATACTCGATTAATTATAGAAACGGGGAACATGGATACCTTGTCAATAGTACTTGGAGCATTGGGTCCAAAATTCCTTGAAAGGCTTGTCCCTCGTATGAATCTCTCAAGTGACTTATTCGACATGCAACAGAGGGAAAGAGAAACGAAGAATCATCTGGCCGATCAGATTGGTTATGTATCTTTCGACTTTTCAGATATGGACCATCTGGGAGTTTATGAGGTAGCCGCTTGCTGGCCCGTAATGAACTATAACATGAATGGAAGAGATCCCGCTTTCCTACCGTATAACCTATATAGTATCACTCAGTATACTGGAGTGATCGTTGGACCCCCAGCACCCGGTGAATTTGCTGAAGTAATAAGAGACCGAGGAGTCAGAATCGTGCGTATACCTCCGAGGCGTCTTAACTAGCTGGAGCAATGTCGGGGAGGTAAAGTTCCTTTGGATCAACGAGGTTCAGATCGTCTGCCCGCACAGGTTTTCCATGCCGCACGGCTCGTACAAGGCCCAGTGCCCAGTCTGCGTGCATAGAACAAACCTGTGTAAGCGAGAGCTCACCATATGACCGATACCAATTGGAAACTCCATTGCACATCTCGATCAAAGCAATGGCAGCCAATTTGGCATTTTGCACTTGAAATATCCCTATCATATTCCCTTGTAAGATGATCTCACGCCATATAGCATCGTAACGGTCGCGTAAGTCAATCACCCGCTGCCGTGCCTCGCCGCTCAGAGAGCGCAGTTCCGTATTAGCCACTTGCATCTGCTGCGCGTGCTCACCGTTATACCATACGTGTAATAGCACAAGCGAGGCTAGTTTCTGTTCAGGGGATTCAGTACTCGACCCAATTCGAAGTGCAGAGGTGACCATAGACGTAGCAGTATTCAGCAGGATATCAAGCAGGAGTTCTTCTTTCGTTCCCACATAGTAGTATAATGCTGAGACAGTGAAACCTGCCTCCGAAGCAATCTCTCGGATACCTGTTGCTTGAAATCCTTGCCGGGCAAATAGGCGAAGTGCCACTTCCCGAATCCGTTCCTCTGTCCCATTCACGACCCGCCGCTGCTTGGATGGAATGTGCATAGTTTTTAAAGAGTTCTCCTCATTGAACGCTTTCTCAGTTCGCTGTTACTGAGTATACAGGAAAAGGCATACAGCCAATCACCATTGCAACTATTATACCAAATTCACTCAGCCTTTGGCGAGTACTTCCCATTCACCTTTATGTTATGTTGAAAACATATGCATAAGTATACTGTTAAAGGATTGACAAAGGAGAAAACGCTTCGTATAATTATTTCATCGAACGTTCGATAAGCCACCTTCTTAAGGAGATTCTGGCTCTCAGCAAAAATTTTAAGGCACTGCCCGGCCTCGTCTTTCAGTTTGTTCGTTGTGTTTACTTTTTAGGCTCACATGTGCACAGTTATCCGGCTAAAGCACATGTCTTTACCGGCGGGACCTGGGATCGCGAAGTGGTCGGTACCTCGTCTCCAGAGATCCGTAATGATTGAGCGGAAAAGAGAGGAAGACAATGCGAAAGGTGAGAGTAGTCGGAGCCGCCATGACAAGGTTCGGGAAGTACGTAGATCGCGATCTCCGCGATCTGGCCGAGGAAGCGGTCCACAACGCCGTACAAGATGCGGGCCTCGACTTGAAGGAAGTAGAGGCTGCCTATGTCGGCAACTCGGTTGCCGGATTGATCACCGGTCAGGAAACCATACGCGGTCAGGTCGTTTTGCGCAAGACGGGAGTATTGGGGGTACCCATTGTCAACGTCGAAAATGCCTGCGCGAGCGCATCTACAGCGTTTCATCTGGGCTGGATAGCTGTTGCCTCGGGCTTGTATGATTGTGTCCTGGCATTGGGAGTGGAAAAGCTCTCCGACCCGGACAAAGCCAAATCGTTCCGAGCGTTTAACTCCGCAGTGGATATTGCAGAGCTCACCGAGATAGAAAAAAAGCTCGGCAGGAGCGACGAAGAAGCGAAGGAGAGAAGCCTGTTCATGGATCTCTACCTCTCTATGCTCAATCCCGATGAACCTGCCAGCCGGGAGGTGGTCGGCGGGATAACGCGCGAACAGATGGCGCTGGTCTCTGTGAAGAATCACTATCATGGCAGTATGAATCCCTTTGCCCAGTATAGGGAAGAAGTAACTTTCGAAGAGGTCCTGAAGAGCAGGCATGTGGTAGGCCCACTGACTGTCCTTATGTGCTCCCCCCTGGGAGATGGCGCTGCGGCTGCGCTTATTGTGAGCGAGGAGTTCGCTCACCGCAAGGGTCTCAAGGGGCCGAGGGTGGATGCTTCGGTACTCGTCTCAGGCCGTGGAGACGACCGCTCAATGGCTCCATCCATCGGGCGAGCCGCAACGCAAGCATATGAAATGGCGGGGATCGGCCCAGAGGACATCAATCTGGCTGAGGTGCACGATGCCGTTGCTCCGGCGGAAATCACCATCTACGAAGATTTGCGGTTTTGTGCTCCTGGAGACGGGCCAAAACTGATTGAAGACAGGGTAACGTGGTTGGGAGGGAAACTCCCCGTCAATACGTCAGGAGGGTTGTTGGCTCGAGGACACCCGATTGGGGCAACAGGATTGGGCCAGATCGTGGAAGTGGTCTGGCAACTGCAAGGCAAAGCTGGGAAGAGACAGGTGGAGAACTGTAAGGTTGGCTTGACTCAGAACGGCGGTGGGCACATCGGCTTTGACCTGGCGGCCATGGCGGTTCACATCTTCTCGTCGTAATGCTATATTCGTGTTGAGGCAATGACATCTCAGTCCTTTTGTTGCGAAGACACGTTTCCTTGAATGGCTCTCTTCGCCCCTTCATCTACAGCCCTAGCATCTAGGATTTGAGCTGCTCCAGCACAGAAGGAATCTTCTTGAAATCCTCTTCCAGCGTGCTGCGTATTTCTGGACTGCGGAGCGCCGCCGCTGGATGATACAAAGGGAAGACATGTATAGGCCTTCCTTGCCAGTTCACCGTGTGCAGCGTCCCATGCACCTGCGTAATTTTGTCTGTTGGTAAAAACTTCGCCAGAGAAAATCGTCCCAGGGTTACAATAAGCAGCGGTTGAATGATAGCAATCTCTTCATTGACATACGGCAAAAATGCTGCAATTTCAGCAGCTGATGGTGGCCGGTTATTCGGGGGACGGAAACGGACAATATTTGAGATATAGACATCTGCTCTCTGCATACCGATGCGTTCAAGCAGCGTATTTAATAATTTTCCTGCCTGTCCTACAAACGGCCTTCCCTGTTTATCTTCTGATTGACCTGGCGCCTCACCAAGAAAGTAAATCTTTGCGTCTGGATTGCCCTCTCCAAAAACTAATTGTGTCGCCTCATTACGAAGCGGAAGGCTCATATCTTGCTCCATGCGATCACGAAGCTGTTTCAGTTGATCCTGTTTCGTCGTCATCAGAACGTACCTCGCCCTTCCTTCCATTGTCGCACCATGTTACCATACCAACGGCACCTGATACAATCTCCCTGCTTGTAACGCAGAAAAAGCACCAATTGCAACGGAAAACCCATGTCCCAAAAAATACGGCACTCTCGTCTAAATAGCAGAGCCGAAACTCTGTTCCTGTTAAAACACAGAGATTTCCACCTCTTTCCTGCTCCTATACGCTGGAGGCCAGGTATGAATGTATTTATCAGCTACCGGCACAAAGACTGGGGGATTGCGCGACAAATCGCCGAACAATTGCGGCGGCGTGTCAATGGGTATGTATTCTTTGATGAAAGAAGCATTGATCAGGCCGACTTCGAGAAGAGCATTCTCTCCCACCTGCGACAAAGCCAGGTTGTGGTCATCATTGTCACAGATAACACTTTCGCTGCCGATCGCATAATACAGAGCGATGATTGGATTCGCCGTGAGATGAAAGAGGCTTTATACCAGGGGAAAGACATCGTACCGGTCAGGATTAACGCTCCTTTTCCTCCGAAGCACCAGCTTCCTCCCGATATCCAAGCTATTGCGCACATGAACAGCCTCGAACTGTATCCCGGTCATCGCGTCTTTGAAGCTGGCCTACAGAACCTCGTCGATTTTATCAATAGAATCTCAGGTTCTGAAGGGGAGAACATCCTCTACAAAACAAAAGAAGCTTTGCTACAAGGGAACTACCTGGGCGCGCGGCGCGAACTTGAAAAGGTCTTAGACGTGCTTGATACCTACGCCGAGCCACAGTACATCGCACGTGGTGATTTCTACCGGGCGCTCATCCAACTCAATGGCAAGCGCCCCTATATACAAACGTTTCCAACCATGCGTGAGGTTGAGACCTGGATGAGATCAGCCATCAACCGGCACAAAACCCTGACCTACCTGCTTGGACTAGGTCTGTTCAAACTCGATTTCTCGCGCAATGGCCTTTCGCATTACCAAGAGGAGGGGTTAGCACTGCTGAATGAGGCTATCAGACTTCCCCAAACAACAGAAGATGATGAGCTACCCATTATGCGCGGCGTGAACACATCTGTCTAACAGGCAACAAGGGTAGAAAACACCGTATTTCATGAGCAAGTCCATGAAAGGGAAACAGCTATGAGCGGAAAAAACTTTTCCGAAGCGCAAATGCGGCGCTACTTTAGGAGAGGGAATTACAAAGGCGCTATCTTCCTGATTATCGTTGGGGTCTTGCTGATTGGAGTCGGTTTCGCAAATAACGTGCAAACGCTGGTTCTCGTCGGGTCAGCTCCTATTGTTCTGGGCTTCATCATCATCGTAGTCCTCCGCTCACGGCCAAACGATCAGGAATATGATCAGTGGGTGGACAGGCAGAGAGCGCTCATTGCCTCATCGGCACTACAAAAGGTGCATATGGACCCAGGCGAGCTCGTCAGAGAGCCATTATCCCTTCACGGGGTAATCCCACCTGCCTCGGATGAAGCAAGTCCGTACAGGGACAACATTTATAGTAAGAAGGGCAAAGACGGCTTTCACCGCTATAGTGTGAACGTCTTTACCTACTTTTTCCCGGCTGAGCACCACATAGCCGTCTTTTCATGTAACGTTGATGCACTCGACCAGCGAGCTCATATTGAACAAACTAGTCACTACTTTTACACAGATATGGTGGGCGTCAATACAAAAGAGGGACGGTTACAAGATAAGAAGGAGACCGTTACCTTGCTGCTCCAGGCATTTTCTTTGAGAGTCGCTAACGGTGATGCCATCGGTATCGGTGGAGTAGTGAGTGTGAAGGTTCTCAACTCCAAGAATAAGAAGAGCGGGCCGAAAGTTGCTTTCGCCGATAACGAAGTGAGCAAAACGATCCAGGCATTGCTCATGTTGCTGCGACAGAAAAAGCAAGATCAGCTGCTGCAGAATCAGTGGACGAGGCCGTATTGACATCCTCCGTATCCATATTGGCTTTTGTGACCATAGAAGCACGACGATCTTAGTCATGCATGTTCAAGAATGCGAGCAAACGCCTGCATGTAGCTTGAGTCAGCGCACTGCTTTCGCAGCATCCAATACTCTGCTCCCCAAAAGGGGTACGCGTACAGCGAGGCTTCTTGTTGAGACCAGCGCATGCAGGTGTTATAGTTGTTGATGACTTGTTCCGGCAGACAACTATACATACCCTGCAGGTCTGGATTGGGGGGAATCGTCACCGTCTCCCATGGCTCTGCCTGTCCCTCGGCAATCATCAGTTTTTGTCCATGTGCGTGGGTCCATGCGAACAATTGCTTCCGTCTCCGCTGCTGCCAGGGACTTTTACTTCCATCCAGGTACAGTGTTTTTGCACCAACGCTCATCAGTGCGTGCCGCGGGTAGTAATCGATCCCTACAATATCTGCCATGCCCTGCGCTACGGCTAGTGAGTCACCCTGATCGCGCGTCTGCCACCACTGGGAGAGACGCACCGGCAAAGAGGTAGGCAAAAAGCCGTTCATCATAATCGGTCTGGTGGGATCGGCTTTTCTGACTGCCTCAACTTCTTTTTCGACAAAAGCAACATCCAAACGCCACGTGTGTTCTACCCCAAGTGGATCAACGGCTTCGTGTTCAAGTTGCCAGGCGACAATCCCTTTCCGGTGTTTATACCGCTCCAC
>WNFX01001945.1_pt1 | contig 21271 bp, 21 predicted proteins | sample 5400111 | NCBI WGS metagenome assembly WNFX01 (sample SAMN13153363, study PRJNA577476) | soil metagenome | isolation source: 40 cm soil or saprolite under grassland replicate 1 | place: USA:California | collected 2016-06-15 | reverse complement strand
TTTCCAGGGTTCTACTTTATGATGATTGGGGGCATGGGTGGCGGCTTCCAATAGCCGCGCGATTTGTTGGCGGGAAGGTCGTTCCTGGGTCATCATGCCGAGGCTACGACGTTTCTTGATGGTTTCAAAGACGGACATGTTTCTCTCAATTTGCCAGCGTGAGTTATGTGCTCACGGCCTCATTATACTGCACAAGTCAAGCTGAGCGCATGGTTCAAATGGTAGCTAGAAAATGATAACTCACATCGTTTGCAGAGTGCGGTTTCTGTACAATTATTCGGGCCATGAGGTATACTTTTTTGATGTTCAAGAGAGGACTGCTAGATGGCCGAAGTGAAAGGAGGCTTTCCGATGCCTGAGCCAGACTTGCTGGTGACCAAGTTCACCATCCCACCTGTTCGTTCCGTGCTGCTTCAACGCTCGCAGCTGCTCGAGGTCCTCGATCAGAGCCGCTCGTTTCCCTTGACGCTGCTCTCGGCATCAGCAGGCTTTGGCAAAACAACGCTGCTCTCGGCCTGGGCCAGCCAGAGCACCAGCCAGGTCGCGTGGTTGACGCTTGATGAACAGGACAACGACCCGACACGCTTCTGGGCCTATGTGATTGCCGCACTCAGGCACAGCGGGTCGCGCCTTTCCGCAGCAGGCGAGGCGGCGTTAGCGATGCTGCAATCACCACAACCTCCTCTATTGACAGGCGCTTTGACTTCGCTCATCAACGAACTGGCAGCTCTTGAGCAGGAAACAGTAATGATTTTCGATGACTATCATATGATTAGCGAGCAGGCGATTCATGAATCACTTCAGTTCGTGCTTGAGCATCTTCCTCCCTGCCTGCACCTGCTCCTTGCCAGTCGAGGCGATCCCCAGCTTCCTCTGGCCCGACTGCGGGCGCGAGGACAGGTGGTTGAGATCCGCGAGACGGAACTGCGGTTGAGTGGCGAAGAAGCTGCCAGGTTTCTGACACAGGTCATGGGCCTCTCTCTCTCAGAGGAAGAGATCGGTCGCCTGGAGCAGCGCACGGAAGGCTGGATCGCCGGCCTCCAATTGGCGGCCCTCTCCATGCGGAGACACGCTGATGTGTCAGCCTTTATCCAGGCGTTTACCGGCAGTCATCGCTTTATCCTGGATTATGTGCAAGAGGAGATCCTTGAGCCCTTGCCCCAGAAGCAGCAACGCTTCCTGCTCCAGACGTCGGTGCTTGACCGCATGAATGCCGAGATCTGCCAGGCGCTGACCGGAGAACCGGCTAGCCAGGCGATCCTGGAGGAGTTGGAGCGCGCCAACCTCTTTCTTATTCCTCTCGACGAAGAGCGGCGCTGGTATCGCTTTCACACGCTCTTCCGCGAGGTGCTGCTGGCGCGCTTACAGGCCACCCAGCCGGAGCAGGTGATACGCCTGCACCGGGAGGCGGCGCTCTGGTATCAGCACCAGGAATGGCCGCATGAGGCAATCCCTCACGCGTTGGCGACGCAGGACGCGGTTTTCGTGGCGGAGTTGCTGGAGAGCTACATCGAGCGTTTGTCCCGGCAAGGGGAGCTACAAACACTGCTGGCCTGGATCAAGCTGCTCCCCCTAGAGGTCTTGCGCGCGCATCCTCGCCTTGCCACGAGCTACATCTTAGCATTCAATGTGCTGTTCCCTTTCTCTCACCAGCAACAAGAGGAAAGGGCGTATCTTCATCAGCTCCAGGAGGGAGTGGAGAGGCTCGTGCAGAGCGAAGATCAGACCACCCAGACGCTCGCCGAGGGGGACCGCTTGCACCATCAGCTCATGATTCTTAAGGCATGGAACCTGGTAGCAGAGGCGCTCTCTGATGGCAACGGGGAGCAACTGAGCAGGCTCGCCGAGCAGATGCAGCACCTGCCGCCCGAAGACGACACCATGTGGCAGCTGCAGAGTCTGGCGCCGTTCGGCATGGCCTGGCGCATGGCGGGGAATTTTCCCCCGATGGTGGCAGCCTTGCAGGAAAGCCGGAAGAGCACCTGGATGACGCAGCATCGCTACCTGGAGGCCCAAATCCTCTGGGGGCTGATTGTCGCACTGATCGCCCTGGGACAGTTGCGGCAGGCACACGGCCACTGCCAGGAACTCCAACAGTTGGTCGACCGTCTGGGAGGACCACTCCCGGTGGCGGCATATCCCGATTTATTCCAGGCTCAGCTTGCGTACGCGTGGAATCAGCTGGAGGCGGCGAAAAGCGCTGCCGAGATCGCCATTGACAGGACGGCCCCCTTGCAGTACATGGACATTCTCATGGGTGCTTATGAGGTGCTCTTTCGTGTCTGCATGGCCCAGGGCGATCTCGCTGGCGCTGAACAAGCTGTACGCGAGATGGAGCATCAATCTGCAGGAATCCCGCTCTTTCGTCCCTGGATCGAAGGTCTCTGGGCCCATCTCTGGCTGGCCCAGGACCACCTGACCCGGGCGGTAGACTGGGCCGAGCACACCTCCTACCGTCAGGATGCCCTCTTCTACAGCAGCGAAAGCGCCTATCTGGCGCTGGTGAGCGTCTATCTGGCGCAGCAGAGGTATCCACAGGCCTTGCAGTGGCTCGCAGCACTGCTGAGCAGTGCCGAGCAGGTTGCGCGAGTGGGAAGTATGATCTCCATCATGACGCTGCAAGTAGCCGTTCTGCAGGCGTCGGGTGCCACACAAGAGGCGCTGAGCGTTCTCCTGCGCCTGCTCACCTTAGCAGAACCTGAAGGATACATTCGTCCTTTTCTCGATGCTGGAGAGTCGATGCACCAGGCACTCCAGGCACTGCTCGTTACGCAGCATATGCGGCAAGACATCTCCCCTGTCCCAACTGCACGTGCTTCTTATGCCTCTACAGTACTCGCCGCCTTTGCATGTGAGCAGCGCCAGATCGTTCAGCAGGAGGTTATCCCCCTTGTCTCCAAAGCTCTGCCACGCCCTTCTTCTCAAGCTGCACAACAGCTCCTTGAGCCGCTTACCTTCCGTGAGTTGGAGGTCTTGCACCTGCTCGCGGAGGGGGCCTCCAACCAGGAGATTGCCAGGCAGCTAGTGATCTCGCTCGCCACTGCCAAAAAACATGTCGCCAGTATTCTCAGCAAGCTGGGAGCAGAGAATAGGACGCAGGCTATTGCACATGCACGCTCGCTCTCGTTGCTCTAGCGCGTGAGCGCGCGTCACCGCGAGGTTGGCCTTGCCAGGATCGCACCGATGCAGGCCAAAGGCAAGGTAGCCTTTTGGCTACCATCTGACCCTCTTCTCGCTGCTCCTCTCCATGGAGAAAGTATCCTCATCGTATCCTTTTGGCTACTGTATTCTACCTGCCCAGAGCGTATCCTTCTTCGTAGACGACGAAACGTCATCCGAACGGAGCACAAGCGTATGAGATACGTCATTCGTGTCAAGGGACACCTGGATACCTTCTGGCAAGCATGGTTTGACAACCTCTCGATCACGCAAGATAGAGATGGCACGACCCTGCTTTCGGGTCAAATCCGTGACCAGGCGGCGCTCTACGGCATCCTCATCAAAATGCGCGATCTGGGGCTGACGCTGTTCGAGCTTGCGGCGAGCGCGCCCATTGAGCAGACAGAGGAGTGAGCAGCGCTGATCACGGCTGCTCTCAATCTCTCCGCTTGTGCGGATGACACGGACCTCTTCCTGGAAGATTTCACGAAGCAAGAAAGGATACCAGCACATGAACACGAACATCAATGTCAACAATCCATCGACAGCACCCGCGCGGGAGCCCTCTACCACCGGCTCCGTCACCTCTCAAGAAGGCACCACCATCGGCTACCGCCAGCTGGGCCACGGCCCGGGTGTGGTGATTCTGCATGGCACCGCGTCGTCGGGCTACAACCACATACAGCTCGCCGGGGCGCTAGCAGATGCCTTCACCGTCTACGTGCCCGACCGCCGTACTCTCGGCCTCAGCGGCCCGTACGGCAAAGATTACAGCATCCAGAAGGAGGTTGAAGACGTGGACGCTCTGCTTACCAGGACGGGCGCCCATCATGTCTTCGGGATCAGCTCAGGCGGCATCATCTGCCTGCAAGCAGCGCTCACCCTGCCCGCGATTCACAAAGCCGCCATCTTCGAACCACCTCTCTTCATCAACGGGGCGCCTACTGCTGTTGTAGCACGCTTTGATCAGGAAATGGCCGAGGGGAAGGTGGCGGCAGCACTCATCACCGGCATGAAAGCAGCGCAGATGGGGCCGCCCATCTTCAACGTCATGCCCCGCCGGCTGCTCGAACTGCTCACGAACATGGCGATGAAAGGCGAGGAGAAGAAGGGATCAGGCGGCTACATACCGATGAGGGCACTCGCTCCAGCGCTACACTACGACTTTCAGCTCGTCGTCGAGATGAGTGGGAAACTGGAGAGCTTCAGGGCTATAGGCACCGAGGTGCTGTTGCTCGGCGGCAGCATGAGCCCAGCTTACTTGAAAGCTGCCCTTGACGCCCTGGAGAAGGTCTTGCCACATGTCACACGGGTTGAGTTCCCCGGGCTCAATCACGCGGCTTCATGGAATACCGATAGAGGCGGCCGACCGCAACCGGTGGCGCAAGCACTACGCCGATTTTTTGCCGAACCGTAACATTCCTACAATGAAATGACGAACAGAGGAGCAGAAATGAACACATCATCACATCATTCCGACTACGATGACATCACACCCGTGCTGATTGTTGGAGGTGGCCTGGTGGGCCTGTCCACTTCCCTCTTCCTCTCCTGGCACGGCATACCCTCGCTGCTGGTCGAGCGCCATCCGGGCACCGCGATTCATCCGCGTGCCGCCGGCATGACCCCGCGCACGATGGAGTTGTTCCGTTCTGCCGGGGTCGTGGAGGAGATTCGAAAGGTCGAATCGCCTTTCCCCGAGGAAAGCAACGTCCTGCTGGTGGAGAGCCTGACGGGCCAGGTGTTTGACAATTTACAGGACGAGGCAGAGCTGGGCGACCTCTTTATCGGTCCTGTACCAGGCAGTGCCATTGCTCAGGATGTGCTGGAGCCGGTGCTGCGAGCACGGGCCGAGCGGCTCGGGGGGGACCTGCGCTTCGGGACCGAACTGGTGGCTTTCGAGCAGGACGAGGAGGGCATCACCGCCACGATCCGCGAACGGCAAAGCTCTGGCACGCGCACGGTCCGCGCCCAGTTTCTGGTGGCGGCTGACGGCAGCCACAGCGGGATTCGTCAAGAGCTCGGCATCGGCAAGCATGGAGCAGCGAGCCTGTTTCACTGCATCAGTATGATCTTCGAGGCGGACCTGATGGAGCTGTTCCGCGAGCGGCACGCCATCATGTGCTTCCTCTCTAACGACACCATCGCGAGTGGAGCGCTTGTCCCTTATCCAGGCTCTTCTGTGCGACCAGATGTCTACCGACTGGATGTGGGCTATGACCCGGAGGAAGAGACGCTCACTGACTATCCCGAAGCACGCTGCCTCCAGCTTATCCGAGCAGCCGTGGGAATCCCTGATCTGCCGGTGCAGATCAAAACCGTGCTGACCTACGAAGCGGTCGCGCTCGTGGCTGATCGCTTCGAGGTCGGCCGGGTCTTCCTGGTGGGTGATGCCGCGCGCACCCAGCCACCCAGTGGCGGCCTGGGAGGCAATACCGGCATCGCCGAGGCGCACAATCTGGCCTGGAAACTGGCCGCCGTCCTGCGTGGCGAGGCGGGAGAGGCGCTGCTCACCGCCTACGATGCTGAACGGCGCCCGCTGGCGGACTACACTGCCGAGCAAACGGCGTTGCTTTCCCAGCAGCGCCAGACCGAGGGCTCAGCAGGGATCACGGTGGATCTCACGAGCGTCAATGCGGGCTATCGCTACAGCGCGGGAGCTATCGTGCGAGAAGCAGGCGATGAGCATCTCCCCCTGGCCCAGCGACCAGAGCAGTGGAAGGGGCAGCCGGGGACCCATGCTCCATATCTCGTTCTCGAACGAGAGGGCAAGGCGATCTCGACGCTCGACCTGTTCGGTCTCCACTTTGTCCTGCTGGTTGGCCCCGATGGACAGAACTGGAAGGATGCTGCCCAACGTACAAAAGATCTCCTGCATCTCCCCGTGGACAGCTATCAGATCGGCGGTGAGGCAGGCGATCTCATCGATGCCGGGAACACGTTCTGCGACGCGTACGGAATCACGGGAAGCGGGGCCGTGATCGTGCGCCCCGACGGGTTCATCGGATGGAGGAACAAAACTCTCAAGGAAGGCGCTGAGCAAGAACTGACGCAGGCGCTCTCAGCCCTCACCTTTCGCTAAGCGGGAGTGCAAAAAACACAAAACCGATTCGGGAAAGGGGTGCAGGGAATCCCCTGCCGAGGCGCCAGCCCAAGTGCCCCGGCTTCCTCTCCCCTTCCCAAAAAGTGTTGTTAAGAAAGGAAAATAAACATGGCTATCTTTGAATACACTGACACCTTTGACTATCAGGCTGCCAGCGTCTTCGCGCTCCTCACCGATCTTGAGGCACGGTCCACCTGGATAGCAGGCATCCAGGAGATCCGTGTCACCCCCCAGGGACCGGCTCGCCTGGGGACCAGCTACTTCGAGGCTGGCAAGTTCTCAGGTTACAAAAGCGAGAAGACGATGAGCATCACCGAGTTTGAGCAGGATCGCCTTTTGACCCTGGCAACCGAGGCCGAGTCTCCCAACCCGTTCCGCGAGAGCTACCGCATCGAGCCGCTCGCCGAAGGGACCTGCCGCGTGCATTTTACGGTTGAGATTAGCGCCCCCAAAGTGGCTGAATTCTTCATGCGGCAACAGATGAAGAAAGCGCAGCCGCAGAATGCCGAGCGTCTCAAGTCCGTTCTTGCGAGCCGGGCACATCAGGCAAGTTGATCAAGGCGGCGAGTCTGGGTGGCGCCGGGGAAGCTGGACTGTTCCCCTGGCTTGCCGTGAAGTCGCCGCTTGATCTGCTCCCACAAACTACATCCCATGTGCTCTTTTGAGGAGGAAACGTATGGACACCATTTCATCACTGTCTCAATCATCGCCAAAACCCACCACGGCCACCATCTCATGTCCGTCCGTCGAGGCCGGGCGACTTGTGAAGACCTATCCTGGCGGCGTCCAGGCGCTCAAAGGCGTCAGCTTCAGCGTCAGGCCAGGAGCCGTGTTCGCCCTGCTCGGTCCGAACGGCGCGGGCAAATCCACCATTGTGAAGATCCTCACGACGCTCTCCCGGCCCACCGCCGGGTGCGCCAGCATCGTGGGGCGCGACATCGTGCGCGAGCCTCAGCGCGTGCGCCGCGTAATCGGCCTCGTGGCGCAGAAGTCGGCGGTAGACCTTGAGGCCACGGCGGCCGAGAACCTGACGCTGCAAGGCCAGCTCTACGGCATGTCCGGCGCCGAGCTGCGGCGCTGCGTTTCCAGTCTGCTCGAGCGCTTCGGTTTGACGGACGCGCGCAAGCGCATCGCGCGCACCCTCTCCGGCGGCATGCAGCGCAAGCTCGACGTGGCGATGGGACTCATCCACCAGCCGCAGGTGCTGTTCCTGGATGAGCCAACCACCGGTCTGGATCCAGAAGCGCGCGCGGACATGTGGCGCGAGATCGCCCGGCTGGCGCGCGAGGATGGGCTGACCGTCGTGCTCACAACGCACTACCTGGAAGAGGCCGACCACCTGGCGCAGCACGTCGCCATCATTGACCACGGGCAGATCATCGTCGAAGGGACGCCTGAAGGGCTGAAGGCTGAGCTGCGGGGCGACGCCATCCAGGTGGAGCTTGCCGTCGCCTTCCCTGAGTCCAACGCCCGCGCCGCGTTGCGAGGGCTAGATACCATGCTCCGCGAGGTCATTATAGACGGTCGCAACCTGCGGGCGCGTGTCGATAGCGGAGCCAGCGCGCTGCCGGCCGTGCTCGCGGCGCTGGATGCCGGCGGCATCCGTGCCTCCAGCGCGACCGTCGCCCGGCCCTCGCTGGACGACGTGTATCTGCGCCACACCGGGCGCGCCTACTCAGAAGCCAATAATAAGGAGGCCATCCGATGATCACCGTACTCGCCAACTCTGCCCACATCACCACCCGCTACCTACGTGCGTTTCTACGCCAGCCCTACTATATCGCGGGCACACTGGTGCAGCCGATCATCTGGCTGCTTCTGTTCGGCCAGCTCTTCAAGCGCGTCGTGGAGATCCCTGGCTTCACCGCCGGATCGTATATTGCCTTTCTCACGCCGGGCATCATCGTCATGGCGGCGATGCTCTCCACGGGCTGGAGCGGCACGAGCTACGTCATCGACATGGAGCGCGGCGTGATGGACCGCTTCCTCGTCTCACCCGTGCGCCGCGGCGCGCTCATCGGCGGCGAGCTCGTCTACCAGGCCGGCATGGTGCTGTTGCAATCGTTGATCATCCTGGGGCTTGGCTTCCTCGCCGGGGCCCGCTTCGACGGCGGCATCGCCAGCATCGTCATCCTGTTCGTCTGCACGATGCTGCTCGGCACGGCGTTCGCCTCGCTCTCCAACGCCCTCGCCCTCGTCCTGCGCAAACAAGAGTCGGTGATCGCTGCGAACGTCACCCTGGTGCTGCCCCTCACGTTCCTGTCCTCCACCTTCCTGCCGGTGAACCTCATGCCACAGTGGATGCAGGATTTCGCCAGGTTCAATCCGGTGAACTGGGCCGTCGAGGCGGGCCGCCAAACACTCAGCAGCAGCATTGACTGGTCGCTGGTGGGTGGGCATCTAGCCGAGTTGTTGGCGCTGACGCTCATCTGCGCCTGGCTCTCCACCCGTGCCTTCCGCGCCTATCAGCGCTCCGTGTGAGCCCTACACAGGACAGTGCGTGCAACCGTCTTAGAGCCTGTTTCGTGCAGGCGATAGAGACGTTCGCGGGATACGTGGTCGACAAAAACCTCCAACGATCTCAGACCATATCGTAGCCAGATGATGCAGTTCCTGCTTGATGAGCGTGACACTGGCCGGCCTCTTATTCATATCCAGTTCCAGCATGCTGTTAATGAGCTTGCCGAGGCGATCCATCATCACATCGACCATACTGCTCGTCAAACCACCGGGGTCAGAGCGCCTGGAAGCATGCTTTCCGCGCAAAGGAGTAAAGCGTAACGGGGCTTCTGAAGGATCCTTTCCTGTGAGCAACTGGTGCAGAACCGCTCCTAAGCTGTAGATATCAGCACGGGGCGTTGTTTGGACTCTTCCATATTGTTCGGGCGGCGCATAGCCAAGCGAACCAAGCGCTATGGTATCTTTGACTTGCCCTGGTTTGAAGAACCGGGCAATGCCAAAGTCGATGACATACAGCCTGCCCTCCGAGGCCCGGATGATGTTGGCCGGTTTCAGATCGCGAAAGACAATGGGCGGCTGGTGGGCATGTAGATACTCAAGGACATCGCAGAGCTGCAGTCCGATCGTGAAGACCTCGCTCAGGAGAAGACGCTTGTCCGGAGCCTTGTTCTGGTAGTTCTCCAGGGTCTCACCCTCCAGGAAATCCATTACCAGATACCATTGTTCAAGCCTGCAGATCTGTTCATGCAGGCGCGGCAGGCTGGGATGAGTCAATTGGGATAACAAGTTACCTTCACGTTGGAAGGCGCTGGTGGCCTCCACCAGTTCCTGTGATGTGAGTCCTCTCAAACAGAATTCTTTGATAGCGACTAAATCATGGTCACGCCGGGTATCTCTGGCTTTGTAAACGGAACCAAAGCCGCCCGTGCCCAGTTTGTCAATGATTCGGTATCGCTCTTGAAAGAAGATCTGAGAAAGAAGATATGCTGAAAGAAGTAAGGGGCGGTGACAACTTACGCATAAGGAAGAGCCAGGAGTATTGAGTACTCTACACGTTGTGCAGGCAAGAGAAGCAGATGGGACCATGGCGCTTGCCCCTGTGTCAATGGAGTCAAACATCGGGACGCGTCTGAAAGTCGCCGCGCCTAGCCGACAAACGAGACCGCTGTAACGATCTTTTGTTCAGTGTAACATATTTGATTATCCCGGTCGAGATATGCAATGGCAGTGGGTTTCCGGTGGCAAAACCGAGAAGCCGGATGACTCGTGTATAAAAGAGAGGAATGAGATCGATATTACAGTGGAGGCGTAGAACTCGTCGAATAAGGAGACTCCGATGAATATACCAATACAATTCGGCCTGCCGCAGGTCATCCTCTTTGTTGTTGCCCTTGTAGGCCTGGTCCTGCTTATCTCAATGATCACAGGTATAATCATCGGGGAGGAGATCGAACAGGCTGAGGATGCGAGTGAGGATGCACGTGTCCGCGGACACGGGAAATACCTACGCCGTCGTCATGTAAGAGCTGGCCGGGGCGTCACGGGCATCTTGCTCTTGTTAATAGCCATCTCGCTGCTGTGGGCCACTTTCCTTGTGCAGAGCTACCTCGGCCTCACGGGCGATATCAAGGTGGCCGTGGTACGCGCTACCCCCATAGCTAACTTACAACATCTAATGAGCGTTGAAATGATCCTCTACGATAAAGATGGGCACCAAATCTCCGACAACACTTATGGTGTAATGGGCGATGAATGGGAACTCCAGGGCGACATCATCAAGTTCCCTTCGTGGCTGAATGTTGTTGGGCTGCACTCGGGCTACAAGCTGACCCGCCTGGAGGGACGCTATGACAACCCTGATCTTGAACGCAACAATAAACACAGTGTGATTGTGCTCAATGGCGGAGATGATAACTTCTTTAAGACGGCCCAGACACAGACCTGGCTCTCGCCGTTTGTAGAGGCTTTGTATGGCAACGCGGTCATTTTACCGGCAAATGGGAAAACTTACGAGGTGCTTGTGTCCCAGACGGGGTTGTATGCCTTACCGCTGAAACAGTAAGGAGTGCCCCCGTTTCATCCCCTCGTGCGTCAGTCGCTCCGTAGAGTTGATGCTATTCGGGCGCGTTCCCCCAGGCGGTGAGTACCCTTCCGCCTCCCACGAAGTCCGGTTGTTGCATCTCGCTGAGCGCCTGTCGCGCAGGTGTTCCCACAGATGCTCCACGGAATTGAGTTCGGGAGTGTAAGGCGGTTGAGGGATTAATTAGAACGCAAGGCAGCATCATGATCTCTACTATCCAGGTTTTTGAGTGCCTCGATAATCCTCTCCCATGCCTCCGAGCCTGGATCAATCAGATCGAAGTGATCAACGCCTGGCAGTTCGATATAGGTCACCGGATCGTTGGCTGCCAGAGCTGCTTTCGCGTATGCCTGGCTGACCTCGATTGGCACGTGAACATCTGCCGTGCCGTGAAAGAGTACCTGCGGCACGCCGAGCGGCAAGAGTGCGGCTGGTGAGGTTGAGGCATAGCGTTCGGGCACTTCGCCGGGAGTGCCGCCGAGCAATTCTACGACGGCATTCATGCTCAGGTGAAGTTGCCAGGCCATAGCCAGGTCGACGACTCCCGCCAGGCTGATGGCCCCGGCAGGAACGAGTGGGCCATCGCCTGCATTGTCTCCTTCGATGCTGCTGCCTGCCAGGGGATCGCCCGCAGGGATGCGCGGGCGCCCCGCCAGCCACAAGGCCAGGTGCCCACCGGCGGAATGTCCAATGGACACAACGCGCTTGAGGTCGAGCGCGTAGGTAGGGGCGATCTCTCGTAAGTAATCGGCGGCGCGGGCCACGTCCAGGAAGGTCCCGGGCCAGCCACCGCCAGAGTTGCCGACGCGCCGGTACTCGATATTCCAGGCGGCGTACCCACGTGCTGCCAGGTCTTTGGCCAGCCATGTCATGAGCTTCAGCCCGTAGGCCGCCCGCCAGTAGCCACCGTGAATGAGCACTACTGTGGGATGCGGGCCCGGGCCAGCCGGCAGGCGCAGGTCACCGAATTGAAATGCTCCTGGCCCGTATGCCAGCCGTATCGCACGGTGAGACGTTCCCTGAAAACCAATAGCTTGCTTGATCTCTTCCAGAAAGCTCATATTGTCCCCCGTGAGACCTGGTGCAGCAATAGCTGTGCCGCCTCGTATTTATCCTTCATGATTTCTCTGGCTTCGGGGCACAGTTTTTGCCAGCTTCGTACCAGCTTTTCTCGCACCCAGGCCGTCCCATCATCGATGCCCATGCTAAAGCGCACAAAAGCCAGGTAGAGCAAAGAAGGTACCTGGTCGATGTGCGCCATGGCGTCAGCACTGGCAAGGCACACCGCCTCGGGCGTGATTCGCTCCGCGTCGATGCTTGCCCGGTGGGACGCGATGCACTGCTTCACAGCATGGATCTTTCCCTCGGGATAATCTAGCTCCCGCAAGATTCGCTCTGCTTCCAAAGGACTGTGCAAGTGGTGATTCCTGTAGAGTGATGCGTCTTTTATGCTTGCATAATCGTGCAACAAAGCAGCAAGCTCGACAATCTCCGCGCCGGCCCCGAGTTGTTCTGCTAAGAGCCTGCCATATTTTACAACGTAGACAATGTGGTGCGTCCAGATACCGTAGCCGAAGATGTTAGTTTCCTTTTTGCATGCCTCTTCGACAATTGCTCTGATCTGCTGGGTACGGGATGGGAAATCTATATGCTGCAAGCTCCTCTATATACTAGAAGTATCCTACTTCGGTCGCATACAGGGTGAGTTGAAGACTGCGGGCGATGCTTTGTACGCGTCTCGCTCCTCGCGTAGATAGGCATCCACTTCTTCAGCATTCTGAAACAGCCGATGTCCGGCTAATGCTGTGAGCAGATCGATGACATGATGCTGCTCGACCGATTCTTTGTCTTCCATCGTGACAACGACTGTCGCTCGTTTTCCCGGAATGAGTTCCGGCGTGCTGATCTCTATCTTGCCCCCGGGCAGCACCACAGTCTCCACACGCACTTCGGTTGCCATAGTTCTCTCCATTATTGTCTTTTGCCTTGCTCCTGTAGACTCTTACACCATACCACGTCAATGTGGCAATGCCAAGCCGCGCTCAATTATGGCTAACTAAGATTCGCCAGTGTTAGCTGGCAACATCGCATTTTGCCGGGGATTATTCTATTTTCAAGATATAGAGTCTAATCTGATATTATACAAGAGGAGAATGCAATATGGATAACGTCAAAATAGAGCGCAGTGGTTCCGTGCTTGTCGTCACTATCGATCGACCGCGGGTGCGCAATGCCATCGATGGACCTACAGCTGCCGCGCTGGTACAGGCCTTTCGCGCCTTCGACGCGGATCCTGGGCTTTCTGTTGCGATACTCACTGGCGCGGGCAACACGTTTTGCTCAGGCTTCGATCTCACTGCTATGGCGGATCAAGCGCGGGGATTGCACGTTGCTGAGGATGGCGATGGGCCGCTGGGCGTCACGCGCATGCTCCTGGGCAAGCCGGTCATTGCCGCGGTAGAGGGCTATGCTGTTGCTGGCGGCTTTGAACTCGCGCTCTGGTGCGACCTGCGGGTTGCTGCCGAGAATGCTGTTTTCGGTGTTTTTAACCGCCGCTGGGGGGTTCCGCTCGTTGACGAGGGGACGATTCGCCTGCCGCGTCTCATTGGTCACAGTCACACGCTGGACCTGATCCTCACGGGCCGGGGCGTCTCGGGAGAGGAGGCGCGCGTGATGGGCCTCGCCAATCGCCTGGTACCTCCTGGCGAGGCGCTGCAGGCGGCGATTGCGCTGGCAAACGACCTTGTGCGCTTTCCACAGCTATGCTTACGCTCCGACCGCCTCTCCTCCTATGAGCAATGGTCGCTCACCACGGAGGATGCATGGCGCAACGAGGCCAGGCGAGGGCTTGAGGTAATCCAGTCGGGAGAGGCCCTGAGCGGCGCTCGCCGCTTCGTTGAGGGGCGTGGACGACATGGCAGTGCGAGCGATATTTGAGATCCCTCACTACAACTTGGGACTTTTAGCTGCTACAACAGGAGTGAGGTTGAGTCCGCCGTCTCGTTTCATTGCTTATCGGGTCTGTGAAAGGGGAAGCTACGAACGTGAGCGCTTCTGCCATTCCTGGTAGAGCGCAGGGCAGCCAGCTTCCGTATATTGATAAAGGGTTCGTTCTTGAAGGCATCGCTTTGCTGAAACAAGTCTGGCTTGTTAGCAGACCCTTGGAGTGCTATACTTTTTTGGTACCAGATTCCAGTTGTGTATTCATACGTAGAGGTTATTCTCGGTTTGGCTGCCACGATTTGAGCAGCCAGTAGTATCTTGATAAAGGGGGAACGTATGCTAAAAGCGGAGCGACGAGCCGATGTAGTATGGGAGGGCGATCTGCTACACGGCAGTGGAATGATAGTCAGCGTGGGGAGTGGCGCGCTGGGGGCGCTGCCCGTTACATGGGCCTCACGCACAGAGAGATCGGATGGCAAGACCAGCCCGGAGGAGCTGATGGCCGCGGCTCACGCCGCGTGCTATGCCATGGCATTTTCCCATACATTGGCCCAGGCGGGCACACCTGCCGAGCGGCTAGCTGTAAGCGCCACCTGCACGTTCGAGCAGGTTGAAGGCGGTTTCAAAATCTCAACCATGGATCTCAACGTAAGAGGCAAGGTTCCAGGACTGGACGAGGCAGGTTTTGAACAAGTGGCCCGGCAGGCTGAACAGGGCTGCCCGGTTTCTAATGCGCTGCGCAACAATGTCCAGATTCGCGTCAATGCCCACCTGGAGGGCTGACTGCCCGAGGGGAACAGGGAAGGTTATACTAATGATCCCGGAGAAAGATCAACAAAAACACTGCGCGACCTCAAGAGGTAGCCAGAAAAGGAGCTAGAGTATGCCGGATGCGGAATACCTGGACCTCTACGACTACCGTTGTCGTGTCTTCGCCATGTACCGGGATCGCAATCAGGCTATTCTGGCGGGCGAAAACCCTGCTGCCACCTGGCAGCGCTTCTGCAAGGCCAGGGATGAGCTGTTCGCGCGCCATCCACAGTCGCCCCTGGATGAAGAACAGCGCCGTTCTTTCCAGGGCCTGGACTACTTTGCCTACAATCCCGACCTGCGTTTCGTCGTCGACGTTGATACCGAGGTTGAACCGGCGCGTCTAAGTGTCGTCATGAACGCCGAAGGATCGATGGCTATGACTACGGTTGGCCGCGTCCAGTTCACCGTTGATGGTCAGCCAGTCGCGCTCTCGCTCTACTGGCTGAATATCTATGGCGGCGGGTTGTTCCTGCCCTTCCGCGATGCGACCAGCCCGAAGGAGAGCTATGGTGGCGGCCGCTACCTCGTTGACACTATCAAAGGCAGCGACTTCGTGCCTGTACTGGGCGCCAGCGGCTGGCGACGCATTATGCTCGATTTCAACTACGCCTATAACCCCTCGTGCGCCTATAATGATCGCTGGGTATGCCCGCTGGCTCCAGCCGGGAACCGTCTCGGCGTGCCAATTCGCGCCGGCGAAGTATTGCGGAAGCGTTCACTGAGAAGCGTTGCATAAGGAAGTCTATCGAGTCCCTCTCCTGGTCCAGAGAACGACACCATCGCTGGCTCGTAGTGCCACGATTCTACCACGTGGAGACGCAAGATACAGCACATTATGATCCATGCTTAACAGCCTGGAAGACGGGGCAACATAGTGTTGCCAGAGCACGTACACATACTTATGCCTCGTCCACAGCGCTTTTACCAGTCCATCCTGATCTATCAGGTAGATGACGTTATGAACAATCACCATCTGCACGGAATGCGGCGGAGCGTGATGTGACGAAGGGAAGATTTGTCCGTTAGAGGCTTTTTGGAGATTGGAAGGTCCGGGCAGGTGCAGCGGATTTGCAAGAAGCAAGGAAAAAAGAGCGACACCTAGTATTGTGAGAAGAGCCATCCAGAGGCGTGTGCGAGATGAGAGACGGTGACCGTGTAGCCACCGGTTTAAGATTCGATCGCTCTTGTGTTGTGGATCGAGGTCGGTGATCTCAAATTCAGCTTCAACAGCCTCTTCACGTTCAAGTTCATACAAGACGCACCCCTTTTTGCAGTTGTTCTTTGCTTTAGCGGTAAGAGGTATCGAACGGCTTACAGGTCACTCCCCGATTTTCCACGCTCTTTTCTCTATTTTACCACGACTCTACGAGCATTTTCTGGAAGCAGTGAATAGTATCTGTTCACTGACATCCATTCATAACTCGCCTTCTTCATGTCGGTAGATAATGCCAGCAGCACGCAGATCGCCTGGGGCGAGGCTGGCAGCTATGCCGGCCCGGGCAATATCTGGACCTCGCATAACTAGCGCGTCATTGTCACGAGAGGCGGCAGCACAAGCCCCGCCTTCTCGTGTATGACGACGTCGGCAAAGTCATCGAGGGGTGTGGGCTGGAGGTTGATGATAATCAAGGGGACGTTACGCTTGAGCGCCAGGCGAGGCAGTGTGGCGGCGGGTACCACTTTGAGGGATGATCCGACGACCAGGAACAGGTCGCACTCGCCGGCAAGAGCCCTGGCACGGGCAAGTTCGGCCTCCGGTACTCGCTGCCCGAATAAGATGGTGGCTGCCTTGAGGAATCCCCCACAGACCGGGCAGCGCGGATCGACCTCGCCGGCATCAACGCGCTGCTGAAGCTCGGACATCGAGGAGCGCCTACAGCAGAGGGTGCAGGCGGCAAAGCGCGATGTGCCGTGCAGCTCGATAACATGCTCGGGAGGATGGCCGGCATCCTGGTGCAGCCCGTCGAAATTCTGCGTGATGACGCCCAGCAACACCTGCCTCTGTTCCAGTTCCGCCAGTGCGCGGTGCGCGGCATTCGGCCGTGCCGCCGCCACGTGAGAGGAGAGCCTGTGTCGCGTCTGCCAGTACTGCTGGCGCGCCTCCGACTTGCTGATGAAATCCCGATAGCTTACGGGAGGCTGCTGCTGCCAGATAGAGCCGGGGCTGCGAAAATCGGGAATGCCCGACTCCGTGCTGATACCGGCTCCGGTGAGGACAACGATACGTTTGGCCTGTTGCATCAACTCGGCAGCATCTTCCAGTTGTTCCTGCAGGGTAAGCATACTACCCCCTATGGCGTGGCATGATGTACTCCTGGCCTCCCATGTACGGCCGCAGCGCCTCGGGAATACGTACCGTGCCATTGGCCCGCTGGTGAGTCTCCAACAGAGGCAGGAATATGCGCGGCGAGGCAATAGCCGTATTGTTCAGCGTGTGCACAAACTTCACCTTGCCCTCCTCGTCACGATAACGTATATTCACGCGCCGCGCCTGCCACTCGTGGAAGTACGAGCACGAATGTGTCTCGCGGTACCTGCCTTCGCTCGGTATCCAGCATTCAAGATCGTACATGCCTACTTTCCCGTCGCCCATGTCGCCGGTACACACATTCACCACGCGGTAGGGCAGTTCCAGGGCCTGCACAAGTTCCTCCGAGTTCGCCAGCAACTGCTCGTGCCAGCGCACCGACTCCTCGTGATCGGCCTTGCAGATCACGTACTGCTCCACCTTATTGAACTGGTGAACGCGGAAGACGCCGCGCGTGTCCTTGCCATATGTGCCCGCCTCTTTGCGGAAACAAGGGCAGAAGCCAACGAAAGTCATGGGCAGGTCTTCTTCCTTGAGAATCTCGTCCTTGTACATGCCGGTGATCGAGACTTCGGCTGTGCCCACGAGAAATGTATCTTCATCCTCGATGGCGTAAACCTGGTCTCGCCCCTTCGGGAACTGGCCGTTGCCGATGAAGCAGAATTCGCGCGCCATTGCCGGCACGATCAGCGGGGTGAACCCCTTGCGCGCAATGCGGTCAAATGCGAAGTGCATCAGCGCCAGTTCCAGCCGTGCCGCGTCGCCTTTGAGCACGTAGCTGCGCGCGCCCGCGATCTTGACGGCTCGCTCGATATCCACCAGATCGAGCCGCTGCATCAGGCTGTAGTGATCAAGCGGTTCAAAGTCGAACTTTGGCGGCTTGCCCCAGTACTTGACCGGTACGTTATCGCTCTCGTCATCGCCTATTGGTGCGCTGGGATCAGGAATGTTGGGGACAAGGTAAAGCAACTGCTGCCGTTCTTCCAGCAGCTCGTTCAGCCTCGGCTCCATAGTCTTGATTTGTTCTGCGAACTGTTTGCCTTCCGCGATGAGCCTGTCACGCAGTTCCTTATCTTTCCCGGCCTCTTTGACACGCTTCGAGAGCTGGTTCTGCCGCGCTCGCATGTCCTCTATCTGGCGCTGGAGCGCGATGACCTGCCGGTCGACTTGCAGCAGGTAATCGACATCGATGGTGCTGCGTTTGACCCGCGCTGCCTCCTTGACGGCATCTGGATGGCTGCGAATAAAAGCGAGATCAAGCATAATCTTGTATACTCCTTCCTCAAAAAACCAATATTCATGCGGCTGATGATAGTGTCTGAATAAGAAAAAAACGCCGCCGTCCGCTAAAAGGACGGCGACGTTGAATATGTGTAGCCGTGGTGCCACCTTGATTCGTCTTTCCCAGCGCAATGCGAAGAAAGACCTCAATGCTGTCTTGTAACGGAGACGGCCGGTGGCGCTCATCGCGCGGGCTCGCGGGTGGATTTCGCTTTTACTGGCTGCTGCGTTGCACCGGCCCGCAGCTCGCTGCTGCTCAGCAAAAGATACTTGTCCCGTTCATTGCCGTGTTTTGCTGTTGAACCAAGCATAACAGGCATGGAGGTATAAGTCAATAGCATTTTTTAACGGCGATTACAGAATCCATATCTTAGCATCGTTATAGGCCACATCCGTAGGACTCGTAAGATCCCCGGCTGACAGACCCACCTGACCAGAGCTATAGGTACTATCCTCAGCGTGAGTAATAAATTGTTTATTCACATACAGATAGAAGTCGCTACCTCGTACAATGATCGTGATCAGATTAGGCTTGTTGAGATCTGTTTTGAATGCTAATAGATGGCCTCCTTGAAGTAGACGAGTGTCATTACCACTTTTGCCTGTATAGGTGAGAAGGTCATAATCCCCCTGTGCATCAATGCGCAGCCGATAAAACTTTATAACCAAGATGCCTGAGAATTATTGGCTATTATGCCCTTCTCACAGCTTCCACACCTGTGCGTTGCTGAAGGCTATGTCCGCTTGAGGATTATCACCACTTAAAGCATATAAGCCAATTTTGCCAGAGCTGAAGGTGCTATCGTTCACCTTGGCGATGTACTGCTTATTTATATACAGGTATATGTCATTCCCGCGCGCTATAACCGTAAGCAGGTTAGATTGATTCAGGCCGGTTTTGATAGCTGGACTTGGTCCGGAGCTGAGCGCTATTCCGTTAGTACCGTTAATAACAGTAAATGCGTAGAAACCATCGGAAGTGGCATCGAAAGCGTAGGAGTTAGCCTGGGTATTACCTGTACGAAAAAGCAGGCCACCTCTAAGGCCGCTAGCAATTGTCATTTGTACCTGGAAGGCGAAATCGCTCAGCCTGGTACTATTGGCGAAACACACTATAAAAGAACCCTTCCCCGACAAATGAGTATGAAAAGCCCCATTGGTGAAGAGACAACGGCCATTCCCTTGACTGGATTCGCTCCAGATGCTGCCGTTCGCGCTGCTCAATGGGTCGTTGATTGCTGGTTTTCCCCGGGTTGTCCGGTTATAGATGCTCTGTGGCGACATAGATTGGGTCTGCGCCGTCAGAAAGTCCTGCGCGACGCTGGTCGCCTGGGCGTGCCGGTTCGCGGGATGGGCGACTGTCGTGTAATAGAGCAATCCGCTGCCGCCGATGACCACGAGAGCGATGATGACGAGCAGTAAAATCATTTCGAGCGAGAGACCTCGACGCTGTGGCATTTGCTGTGAAGGAAGGGCCTGGGCAGCAGGAGCGGGCGTTGCTTGCGATACCAGTTGCGCCGGAACAGGTTGAGCCATACCCATTTGAGGTTGTTGCCACGCGGGGCTAGACTGGAACTGCGACTGTCCTGGGAAGGGCTGGGGCCATGGTTGTCCCTGCTGTGGCTGCACCGCGCCAGGTTGCTGCCAGGCCGGGTAGGATTGCGGTGCCACTAGCTGCTGTCCCTGCTGACCCGGGAAGGGTTGAGGCACGCCCGGCTGCGGCTGCCATGGCCCCTGCTGTGGTGGCTGCTGGCCAGGAAAGGGCTGCGGCCAGAGCATTGGTTGTGGCATACCTGGCTGGGGTTGCCAAGGCCCTTGTTGCGGTGGCTGTTGTCCAGGAAACGGCTGGGGCCATGGTTGTTGGGGCTGCTGCCAGGCCGGGTAGGATTGTGGTCCAATTGGCTGCTGTCCCTGCTGCGGCCAGGGAAAGGGCTGCGCGGGACCCTGTTGGGACGGCCATGGTCCCTGCTGGGGCCACGATTGCCCCTGTTGTGGTTGAGCCGCTCCCGGCTGTCCCGGCATCAGCGATGGTGGCTGCCAGGTCGGGGATGACGATGGCGGAGCTGGTTGAGGAGATCCCTGTTGCTGGGCAGGTGTGGATTGAGCCTTATCTGGTTGAGGAGGCTGCTGGAGCACTGTGCGCTCAACAACGGCCTGAGGCGCAGGAATATCTGGTGGAGAAGGCTGTTGCAGCACCGTACGCTCGACGTTCTTAGATTCTGCTGGTTCCGGTTGAGGAGGCTGCTGGAGCACTGTGCGCTCAATTTGAGGCGTTTCTCCTCCCTGCGAAACGACGGGAGGAGCTTGCTCCTCGCCTGTGTTGTCTGGAACAGCGCTATCTGGCCTGGCGTTGAAAGCTCCTGGCGTTGAGGCAGTAACATTATAGGGCGTGGCTGCGCCGCAAGAGGGGCAGGTTGCTGCCTCTGGCGGGAGTGTTTTGCCGCATTTAAAGCAGTGCATGATCAGTTTCTCCTCACGATCTATGCTTGATGAAAGTTTCCAGCAAAGCCGTATCGGCATAGCCCACTCGCGGCATATACCAGGAATAGTGCAGAAAGCTATGATACATTCCCTTTATAGTCTCCATACCTGTGCATTGCTGAACGCAACATCTGTAGCATTTGCTCCTGCAGCAAATACTCCAACTACGCCATCGCTAAAGGTGTTGTCCATTACACTCGTGATATACTGCTTGTTTGCATACAGATAAAGGTTGCTGCCACGCGCTATGACCGCCAACAGATTACTCTGGTTTAGACCCACTTTGATGGCAGGATTAACACCATTGGCTAACTGCCTGGCATTGTTATTATTCTGAAGAGCGATAAGGCGAAAATTTCCAAGGCTATCAACCAAGAAGAGATAACTGTTAAGAGAAGATGAGGCGATATTCAAACGGAAAATAAGCCCACCTTCATCACCTTTGATGATGGTCATCTGTGCTTGAAAAGCGAAATTACTCACACCGACGCCTAAAGCAGCACAAAGACTGGTGAATTTGGCAGATGCGCTGGCATGATAAGCTCCTCCAGTGAAGCCGCAACTGCCAGTGGGGCTACTTACAGTGACGAACTGGCTGTGGTTTATGCTGTCAAGTGGATCGTTGATCGCGGGTTTCGTACTG
>WNFX01008366.1_pt1 | contig 21279 bp, 22 predicted proteins | sample 5400111 | NCBI WGS metagenome assembly WNFX01 (sample SAMN13153363, study PRJNA577476) | soil metagenome | isolation source: 40 cm soil or saprolite under grassland replicate 1 | place: USA:California | collected 2016-06-15 | reverse complement strand
GGGACGAGATCGTCTGCGAAGCCGCCGCGGCGGGGGTCAGCATCCACCAGATCCAGCAGATCACCGGGATCGCCCGGAGCACGATCCTGGGCATCCTGGCCCGGCGGCCGAGGCGGCCGCGGCTGCGGGTGGTCTCCAGCGACGACCTGCCGCCGGAGTAGCCGGTCAGCCGGCGTCCGCGGCCTCGACCTCATCGCGGGACAGGCCGAGCAGGTACAGCACCGTGTCCAGGTACGGGACGCTGACCGAGGCGTCGGCCGCATCCCGGACGGCCTGTTTGGCGTTGAAGGCGACGCCCAGCCCGGCCGCCGCGATCATGTCCAGGTCGTTGGCGCCGTCACCGATGGCCACGGTCTGGCTGAGCGGGATGCCGGCCTGCGCCGCGAACCGCCGCAGCGCGTCCGCCTTGCCGGCCCGGTCCACCACCGGCCCGGCCAGCCGCCCGGTCAGCTTGCCCGCGGAGATCTCCAGCGTGTTGGCGGCCGCGTAGTCGAGCCCGAGGTCGGCGGCCAGCCCGTCGGTGATCTGGGTGAAGCCGCCGCTGACGATCCCGCAGCGGTAGCCGAGCCTGCGCAGGGTGCGGATCAGCGTCCGGGCGCCGGGCGCGAGCCGCAGGTCCCGCCGGACCTGGTCGAGCACCGTGGCGTCCAGGTCCGCCAGCAGCGCGACCCGCTCGGCCAGCGACGCCGCGAAGTCCATCTCGCCGCGCATGGTGGCGGCGGTGACCTTGGCGACCTGCTCGGCGCAGCCGGCCCGGGCGGCCAGCAGGTCGATCACCTCGCCGGCGATCAGGGTGGAGTCGACGTCCATGACGATCAGGCGCATCGCACGGCGGTGCAGCCCGCCGCGCTGGACCGCCACATCGACCCCTTGCGCGACGGACTCCCGGGTCAGGGTGGTGCGCAGCACGTCGGGATCGGCGCCGGACACGTCCATCTCGATGCACGTCACGGGCCGGTCGGCGAGCCGGTCTATCCGGTCGATGTTCGCGCCGTTCGCGGCGATCCGGCCGGCGATGGCGGCGACGGCGGCGGGCAGCAGCGGGTTCCCCAGCACGGTGACGTGCAGCTGGCCTCGGCGCCGGGGGGACTCCCCGGAGCCCATGGTGATCTCCGCGTCCATGCCGAGGTCCGCGGCGACCGCCCGGACGCCGCGGTGAATCGACGTCAGGTCGGGATCGGGCCCGCAGGCCAGCAGGACACCGAGCACCAGCCGCCCGCGGATGACGACCTGCTCGATGTCCAGGACGCTCAGGCCGCGCTCGGCCGCCAGGGCGGTGAAGAGCCGGGACGTCACCCCGGGCCGGTCCCGGCCAGTCAGGGTCACCAGGACGGTGGTTTCCGAAGCATTCATTGCGCGCGCAACGCTACCGCCGGGCGACCGCCGGCCGCGAACCGCGGGCCCGTCCGGCGGGCCGCGGACCGCGCCCGGCCCGCCGGTGACGGGGCCTGTGACCGGCGGCCAGGCAGGTACCCACCCCACCCACGGGTACCGCCGTGCGTGCGGTCAGGTAGGCACCTACCCGACCCACCGGTACCGCTGTGCCGGCGGCGGCGCCGTAGCGTAGGTTCGGGTCTGACAGGTGCCGCGCGGGAAGGAGCGGGATGTCCGACGAGGTAATCCGCTTGCGTGGCGTCGGCATCAAGCGCGGCGGATCGATGCTGCTCCGCGACGTCACCTGGACGGTCTACGACGACGAGCGGTGGGTGGTGATCGGCCCGAACGGCGCGGGCAAGACCACCCTGCTCCAGGTGGCCGCCACCCAGTTGTTCCCGACGGAGGGGATCGCCGAGATCCTGGGCCAGCGGCTCGGCGCGACCGACGTGTTCGAGCTGAGGCCGCGGATCGGCCTGGCCAGTGCCGCCGTCGCCGACCAGGTGCCGCCGGGAGAGAAGGTCATCGACCTCGTCCTCACCGCCTCGTACGCGATCGTCGGGCGGTGGAAGGAGGACTACGAGTCCACCGACGTGACCCGGGCGGTGGAACTGCTCGACGCGCTGGGCTGCGCCCACCTGATCAGGCGCCGGTTCGCGACCTTGTCCGAGGGCGAGCGCAAGCGCGTCCAGATCGCCCGGTCCCTGATGCCCGATCCCGAGCTGCTGCTGCTCGACGAGCCGGCCGCGGGGCTGGACCTGGGCGGACGGGAAGACCTCGTGCGCCGGATCGCCTACCTCGCCCTGGACCCGAAGGCGCCCACCACGGTGATGGTCACCCATCACGTGGAGGAGGTGCCCGAGGGGTTCACCCACGCCATGCTGCTGCGGCGGGGCTCGGTGCTCGCGGCGGGGCCGCTGCCGGACGTGTTCACCGCGCAGAACCTGTCCAAGTGCTTCGGGGTCCCCCTCCACGTCGAGTACCGCCAGTCCCGCTGGGCCGCCCGCGCCGCCGCCGTGTAGGCCGTCCGCCGTCGTGCTGGGCGGCCGCTGTGTAGCGCCACCCATCCGCCGTGCTGGGCCGCGCCGCCGCCGTGCAGGACTGCCCACCCGCCGTTCTGGGCTGCGGCATCGCGGTGCTTGGCGGGCCAGATGGGGGCAGGCCGCGCCCCGAGGTGCTCCTGCTTCCTGCGGCGGGCGTGCGCAAGATGCGTCGGCACGGACCCCGAGGGGAACAAATCAGGCATGCAGCCCTCGCGTGCCGGGAGAGACCGGTGAAGGGTGACCGCGTCGAGATCGTCATCGACGCCGGCGGTGCCACCAGGAACTACGAGGTGACCGCCACCCGGGCCGGGCGCCGGGTCGAGGTCGTGACCCGCCGCGGCGTGGTGGAGGTGACCGAGCTCACCCGCGGCGGCACGCCCGTGCGGACCGCCCGGTTCATGGCCAGCCGCGTGCTCGCCCTGGTGGAGCACCCCGCCGACCGGCGTGCCCGGCCCGGTGCGGGCAAGCCGAGCCCTCCCGAGGAATGGGCGGAGTAACGAGGCCGCCTGGCGGGGCGGTCGGCCCGCCTCGAGGGACACGGGAGACGGGGAAGGTGGCACACCGGGGGAAGGTGCGGCCTCCACCCTGGCCGCGCGTGGCCCTGACCCGCCACAATCGCTCTATGACCAGGCTGGACACACAATCGGATCGATGACTGCCCTGGCCGCCCGGCCTGCCACCCGCGTCATGGCCTGGTGGCTGGTGGGGCTGATCCTGCTGGTGCTCGGCGCGGCGCTGGTACTGCTCCCGTTCAACGCAGGGGTGATGACCCCGGCCCGGATCGGCTTGTACGGCTTCGCCGCGGTCGCGGTCGTCGCCTACGCCGGCGTGGGCGGGCTGATCGTGGCCCGGATCCCGGGCAACCCGATCGGCTGGCTGCTCTGCCTGCTGGGGCTGGCGCTGGCGGCGAGCATGTTCCTGGAACAGTACGGCCTGCGCGGCCTGGCCACGGCGCCGGGCTCGCTGCCCGCGGTCCGGCAGGTCACCGCGCTCGGCGTGAGCACGCAGACGCTGGCGACCGCGCCGCTGATCATCCTTGTCCTGCTCTTCCCGGACGGCCGCCTGCCGTCCCGCCGGTGGCGGCCGGTGCTCTGGGGCGCGATCGCCGTAGCCATCGTGGGCGGGATCGGGGAGCTGCTGCAGCAAGGCACCGTCATTACGGGCAGCCTGACCAATGCGCTCGATCCGGCGCACGTTGCCTACCCGAACCCGTTCGGCGTCTTCCCCCGCCATGGCTGGTACAGCGGTGTCATCGCGGTGGTGGGGGTGATGGCGGTGACGACCGCCGTGCTCGCGCTGGCCTCGGTGTTCGTGCGGCGGCGCACGGCTTCGGCCGAGCTGCGGCAGCAATTGGCCTGGCTGGCCTACGTCGGCGTGCTGACGGTCGTGACCGCGGTCGTGATGGTCTGCTACTTTCTGGCCACCGGCAGCGACACGCTGCTCGGCGACATCCTGTTCATCCTCACCCTCGGCACGCCGATTTTCGGCATACCGCTGGCCTGCGCGGTCGCCGTGCTGCGGTACCGGCTCTACGACCTCGACGTCGTCGTCAAGAAGACGGTGGTGGCAGCGCTGGTTGCTGCGGCGTTCACGGTCATCTACGTACTGCTGGTGGTCGCGGTCGGCGCGGCTACCGGCCGGCCGGGCAGCAGCCCGCTCACCTTCGTGGTAGCCGCGCTGGCCGCCGTCATGCTGCAGCCGATCCGCACCCGGGCCGGCCTGCTCGCCGACCGCATGGTGTACGGCAGGCGGGCCACGCCGTACGAGGTGCTGTCGGAGTTCTCGGAACGGATGGCCGGCACCTACTCGACCGATGACGTGCTGCCCCGCATGGCCCGGATGCTGGCGGAAGCCACCGGCGCTGAGCGGGCTGAGGTGTGGCTGCGGACTGCTGGCCGCGAGCGCCTGGAGGCGGCGTGGCCGCCGAATGGATCGGTGCCCGCGACGGCCGCACCGGAACCGCCCACACCGGAGCCGGCCGCACTGGAGCCGGCCGCACCGGAGCCGGCCGCACCGGAACCGGCCCCACCGGAACCGGGCATACCAGTGCGGCCAGCCGGGGCAGGCGCAACCGGGCCGGCGGCAAACGGGCCGGCGGCCGACGGCAATGATGACCGCCGCGCACGGGCCTTCGTCGTGGAGCACCAGGGTGACCGGCTCGGCGCGCTGCGGATCACCAGTTCGCCGCGTGAGCCGCTGTCTCCGGCGGGAGAGCGGCTGGTCCGGGACGTAGCTGCGCAGGCAGGCCTGGTGCTGCGCAACGTCGCGCTGATAGAAGACCTCCGGGCCTCGCGCCAGCGCCTCGTCGCCGCCGCCGACGAGGCCCGCCGGCGCCTGGAGCGGAACCTGCACGATGGCGCGCAGCAGCAGCTTGTCGCGCTCAAGATCACGCTCGGGCTGGCCCGCCAGGTGGCGAGGGACTCCCCAGCAGAAGCAGATGAGATGCTCGCGCAGATAGAGCGTGAGGCGCAGGACGCGCTGGAGGAACTCCGGGATCTCGCCCGGGGGATCTACCCGCCGCTGCTGGCGGACGCGGGGCTCACGGCAGCACTCGAGTCGCAAGCGCAGAAGGCGGCTCTGCCGGTCACCGTTGAAGCACCCCGGCTGGGCCGGTACCCCCAGGAGATCGAGGCCGCGGTGTATTTCTGCGTGCTGGAAGCGCTGCAGAACGTCGCGAAGTATGCGCAGGCCCAGCAGGCCCGGGTGACGCTCGGCCATGACGGCGGGGCTCTCACGTTCACGGTCGGCGACGACGGCAGGGGATTTGACCAGGCGGCCACCCCGATGGGCACCGGCGTGCAGGGCATGTCGGACCGGCTGGCCGCGCTCGGCGGGACCCTCCGCGTGACCTCGGCCCCAGGCCATGGCACCCAGGTGACCGGCCGGGTGCCGGTGGCGCAGGACTTACCTTCGCGGGAGCTGGTGGCCTGATACAGGCACTAGGTGGGGTCGCAGAGCAGGTACCCCACCTGGCCGAATGTGACCTCGTCGCCCGCGCGCACCAGGAGGCCGGAGCCAACCCGCCAGCCGTTGGCACGGGTGCCGTTGGTGGAGCCGAGATCGGCCAGCACCCAGTCGCTCCCCATGAGCCGCAATTCGGCGTGGTGCCACGACACCGTCATATCGGCGATGGCCAGATCGGAGCTGCCGGCACGGCCGATCGTGAACACCGTCCGGCCGCCGCGGGGCAGCACCAGGCGCGGCAGGCGCATGGTCCACCACGCGCCCCGCAGCTGCCCGGCAAACTCCTGCCACCTCGTGGCGGCCCGGCCGGCCAGGCTGGCGCGGCGCGCGGCCGGCCGCAGGTCGTTCAGCAGGCTGGCGAGCTGTCCCGCGTCCCGCGCCTGCAGCGCCAGCTCCATCCGGTGCAGGAAGGTGTCATGCGACAGGCGGCCGTCGGCGGACCCTTCCCTGAGCACTTTGATCGCCTCGTCGCGGTCAGCGTCGGATACCCGGAGCACCGGCCACTGCGGGTTCAAGGCCGCCATATCAAAACGATAACCCCCGCTGACGCCGTCTTTCCATGGCTCACATTCAAGATCACGGGGGACCTGCCACTGGATCCGGAAATCACCATGGGTCATGAATGGGGGAGCCGCCCGTCGGCCTGTGGACGTCGCCACGCAGATCATGGCAGCCTTCGGGAAACACTGCCGGGCCCGGAGCGGTGAGTACCAGCCGAGTGAGGAGCAGCCCCAATGCCATCAAGGCCGCTGACGGTCCTGTTCATGCCGGAGAGCGCGTACGGGCCGACCAACAACTGCATCGGGATCGGCGACGTGCTGCGCAAGCGCGGGCACCGGGTGGTCTTCGCGGCCGAGGCGTCCTGGAAAGGCAAGCTGGAGCCGCTCGGCTTCGAGGAGGACCTGGTCGACCTCGCCGCGCCCGCCGAGGGGGACCAGGACGCCGGGCAGTTCTGGAAGGACTTCGTCGCCCAGACGGCGCCGGAGTTCCGCAAGCCGACGATCGAGCAGCTGGGAACCTGGATCAAGCCGGTCTGGGAAGAGCTCACCGGCGGCGCCAGATACTGCCACGACCAGCTCCGCGCGATCGTCGGCCGGGCCAGCCCCGATGTCATCGTTGAGGACAACGTGGTGGGTTTCCCGGCGCTGGTGACCGCCGGCGTGCCGTTCGTGCGGATCGTGTCCTGCAACCCGCTGGAGATCAAGGCCCCGGACGTGCCGCCCACGTTCTCCGGGTACCCGGCCGCCGAGCGGGCCGGATGGGCCGAGTTCCGGGCCGAGTACGACCGGGTGCACCGCCCGCTGTGGCTGGACTTCAACGCCTGGTACACGGCGCAGGGCGCCCCGTCCCTGCCCGATCTGGAGTTCATCGCCGAAGGCGACGTCAACCTCTACGTCTACCCGGAACTGGCCGACTACCGGCGGGAGGTGCAGCTCGGGCCGTCCTGGCACCGGCTCGACTCCTCGGTGCGGGCGACCGACGAGGACTTCACGCTGCCATCCGCGCTCGCCGGCGGCGGGGCGCTGATCTACTTCTCGCTGGGCTCACTCGGGTCGGCGGACACCGGGCTGATGCGGCGGGTGATCTCCTGCCTGGCGGCCACCCCGCACCGCTACATCGTGTCCAAGGGCCCGCTGCACGCCGAGATCGAGCTGGCGCCGAACATGTGGGGCGCCGAGTTCGTCCCGCAGGCGTCGGTCCTCCCGCTGGCCGACCTGGTCATCACGCACGGCGGCAACAACACCACGACCGAATGCCTGCACTTTGGCAAGCCCGTGGTCCTATTGGCACTCTTCTGGGACCAGTATGACAACGCGCAGCGGATGCACGAGTTGGGCCTGGGTGTGCGGCTGGACACCTACCGGTTCACCGATGCCGAGATGCACGGCGCGCTGGACCGACTGCTCGGCGGAAGAACATAAAGACGGGGCCCCAGAGTGAACAGCTACGGCATCGAGCTTGGCCGGCTGCTATCTGGCGAGCATCACAGCCCGGTCGTGTACTTCGCCCGCGTAAGCCCGGACCGGGTGAAGGTCGGCACGACCACGAACCTGCGCAAGCGCATGCGGAGCTTCTACCTGGACCTGTCAGACGTGCTGCTGATCGTCCCCGGCGGCCAGCAGGCCGAGCGTGCCTACCATGACCGATTCCGCGCATATAAGGTGCGGTTGTACGCGGCCATGGCCTCCGGCCCGTGTCGGCCCCAGCTGGTTTGAACCCGGACCCAGGTGGATCTGCGGACCACGGCTGTTGCTGGCCTGGGGTCAGGGTGCGGCTCCGATGGGGACTGCCATGGCCGCGGCCTCGGCGGCTTCGGTGTCTACCTGGGCCTCAGTGCGGCGCAGGTCGAGCACGATGAGGATGGCCGCGGCGGCGGCGAGGTAGATGAGCAGGACGGTCAGTGCTTGTGTGGTTCCGTGGCCACTGAAGTAGATCGTCTGGTGCAGCAGGATGTAGCCGTTGCGCGGCGGTAGGTAGGGCCCGATGTCGCGCCAGAACGTGGGCAGGTACGGCACCCCGTTCGCCCCGCCGGAGGAGGGGTTGCCGAACAAGATGATCACGATGATGGTCAGCAGGGTGCCCGCGGCTCCGATCAGTTTCTGCAGGACCGCGGCCACGAAGGCGACGGCGGCGATGATCAGCGTGCAGATGGGCCACACGATCCAGAACTTGTCGCTGGCATACCCCTGCAGCCACACGCCGACCACCAGGTCGACGGCCAGGCCCGCGGCGATCGCGAACCCGGCGAGCTGGGCGGCCCGCCAGCGGCCTGCCGCTTTCCCGGTCGCCGCCAGGAGCAGGGTCGCGCTCATGTACCCGCCGACGAGCAGGGGGATCAGCATCAGCGACTGGACCAGGCCGAACGGGTCCTTTTTGGCCAGCGGAACCGGCGCGTACTGCTGGACCGTGAGCTTCTGCCCGGTGATCTTCGCCGCGTGCCCGAATTGCGCCGCGATGTCGAGCGGGGACAGGTCGCTGATGGACGGGACGACGATCAGGGTGCTCGGGGTGCCCGCGGTGCTGGCCGGGATCAGGGCGCCCCAGATCTTCGCCTGGCCGATCGCGTCCTTGACCGCCGCCTCGTCCCGGTAGTGGGTGACCTTGAGGGAGAAGGTCTTTTCGGCCGCGGTGAGGATCGGGGACGATCCGGTGACGCCGAACGGCATGCCGGCCGCTTTGGGGGCGTGCCCGGCGCTCATGTAGTTGACCGCGAACAGGCATTCCATGACGGCGCAGACCGCCAGCGCCACCAGGATCGGCAGCATGCCCCGCCGCGGGCCGGAGGGGTTCGCCCGCGGGTTGCCTGCCCGTGCCGCTTCGGCCACCTCGGCGCGCGCCCGCGCGGCGGCCCGGGCCTGGCGGGCCGGGCGGTTCCAGTTCAGGTAGCTGATGACAGCCACCCCGGCCAGACCGTAGGCAAACAGCACGATCAGCGGGGTGGTGATGTTGTTGCCGCCGAAGTAGAGCACGTTGCGGATCAGGTCCACCGCGTTCTGCGGCGGGAACACCCGGCCGATGTTGCGCCAGTAGACCGGCAGCATGAAAGTCCCGCTCCCGCCCGCGCCCGAGCCGCCGACGATGATGAACAACACCGCCACCAGCAACGTGCCCAAGGTCCCCGCAAGCCCCTGGATCGCGGCCGCCGCCAGCACCACCGCGGCGGTGACCAGCGCGAAACACGGCAGCAGCGGCCAAAAATGACTGCTGGAGTACGCCCCGATCAGCGGCCCGGCGATCAGGTCGGTCAGCACGGCGCCCACGATGGCGTAGCCGGTCAGGATGACCACACGCCACAGCGCCGCCGCGGTCCCCCCGGCCGCCTTGAACACCAGCACCGCGGCCAGGTAGCCGCCGATGAGCAGCGGCAGCAGCAACAGCCCCACCACCGCACCGACCGGGTCGCTTGGCGGCAACGGCTTGGCCGCCTGCACCGTGACCGGCTGGCTCAGCTTATGCGCGGCAGAAAGAAACGCACCCTCAAGCTCGATCCGCGCGAAGAAGCTCTTCGCGGGGACAACGATGAGCGTATCGCTGGCACTGCCAGTGACGTACGCGCCATACAGCTGACCCTGGCCGATCGCGCCGAGCGCCGCGGACTTGTCCGCATAGCCGATCGTGTCCAGCGACACCTTTGATGTCACCGCGGCGACGACCTTCGACGAACCGACAACACCAAAGGGCATATTCCGCGGCGCCAGCAACTGCAAGGCACTGACCAGGCACAACGCGAACAAAGCCTGGGCAGCCAGCACGGCCGCCAGCGCGACAACTACCCTCCTGGTCACATTGCGCCCGCCCGCCCCGCCGCCCGCCGATGCTGTGTCACTAGCCAGCTGCTCAGCCACCGCCCGCACCTCTAAGCTAGATCTTCGCCCGCCGCCGAGCCCCAGTACATCCCGGCCAGGGCCGGGTCTCATCACCCGGCTCGGGGGAACATGCCGCCGAGGAGCGATGTACGAGGCCGACAAGGCTATCCGGGACCGTATGTGGGCAGAGCTGAGAGGCCAGGCGCGGCCCGAACTGAAGCGCGGCGATCCTGCCAGCAGGAGCCCGGCCTGTCTTGCGCCAGAGTCCGGCTCCGGTACGGGAGGCTCGCTCGGCTTCTTGTACTCGTGGCCGTTCGGCGAGGCGAAGCGGCCGGGCTCCCAGTGAGCCGCCCTGGCGGATGCGATGGGGTGCGGCCAGCCGCACTCGTCCCGCACGACCCGCAGCCCGGCGTCGGTCAGCCCCCTGGCCACCCCGCCCGCCCCGCAGTACGTGTCGAGCTCGCGCAGCGGGATCATGCCGACCGCTCTGGCGGGCTGTCCTGCGTGAACGTGCCTTTACGCCCGAACCGCTGGCCGAACCGCCTGGCGGGTGACGCCCAGGGCCGCGCCGATCTCCTCGTCTGAGACTCCCCTGGCGCGCAGGTCGGCCACGGCCATCTCGATCAGGTAACCGGAATAGCGGATGAACTTGGCCAGGCTCGCCAGGGCCTCCAGGTCCTCGGATGCGCGCCTGCCGGTTGACCCGATCCGGCGCACCACGGCGTCACGCAGCTGGCTCTCGTCCCACCACGGCCGGGGTTCACGCGGCCGGGGTTCACGCGGCCAGGGGCTGACGCGGCAGGGGGGGTGACCGGCCAGGACTGACGCGGCAGGGTGACGGAGCCGCGGGTGACGGGGCCGGGGAGTGACGGGGCCGGGTTCAGTGCGCGGGCCGGGCGGGGCGGACCTGCACCATGCCGCCCTCGACGACCCGGGTGTCGAAGGCGGGCTGGCGCGCGGTGGCCGGCCCGTGCACCACGGTGCCGTCCGCGAGCCGGAACGTGCTGCCATGCCAGGGGCAGGTGACGCACGGGCCGTTGCCGTCGTCGGTGAGGCTGCCCTGGTGGAGCGGCCCGCCGAGGTGCGCGCACTGGTCGGCGAGGGCCAGCACGTCGCCGCCCAGGCGCAGCATGGTGAGGGTCAGGTAGCCGAGCCGGCGCCGGGCCAGGCGGCCGTCCGGCAGCTCGTAGATGCGGCACAGGTCGTGCCAGCCGAGCGCGGTCAGGTGCGTGATCGGCTCGGCGTGACTGGCGCCCGCGCCGAGGCCGAACGCCAGGTGCCGGCCCAGGAACCCGCCCGTGGTCACGGCGGCGAGCCCGCCCAGCGCCAGCAGCCTGCCGCCGCCGTCCTTGCCCGCCATCCGGGCCAGCAGCGAGGCCGCGAACAGCGCCGACGCACCGGCGCCGGAGGCGGCGTGGACGAGGCCGACCCGCTGCTGCTCGCGGTGGAGCGACGACCAGTCGGCGAAACCGGCCGCGGCCGCGGGCAGCGTGCCAGCCAGCCCCAGCGCCAGCAGCAGCCGCGATGCCCGCCCGGCGCCCGGCACGAAGTCCAGCACCGTCGCCGACGTCCAGAAGCCCATGGGGAGCGCCACCAGGGCCGGGTGGACGGGCTGGCCGAGCCAGACCCCGCGCCGGATGGCCTCCGCCAACGGCTGGGTCACCCGGTCCAGCTTGTCGGCGTGTTCCAGCTGCCCGGCGAGGCCGGCCGGGACGGACAGCAGCCCCGGGCCAGGACGGGGGGTACGGGAACGGCCGCCGCGCCGGCGAAAGAGCCTGGCGTGGGAAGAGCTCATATACCTACTCGTACCCGCCCTGCCACCCCCCTACCGCCCCCCGGCGGCCAGCCACCCATGATCGTTTCGACTTACCACGGATCTTGGTCAAATGTCCGTTTCGCTCTGACCCCCCGTGACGAAAATCCGTGATAAGCCAGTCGGGTCATGCCCCCCGCTACCCGCGCCGGGGCGGTGCCAGGATGCCGCGGTCTACCGCGCTCGCGACCATGCCGCGCGCCCTCGGTCACCATGTTGATGAGCATCGGCTGCAGCCGGTCCAGCGCCCGGGCAAACTTCGCCTCCGCGGTCGCCCGCTCCTCGAACTCGTCCCACAGCGCCCGCAGCGAGGACGCCTGTGCGGGCGGCAGCAGCGCGAAGAGCCGATCCGCGGCCGCCCGCTCGGCCTGCTCCTGCCGGGCCTGGTCGGCCGGCGCCGCGTAGACAAACAGGTCCCCGGCGTCGATCTCGACCAGGTCGTGCACGACGACCATCGCCGCCGCCCGCCCCAGATCGGTGCCGGGCGGGGCGTGCTCGGCCAGCACCAGCGCCATGAGGGCCAGGTGCCAGGAATGCTCGGCCGAGTTCTCCCGCCGGGAGCGGTCGGTCAGGGTGGACTGGCGCAGCACCTTCTTGAGCCGGTCCGCCTCCAGCAGGAAGCCAACCTGGCGGTCGAGGGGTTCCATGGCCCCATTTGATCAGGTCCGCCCGGGCACCCTGTGCCTCCCGGCCTCCTGTGCCTGTGCCTCCCGGCCTCCTGTGCCTGTGCCTCCTGGCCCCTGTGCCTGCACCTCCCGGCCCCTGTGCCTGTGCCTCCTGGCCGTGATCACATGCCTCTACCCGTCCGCGTCACCGCGGCTATCGCGGCTTCATCACGGGTGCGCACGGTCATCCCTTTGCACAGAACTGTTAATTTGTACGCCGAATTCGCTTGCTTGAGAAGGTCAAGTAGAGGGCGATAGCCTCGTGCTGTGACCGATGCCGACCGGCTCCGCGAGGCGGGGCTGCGAGTGACGTCGGCGCGGCTGGCGATTCTCGAGGTGGTGCGCGCCGGGAATCACCCCGGCACCGACGAGATCGCCCGCGCGGCCCGCGACCGGATTGGCTACGTCACCCTCCAGGCCGTGTACGAGGCGCTGAACGCGCTGACCACGGCGGGGCTGCTGCGCCGGATCGAGCCGGCCGGGAGCCCGGCCCGCTATGAGTCCCGGATCGGCGACAACCACCAGCACATCGTGTGCCGCCGGTGCGGCACGATCGCCGACGCCGACTGCGCCGCCGGGCCCGCCCCCTGCCTCGAGCCCTTGGCGAGCGCCGGTTTCGCGATCGACCGGGCCGAGGTCACGTTCTGGGGGGTGTGCCCGCCATGCCGGGCCCTGAAGGGCCAACCCGGGGAGTCACCAGCCCAGGGCCTGCGCTCCTGACCGCCCTTGCCCCCCAGTCCCGGGACACGGCGGAGGGACCGCGGCCGGGATCACGCTCGCCTGCCAGGCGACGGCCCCCATGACCTGGCGCCGGGTCAGGCCCAGCGTCTTGAGCAGCGCGAGCTCCCGGCGCCGCCGGCGGACCGACACCTCCGAGGGCATGGCGTCACTCGGCCCGCAGGACCTGCGCGCTGCGGAGGCGGGCCGCGCGCTGCCCGGGCCAGGCGGCCAGCAGGTTCGCGGCCAGCAGCGCCAGCGGGGCGATGAGCACCAGCGCCCAGACGGCCAGCGGCGGGTGGTAGGCGAGCGGCGTGCTCTGGGCGACCAGCCGCCAGATGAAGCGGCCGACCGCCAGCCCCAGCGGCACCCCGACCGCCAGGCCGACCGCGGCGAGGACGCTGGCCTGGGTGACCACCACGAGGCGGGACTGCAGCCGGGTCATCCCGAGCGCTCGCAGGACCGCCAGTTCGCCGCGGCGGCGGTGCACGGCGGTAGCCAGGGCATGCCCCACCGCCCCCACCGCCAGCAGGACCAGGAAGGCGCCGAGGGCGAGCGGCAGCACGGCCACGTCCCTGACAACGAGGAGCGCCTGCGGAGGGGCCGGAGCGAAGAAGACGGCGCCCTGCCCGCCCTTGACCGAGGCGGCGACCGCGCTCAGCCGGCGGCTCGCCGCCGCCACGTCCACGCCCGGCCGCAGGCTGACCAGTGCCTCGTGGAACTTGAATCGGTAATGTGCGCCGCTGAACAGACGGTCATAGCCGGCGGGCGTGACCCAGGCCCCCGCTGTGGTACTCGTTGTGCGACCCCTCGGGGACGAACCCGACGCCGGATACGCGGACGGCCACCGGGTGTGCCCCGCCGCTGAGCCGTATGGCCGAGCCGGTGGTGGCGTCCAGCTGGCGTGCCGTGGTCGGGGCCAGCACTATCTCGTCCGGTGCCGTGGGCAGTCGGCCTGCGGTCAGGACGACGGGCAGCCCCTTGCCCCCGACCGGGTCGTACGTATAGGTGGTGATGGAGACCTGGCCGGACTGGGCCACCGCGATCAGCGCGTCGTCGAGCCCGGTGACGTCGCGGCTGGCGGCGACGGCGCGGAGTACCGGGCCGACCGGACCGGGGTCCTGCCCGTTCTCGCCGATGTAGGTTTCGAGCTGATTGGTCTGCCCGAACCGCGCCGGATTGGCGGCGGCGTCCGCGACCCCGGCGGAGAACGTGAACGCGGCCAGCACCCCCAGCACCCCCGCGACCGCGCCCATCAGCGCCGGCCGGACCGGGAGTGCCGACCGGCCGCGCCCCGGCTCCAGTGCGAAGCGGTGCCGATCAGCACCGGGACCGGGGCGCCGGCCCTGGCCGCGCCCGCCGCGAAGACGGATCGCCGTGGAGGACGCTGCGCGCGGCCGGCCGCGAGCGCGGCGGCCCCGGCCACGGCCGACCCGGCCAGCACCAGCAGCGGCGCGGCGGCCCAGCCGATGCCCAGGATCAGCCAGTCCGCGCTGACCCCCGGATGCGGCTCCAGCATGGAGGCCAGGCCGATCGGCATCCACTGCGACGCGACGACAGCACCGCCGATCCCCACGGTGGCTCCCGCCACCGCGGCGAGGAACGGCGCGGCGCAGGCTGCTGCGGTCGCCTGCCGCGGCGTCATGCCCGGTGCCCTGAGGATCTGGAGGTCGGACACCGTGGCCGAGGTGTAGCGCGCGACGGACTGGCCGATCAGGAAGAACGCGGCCGCCAACGCCGCCAGCCCGAAGGCCAGCAGGCAGGCGGCCTCGTATCCGGTGACCCTGCGGGCCGGGCACCGAAGCTGGCGAGGTTGTCCCATACGTCGATGTCCGAACGCCCGGTCACGCGGGCGAGATCGGCGCGGAACCGGGGGATCGCCGCGGTGCCGCCCTCGAGCCGCACCAGAGCGTTGATGAACCCGTTGCCGTGGATGCCCACGAGGTTGGCGCGGTAGCGGGCCATCAGCGCCGGCGAGGGAACGACGCCCCCTTCGGATCCGGGGGAATCGGAGAACCAGGGTGAGCGGATCACCCCCACGATGCGCGCCCGGATCTTCGGTCCCCGCGGTGGCAGGCCGGAGGACGGGTCGTACTCCTGGCCCTGCCGGAGGCTGGGCAGCTGAAGGGTGAGCGTATCGCCGACGCCCTTGCCGTAGCGTGCGGGGAAGAGAGGGGTGACATCCACCTCGTCCACCCGGTTGGGGTTCAGCAGCCGTCCCTGGAGAACCACCGGCCGCTCGATGGTCCGGAAGACCTGGCTGTCGCCGGGCGGGAAGCCGGTGTTCTGGGCCGCCAGGGGGTAGCCGCCCATGACGAACCTGGCGACGGCGAACGTCGTCAGGGCGCTGACCTCCGGCAGCGCCCGGATCCGGGACCAGTCGAAGCCCGGCTGGTTCGGCAGCACGGTGACGGTCGCCGGGAGCGTGCGGGCCCACAGCCGGTCGAACGCGGTCTGCCCGCGCCGGGCCCCGGCGGCCGCCGTTAGTACGGTCGCGGTGGCCAGCGCCACCAGCAGGGCCAGCGCGGCGAGCGAGCGCCAGCGCCGCTGGTATTCCAGGCGGGTCCAGGCCGCGATGATCCTCACGGCCGCCCCTCCGCCCGCCCGTCGCGCATCCGGACGATCCGGCCGGCGGCCGCCGCCACCTCCGGCGCGTGCGTCACCATGACGATCGTCTGGCCGCCCGCGTGCAGCTGCCGCAGCAGCGCCAGCACCTCCTGCGCCCCCTCGCTGTCCAGGGCGCCGGTGGGCTCGTCGGCCAGCAGCAGGTCCGGGTCGTTGACCAGCGCCCGGGCGATCGCCAGCCGCTGGCGCTGGCCACCCGACAGCGCGCTCGGCGGCCGGCTGCCGTGCTCGCCGATGCCCAGCAGGCCGAGCAGGTCACGGGCGCGGGAGGTGGCCGCCCGCCGCCGCAGGCCGCCGAGGATGCCCGGCAGCATCAGGTTGTCCAGCACGCTGACGCCGTCGAGCAGGCTGAAGAACTGGAAGATCACACCGACGTGCTGCCGGCGGAACCGTGCCAGCCACTCCTCGTCGCGGCCGTCGATCCGCTCACCCGCCACCTCGACGCTGCCCTCATCGGGCCGGTCGAGCCCGGCGATGACGTTCAGCAGGGTGGACTTCCCGCAGCCGGAGGGCCCCATCAGCGCGACGAACTCGCCGGCGGCGACGTCGAAGTCCAGCCCGCGCAGGGCGCGGACCGGTGCGATGTCGGCCTCGAACGAGCGCCGCACCCCGCGCACCCGCACCGCGGGCGGCGCGCTGCCGGGGTGGTCGCCGTCGGCGGGAACGCCGTGGGGGACAGGAAGGCCCTTGCCCGCGGCCCTGCCGGTGGCGGGCGCGGCCGTGCCATGGCTCATGATCCAAGTAGAGGGCATGGCGCACATGAGACTCAATGGTGCTAGGACGAGGTGTCGCGGAGGCTGTCCCCACCCGGCGCGGCGTGCTGGCAAGCACTGTCCGGCCGCCCGGCGGCACGCTACGATCACCGCCTGATGGGAAAGATCCGGGTCGCGCTGGCCGAGGACAACGTCCTGCTCCGGGAGGGAGTCTCCCGGCTGGTGTCGGCGAACGAGGAATTCGAGCTGGTCGGAACGGCTTCTGACCTGCCGCAACTGCTGGCGCTGGTGCGTGAGCAGCTGCCCAACGTGGTCGTCACCGATATCCGGATGCCGCCTACCGGGACCAACGAGGGCATCCAGGCGGCGGCCTGGCTGCGCGAGAACCACCCGGAAGTGGGCGTGGTGGTGCTGAGCCAGTACACCGCCCCGGCGTATGCGATGGCGCTGCTCGAGCACGGCTCCGCGGGCCGGGCGTACCTGCTCAAGGAGCGGGTGGCCAGCGTGGACGAGCTGGCGCGGGCCATCCGTTCCGTCGCCCAGGGCGGCTCGGTGATCGATCCGATGGTGGTCGACGAGTTGGTGAGGTCGCGGTCAAGCCAGCAGCAGCCCGGCATGGCGTCGCTGACGCCGAGGGAGTCGGAGATCCTGGCCGAGATGGCGCAGGGCAAGAGCAACGCCGCGATCGCCGCCTCGCTTAGCGTGTCCGAGCGCGCCGTGGAGAAGCACACCAACTCGATCTTCGCCAAGCTCGGCCTCAGCGAGGAGAAGGACCTCAACCGCCGGGTGAAGGCCGTCCTGCTGTACCTGGCCGAGGGCCAGGGGGGCTGACCACACCGCCACCGGGGTGGCAGCACCCTGCCCAGGCCAGCATGGCCGTGGGAAGCTGGGATCATGACCACCAGCCCGCACTCAGTGGTCGTAGTCGACGATCAGGCGCCGTTCCGGCTGGCCGCCAAGGCGGTTCTCCGGCGGTTGCCCTGCTTCGAGCTCGCCGGTGAGGCCTCGAGCGGGCCGGAGGCGATCGAGCTGGTCGAGGTCCTCCACCCGGCACTGGTGCTGATGGACATCAACATGCCGGAGATGAACGGGATCGAGGCCACCCGCCGGATCGTGTCCGCCCACCCGGACGTCGTGGTGTTCCTCTGCTCGACCTACGACGTGGAGGACCTGCCCCCCGGAGCCGCCGACAGCGGCGCTAGTGCTTACGTGAACAAGGAGCGGTTCGGCGCGGAGACGCTGCGCCACCTCTGGGCGCACCGGGATTCCGGCTCGTTCGCGACCGCCTGAGCGGCAGCCGCCGGCGTGTTGTCATGGTTGGCGCAACCACGCTGATAGAGGGCCACATAGAGAATCTGACAACCCTGGCTCCGCCCGCCAGACCCGACGCCTAATCATCGAGTGGGCAGCTCAACTATGACCCGACGCGCCGGACGTCGGCGTTCAGATCGCGCCTGCGATGGGGACCAGGCAAAGCCTGAACGCATACGCCCTACGTCTGGTTGCCCAGGAAGGTTGTCATGGAGTCGTCGAGTTCTTGCCACCACGGGGTGTGGTGGACCGGCGCGATGGTTCCGGTGCAGGGTGAGGAGAAAGACCGGTCCCGGTACCCGGTGATGCTGGCCTTCTTGTCGTGCTCCCAGTCCTTGAAGTGCGCACGGGTCAAGTCAACGTCGTAGCTGGGGTAGTCGACATCCTTATTCAGGTCCACCAGGTAGTTGGCCTGGAAGTCGATCTCGTCGAACGGCCCCGCGCACTCGGCCAGCCGGCCGCGCCAAAGCGCGATGTCGGTGGCCATCTCCTCGCGCGAGGGCAGCGGGATCCGGCCGAGCACGTAGTCCCGCGCATACCACGCCTGCGCGTCGAACATGGTGAACGTGTAGTACTGGTCCTGCATCCCGAGGTACATGAGGCCGGGGTTGCCGAGCCAGAAGACGCCCTTGTAGAGGTTGTCGGGGTACAGCACGTTCGCGGTGCGCAACCGCAGCTCGTCGGAGATGAACCTGAATGAGTGCTGATACCCGGTGCACAGAACGATGGCGTCCACGTCGCGCGCCGTCCCGTCAGCGAAGTGCGCGGTGCTCCCGTCGACCCTGGAGAGCAGCGGCACCTCGTCGATGCCCGCCGGCCACGGGAAGTCCATCGGCGCGGTCCGGTAGGAGATGGTCACGGAGTAGGCACCGTACTTCTTGCTCTGCAGCGCGATGTCCTCCGCGGAGTAGCTACTGCCGACGACTAGCAGCCGCTTGCCAACGAATTCCTGGGCGTCCCGGAAGTCGTGGGAGTGCATGATGCGGCCGGGGAACTGGTCGAACCCCTCGAACGACGGCATGTTCGGGGTGGAGAAGTGCCCGGTCGCGACGATGACCTTGTCGAACTCCTCGGTCCTGGTCCGGCCGTCGTCCCGGGTCTGCACAGTTACTGCGAACTTCCCGGCCTTCTCGTCGTAGCTGATCCACCGGACGGCGGTGTCGAACTGGATGAACTGGCGAACGTTCTTCGTCTTGGCCCGCCCGGTGATGTAGTGGTAAAGCACTTCGCGCGGCGGGAACGACGGGATCGGCTGCCCGAAGTGCTCATCGAAGGTATAGTCGGCGAACTCGAGGCACTCCTTGGGCCCGTTGGACCACAGGTAGCGGTACATGCTCCCGTGTACTGGGTCGCCCTGCTCGTCGAGCCCGGTGCGCCAGGTGTAGTTCCACAATCCACCCCAGTCGCTCTGCTTCTCGAAACAAGTGATCTGGGGTACCTCGGCACCCTGCCGGCGAGCTTCCTCGAAGGCGTCCAGCTGTGCCAGCCCGCATGGTCCGGCGCCAATTACGGCGACCCGTGATGCCATCTCAACCCTCCTGAATTCATGTTGTTCTTGTCCGGGCCTGCCTCCCACCCTGGCCGTCCGGATCTACGGCCTGACCGTAGCCGACGTGCTCGGCCTTGTGGCGGTGTACATACCGACCAGTGGATAAGAAGCTCGTGGTTGGCGCAACCATGACAAACGCCGCGCTCAGCCTGGGGCACGGACCGCGAAGGGTGGCCGGCATCAGATAACGGGTATCGACCCGCTGATCGTCGAGCCGTGCCCGGGCTGTGACTCCCAGCGGACGGTGCCGCCGATGGCGCCCAGGCGGTCCGCCATGTTGACGAAGCCGTGCCCGGACCGGGCCTTCTCGGCGTTGAAGCCCGGCCCGTTGTCGCTGACCGAGAACAGCAGCCCGCCGGACTCCTCCCAGATCCGGACCTGCGCGCTCGCCTTCGGTGCGTGCTTGGCCGCGTTCTGCAGGGCCTCCAGGCAGCAGAAGTAGAGCGCGGTCTCCACCCCCTGTGAGTAGCGCCCGATGCCGCCGGCGCTCACGGTGACCGGGATCGTGCACCGGCCCGCCGCGGCGCGCAACGCCTCGGGGAGGCCGGCGTCGGCCAGCAGCGGCGGGTAGATCCCGTGCGCGAGCTCACGCAGCTCCCTGATCGTCACCTGGATGTCCTCTGCCATCTGCTCAAGCATCTCCGTGCCCCCGCCGGGATCGTCGGCGATGATGTCCCGGGCCAGGCGCAGGTTCACGGCCAGCGCCACCAGGTGCTGCTGGGCGCCGTCGTGCAGGTCCCGCTCCACCCGGCGGCGTTCGGCGTCAGCGGTCGCGACGATCCGGGCCCGCGATTCGCGCAGCTCGTCGGCCTGCTTGCGCAGCTCATCCAGGGTGGTCTGCAGGGCGGCGTCGAGCTGCACGTTGTGGAAGGCGAGGCCGGCCTGGCGGGCCAGCTCGGTCAGCACGCGGTCGTCCTCCTCGGAGAAGGCGTCCGCCCCGGCCGGGCGTTCCACCACGATGAGGCCGAGCAGCTCGCCGCCGTGGCTGATCGGCGCCACCCGCAGCTGGGACCGCTCCCTGCCGTCGAGCAGCGCGGGCAGCCAGATCGAGGCCCACGCGTTGCCCGAGACGCCCGCCCGTGTCACCACCGGGCGCTCACGCTCGGAGATCAGGATCGTTTGGCGGCCCGCGTCGGGCACCGACACGGTGCGTTCCAGCACCTCACCGCCGCCCGTGTAGACCTCGGCCCGGGTCAGGCCCATGGTCTTGCGCAGCGACTCGGCGAGCTGGAGCAGCAGCTCGTCCATGGCGACGGCCCGGGTCATCCTGCTGCCGAACGTGCGGAGCACCTCGTCCGGCGCCTCGCGCGCCCCGTAGACGAACCGGGTGGCGGAGGCCAGCAGCCGGTCCCGGGATGGCAGGTAGCCGGCCGCCGCCACCGCCGCGGCGAGCATGGACAGGCCGAGGATCTCCCGGTCGCCGGCATCGGCGGGCCCCTTCCCGAGGCCCAGCACGATCACGACGTAGACGGCCGCGACGACGAGGCTGAAGCCCGCTACCCACAGCACGTGCACCAGGAGCCGGCCGCCATGCGGCGCCAGCCGGGGGATGCCGCCGGCGATCAGGCTGAGCGGGATCGTCACGGTCACCCCGGCCGCGGCCGCCGCGACCGCGGTCGGCCAGGCGACGAGCAGGTGCAGGACCACGGTGATCAGCGCCGCGTCCACGGCTACCACCACGCCGATGGCGAGCCATTGCATCCGTTCCCGGCCGGCGGCGGTGGCGTGGAGGTAACGCACCCGCACGGCGGGCAGGGCACAGCCGACGGCCGCCGCCAGCCCCAGCATCGCGACCAGGGGCGGCAGTGGCCGGCCGGCCAGGGCGAACACCAGCCCGGTGCCCAGCGCCCCGAGATAGGCGATGGCGGCGCCGCTGCGCCGGGCCTGCCCGCCGAGCCGCCCGTCGGGCAGGGCGAGCAGGAAGTGGCAGGCAGCGGCGATGACCAGCGCCGCCGCCAGCGTCGCGACGGCGCGGGCCAGCTGGTGCTGGCCCGCCGGGGGCTGGCTGGCGAGCCGGGCCGCGGTCAGCGCGACGGCGGCCGCCAGCGTCCCGCCCGCCAGCGGCCACAGCGGGGCCCGCCCGGGCGCCCGGGCGCAGACAGCCCCCGCCAGCGCCCAGATGAGGACCACGCCGACCGCCACCTGATCCAGCGGTGACACGCCGCCGGGCACCTGCACCCGCAGCCCGGCGAGCGCGA
>WNFX01001883.1_pt1 | contig 21279 bp, 19 predicted proteins | sample 5400111 | NCBI WGS metagenome assembly WNFX01 (sample SAMN13153363, study PRJNA577476) | soil metagenome | isolation source: 40 cm soil or saprolite under grassland replicate 1 | place: USA:California | collected 2016-06-15 | reverse complement strand
ACGCGACCGGGACGAGCGTCACGGTCGCCGCCGCACTACCGGCCTTCCCTTCACTCATGGCGGTGATCGTCGCCGTCCCCGCCGCGATGCCTTTGACCAGCCCACTGCTGCTGACGGTCGCCACGCTGGCGTTGCTGCTTGTCCACGTCACGGGTCGCCCGGTCAGCGCACTGCCCGCCGAGTCCTTCGGCGTGCCCGTGAGCTGAGCTGTCTGACCGACTTGGAGGCTCGCCGTCGCCGGCGCGACCGCCACCGAAGCCACCGGCACGATCATCACGGTGATTGCTGCTGTGGCGTTCTTGCCCTCGCTCGTCGCCGTAATCGTGGTCGAGCCTTGCGTCACCCCCGCGACCTGACCGCTGCTGCTGACCGTCGCGATGCTGGGATTGCTGCTCGCCCACGTCACCGGCCGCCCCGTCAGCGTGGCGCCGGCCGAGTCTTTGGTAGTCGCAGTGAGGGGGAGCGTTTGACCGACGAACACGTTGGCTGACGCGGGAGAAACCTGGATGGAGGCCACGGGCACGCTCGTCACGGTGACCGACGCGGCGGCGCTGTGACCTTCGCTCGTCGCCGTAACGGTTGCGGAGCCTTGGGCCACGCTCGTGACCAAGCCGCTGCCGTTCACGCTCGCTACTGCGGCAACACTGCTCGACCATGAGATCGAACGTCCGGAGAGGAGATTGCCCGCCGAGTCGGTCGTGGTGGCGGTCAGCTGCACCGCAGCACCCACCAGCAAGCTCACGACGGCCGGAGTCACCTTCACCGAGGCCACCGCAGCTGGAACAACAGTGACGGTTGTCGTATCAGAGACAGAGGAGCTCCCGTGGCCGTGGGCGACGATCTTGAAATGGCCTGAATCCTGCGTCGCCTTGTAACCCGCGTAGTGCCGACCACCGTGCGTATTCGTGTCCGCGATGCTACCACCAGTTACACTCCAGTTCACATCTATGATCGCGGTATCGCCGGCAGACGTAAGGGCCACCGCCATCAGCTGGGCAGCGCCGTCGGTTGGTAGCGTAATGGACTTGGGAGTGATCTGCAAACGGATTGTTGCAACGGGATCGGTGACAGCTACCGGCTTCTCGCAGCCGAGGGCCGCGAGAGCCACGATGAGCCACGCATCTTTGAGCATGGCCAACCGACGTGACAGCTTGTGCATGAACGTCATGACATCTATCTCCTCAGCTAGGGCGTTTTTGCAGCACCGCAGAGGACTCCATCGGAAGTGATGGACTTGCCTGCGACGGCGAGACGACTGTAGTGGGAAGCACGAACGAGGGCGGGAAGATCGGTGCCCGCCGCGACGTGGACAGCCCACGCACGGCGGTTAGCGGTGTCGCTTTGCAGCGCGCCAGACGCTTGGCCAGCTTGAAGGTGAACGGCATAACCCCGAACCTCCTGTCAGCACTCGCCCCCAAAAAAACGAAAGCCGCCAGCCTCGACCTGAAGGTCGATCCGCTGGCGGCCCGGCGGGCATGGCGATCAGATCGCCGTAGCCCCGTAGCTCTGCGTCGCCGTCTTTAGACGGGTTTGCTCTGAGCAGCGATTACACTAGATGTCCTGTGCGGGGACCTCAGTCGCAGCAGCGCGGTCTTGCCTCCCGTGCGCTGGTGCTTGTGGCGCGGGCGCAATGCCGCGTCCCAGCAACGTGGCCAATATGGGAGGGTTGGGGGGGCGCCGCAAGCCTCAACTTGACATCACCTTACGTGACCAGAGCGTGTGTGACGCAACTCACTCCGCTGGTCAAGCGGCGACGCCCAAGACCGGGCCGTACGTGTTCCACCAAGGAACCGCCGCGTCGGCGCTTGAACGGTGGGGCTACCGGCTGCCGCGCCGCAGCAGCATCACGGGGACGGTGCGGAGCATGATCTTGAGATCTTCGAGCGCCGACTGGCGGCGGATGTACTCGAGGTCGTAGCGCACCTTGCGGCGCACGTCGTCCACCGAGGTGTCGTACCCTTGGTTGACTTGGGCCCAGCCGGTGATGCCGGGCCGCACCCGCTGGCGACGGGGATAGCTTTCGATTTGCTCGCGCAGGTACACGAAGATGTCGGGTTGTTCCGGACGCGGCCCGACGATGTTCATATCGCCGATCAGCACGTTGAACAACTGCGGCAACTCGTCGAGCCGGAACGTGCGCAGCAGTCGGCCGATCGGCGTGACGCGCTCGTCGTCTGCTTGCGCCCATACCTGCTTCCCGTTCTGCTCGGTCGGGCGCATCGTGCGGAACTTGTACATCGTGAACGGCCTGCCGCCGAGATCCATGCTCCGCCGTGTGTTCCCGCCGGCACGCGTCAGCGCTCGGCGGTCCAGCCCGACCCGGGGTTGCGTGAACAACACCGGTCCGCGCGATGTCAGCTTGATCAATGCCGCGATCAGCAGCAGGGCCGGAGACGTGAGCAGGAGGCCGATGGCCGCCACCACGATGTTCACGACGCGCCGGCTCCACCGCTCCCGATCGACGGCGCGTGGCCACGCGTGTGCGACCGAAGGCGCGTGTGCGAGCGCAAGCGTTGGCTGGCTGGCCCGTGCCGTTCGGTAAGGGGTGAGCGTTGTCGTCATGGCCCGCCGACATGGCAAAGTCCGTGCGCGCGCCGAGCCCCGATGCCGCAAGCGCGAGCCTGCCCCGACGTGCGGCAGTTGGCAGTCGGCGCCGCTGCGTTTCGTGGCGCGTCTATGGCGTAGGGGCGGCGAGTGTGGAGTGGTCGCGACGGGCGTGCTCTGGAGTCCAGGGACTTCTCCGCGACGTAGGCGCCCGGCGTGCCACTCGCTCTCTTCCATATCGCGTCCGCGCAACAGGTAGTGCCGCCTGGTGGGCTCCCCTTCAACCGGCACAGAACTTGTCTCCCGACGCCGCGTCACCTGCGGTGAGGACCATGCCTCCCAGTTACGAACCGGAACTGTCCCCCGTCCCGCTTCCCCGCGTGGCGCGCGCCATGGTAGCCGGCCTGCGGCTGGTGCGCGCGCACCCGGTGCTGAATCCGGCCGCCTTCGAGGAGTCCTGGCGTGAGCGAGGGGGCTACGCCGTCGACCCCGACCACCGGCCACATCTCGTCGCCGCACTCGATTGGCTGGCGGGCGCGCAGGATGCGAGCGGCGAAGGGGGTGTCGCGCGCGGGTACAGCCTCGGGTGGAACCCGGCGTTCAGGTCTGGCGCGTGGCAGCCCGCCGACCCTGGGGCCACCGGAGACATCATTCCGATCCTGTATGGCGCGGCCCGCCACCTGCACCGCCCCGGACTCGCCGAGCGCGCTGAGCGCGCGGCGCGCTGGGAGCTCGAGCTGCAACTGCCGTCCGGCGCGGTGCGGGAGGGTGTCATTAGCGAGCGGACTGCACCCGGCGTCTTCAATACCGGGCGGGTCCTGCTCGCGTGGCTCGCGGCGTTCGCGGAGACCGGAGCGGGGATCTTCGCTGGCGCCGCGCGTCGCGCCGCGTGGTTCCTGCTCGCCACGCTCAGCGAGGACGGTGTATGGCGTCACGGGCGTTCGCCTGACGGGCCTGGGCACGCCGCGCTCTACAACGCGCGCACGGCGTGGGCACTGGCGGAGGCTGGACGCCGTCTCCGGGCGCCGGAATTCCGTGCGGCCGCGGCGAAGGCCCTCCGAGCGGTGGCGCGGCGCCAGCACGACGATGGCTGGTTTCCCGACTGTTGTTCCACCGATCCGCTGCGCCCGCTGTTGCATACGGTAGCGGCCGCGATCGGCGGGCTGTTGGAGGGCGGTCGGGTACTGGGAGATGATGGCCTGATCGCGCGGGCAGCGTCAGCGGCCGAGCGCGTGGCATGCGCCGTTGATCCGGGCGGGCGGCTGCCCGGACGATTTGCGATCGGCTGGCGCGCCGCCGCATCGTGGGACTCCCTGACCGGCGCGTCGCAGATGGCGAGTCTCTGGCTGCGCCTATACGAGATCACCCGTCGGCGTCAGTGGCTCGAGCCGGTGGACGTCGTTATACGGTTTCTCAAGTCCACCCAGAACCGCACGATTCACGACCCCGGTGTGCGAGGAGGCATCAAGGCATCGTTCCCGGTCAGCGCCGAGTACGACGCCTATCAGGTGTTGAGCACGGCAACGGCAAGTTTTGCGGAGTCGTTGATTCGCGATGAGCGTCGCCGCGCGGGGGTCGGCCCGCTGGCGGCCACGGGGGGCGCCACCTGACGGCGGCGCTCGCGTCAGGGAGCCGAAATGGCCGGGGGACAGTCGACCTCGAAGTAGAAGCGCGTTCCCCAATTCGGTCGGGTTTCCACTTCGAGCGTTGCACCGACGGCCTTTACAAGCTTGCGGCAGATGGCCAGTCCCAGGCCGGAGCTGGAGAAGTGATGGCGCCCGTCCGCTGCCGCGGCCCTCACCGGCTGGTACAGAGCACGCAGCAGTACGGGATCGATCCCCGCGCCGGTGTCCCGAACGGAGAACTCGAGCCGCCGGGCGTCGATCGGTCGCGCCGCTACTTCCACGAAGCCCGTGTCGGTGAACTTCACCGCGTTGGTGGCGAGGTTCAGGAGCACGCGCGACAGTGCCCGGGCGTGCCCCACGCGCCGTTCGGGCACGGGGTGGACGAGGCGCAGCGCCAGGCCCTTCTCCTCCGCGATCGGCTCGATCATGCTGCGCACCGACCCGAACGTCTCGGCCACCGAGAACGGCGCGGGAGCACGGTCCACCAACCGGTTGCCGCCACGGGCCAGCTCCAGCACGTCGCTCGCCGTCGCGCACAGGCAGAGCGCGGCGCTGTAGATCAGGCCGAGTTGGCGACTCTGCTCCGGGGTCACCGCGCCGCCCTGGCCCTGCTGCAGGGCTTCGGCGAGGAAGAGAATGGACGTGAGAGGCGAGCGCAGGTCGTGCGCGAGCTCCACGACGAGATCGAGCCCGTTGGGGCCGGCCAGAGAGGCCGTGAGATCCTGCGGCTCCTGCTCCTGCTCCGGCTCGGACCTGGGGACCGGCGCGACGATCGGCCAGTCGAGCTGTTCAGCGGTGTTGGACCGCATCTCCAGCACGGCTCCGCGTATCATGCGGCCTGCCCGCCCGTGTCGCCCACATGGGCCTCGACCGGCATCTCCTCCATCGTCCCCGCCCCTGGTCCGGGCTCACGCTCGACCACCCATCCCGCTGTCGGGCTGCGCTGCAATCCGTGGCGCTCCATCAGCCGGTACAACGTGGTCCGGTCGACGCCCGCGATGCGCGCGGCCTTCGACATGTTGCCGCTGGCCCGGTTGACGAGCCAAGTCAGGTACTGCCGCTCGAACTGCGCAATCACGCGGTCGCGGGCGGCGTGGTAGCTCTCTTCCAGCAGGGTCGAGATCAACGACGCGGGATTTGCGCTGGTGTCCGCCGCCCCCGCGTCTCCCGTGAGATGCAAGTCTTCGGGCCGGATCTCGGCGCCCGGTTCCACGACCACGGCGACATGCTCGATGACGTTCTGCAGCTCGCGGACGTTCCCGCGCCAGGCGTAGCCGCACAGCGCCCGCAGCGCCGCGTCGGTCAAGCGCGGGAAGGGCGCGCCCTTTCGGCGATGGCGCACCCAGTAGGTGGACAGGAAGTAATCCGCCAAGAGCGGGATGTCCTCGGGCCGCTCGCGCAGCGCCGGGACGTTGATCGGCACAACGCGCAGGCGGTAGTACAGGTCCTCCCGCATGTCGCCGGACTTGACGGCACCTTCGGGGTCGCCGTTGGTCGCGGCGATGAAGCGCACGTTTACGACGGCGTCGGTCGTCTCGCTGCCCACGCGGCGCACCACGCCGTCTTGGATGACGCGCAGGAGCTTGGCCTGGATCGATTTTGGCATTTCGACCAGCTCGTCGAGAAACAGCGTGCCGCCGTGCGCGGCTTCGAGCAACCCGGGTTTGTCGCGCACCGCGCCGGTGAAGGCGCCCTTGCGGTGGCCGAACATCTCGGACTCGAGCAGGCCTTCGGGCAGCGCCGCGCAGTTCACGGCCACGAACGGACGGCTCGAGCGGCGGCTGTGGTGGTGAATGAACTGGGCAATCATCTCCTTGCCGCTGCCGCTCTCTCCCGTGATGAAGACGGACGCGTCCGTCGGCGCCACCTTCCGGGCGAGCTCAATCGCCCGGCGAAAGGCCGGCGCGGTACCGAGGAGGGTAAGCTTGTCCGTTTGCACCTGCGCCCGGTCGAGCGTTTCCTGCTGCTCCCGCGTTTCGCGCGCCACCAACAGCGTATGCACGGCACGCCCGATCAAGACCTGAAGATGCGAGGCGGAAAAGGGCTTCGGGAGATAATCAAAGGCGCCTTGCCGCAACGCCTCGACGCTCGACTCGACGCTCGGGTTTCCCGTCATCACGATCACGATGGTGTCGTGATTGGTCCCGAGCGCGGCTCGCAGCAGTGCGAGCCCGTCGACCTGCGACATGTAGAGGTCCACCAGTACGACGTCGAAGGCGCGGCGCTTGAGCAGGTCGAGTGCGTCCTGGCCTCGGCTGCAGACCGTGACGTCATACCCTTCGTGTCGGAGCACCGCGGCGCAGCTTTCGCGAAGTGTGTGCTCGTCGTCCACTACGAGAATTCGCACGCGGGCCTTCGCTTCCGGCCCGATCGCGAGCAGCGCGGCCGGCTCCCGCCCGTCGCCGGGCTGGACGCCGTCCTGTGTCATCGGAATGGACATCGGCCTCGTCCTCGATTAACGGTCGACCAACCTCCTACGCACAGTTCGGGCCACATTGTCGCGACCCTGCAGCGTCGCCCGGTTTGCCGCACGAATTGGGCACCAACGGGTCGCGCGGCAGTGGGACCCAGCACTCCGAACGCACCAAGGTGCATCTGATATCCGCCTCACCTTGCACTGAATTGCGGCATCAGCGCAGACGTGGCTGCGCGCGTCGCACGGTATCGGACTTGCCACACGCATGGACGATGATACGCAGCTTAATACCGCCACGCCGCGCGCCACCCCGAGAGGGACGTATTCCATGACAATGAGCCACCTGCCGCTGCCCCCTGGTTCCACTCCACCGGTGATGGTTCCGCCATCGGTGCCACCCGTCAGCGCGGCGTGGGGCGGTGCCGAGTCGGAAGGAGGAGTCGATTGGCGGCGGGCGTTGAGCGCGGTTCTGCGCTTCAAGTGGCTGATCTGCGGCGTGACGCTGCTCGGCACGATCGCAGGCTTCGGGGCCGCGCGTTTCGTCCGGCCCCAATATGGGGCGCAGGCAACCATCTGGATCGATGCAACGGAGCGCGACCGCTGGGGCCAAGGCCAGGACCGGGGGCCCATCCGGCAGGGCCAGTTGCTCGACCCCCAGGCCTGGGTGGATCTCCTCAAATCGTACGTCGTGCTCGATCAGGTAGTGCGCGATCAGCGGTTGTTCGTGAACCCGAAGTCGCGAGCGGATGAAGGGATTCTGACGACGTTCCAGGTGGTCGGTCAGTACCGACCGGGGGCGTATCGTCTGAGCGTGGACTCTGACCGTCGGACGTATACGCTGGCCACTGTTCCCGAGGGCCAGGTCGTGGAGCGCGGGACGGTGGGTGATTCCATCGGAACTCGGCTCGGGTTCGCCTGGGCTCCTGCGGCCAACACACTGCCTTCCGACCGACCAGTCGAGTTCGGGTTAGCGACGCTGCGGGACGCGGCGCGCTCGCTGGCGGACTCGCTGAGCGCGCAGCTGGATGCGGAGGGGAACTTCCTGCGGCTCGAGTTGCGAGGCCCCGATGCGCCGCGGGTCACCGCCGTGGTCAACGCGGTGGCCGAACGCTACGTGCAGGTTGCGGCGGACCTCAAGCGGAAGAAGCTGACAGAGCTCACGAAAATCCTGGCGGAGCAGTTGCAGAGCGCGCAGAGCAACTTGCGTGGCGCCGAGGCGGGGCTCGAGCGGTTCCGGGAGCGGACCATCACGTTGCCGAGCGATCGGCCGGCCCCCGTGGCGCTCGGTGCACCGGGCGGGGCCGGCGGCGGCGCCCAGATCGGCGAGTCGGATCCCAAGTTCGGGTCCTTCTTTAAGATGCAGTTCGACCGCGAACGGATCCAGCAGGACCGCGAGGCGCTGCAGCGGTTGCTGGGGCAGGCCCACGACTCCGCCGGCCTCTCCGACGACGCGTTTGCCGTGGTCGGGTCGGTCCAAACGAACCCCGACCTCGCCGCCGCACTCACGGAGCTGACCTCAAAGCGGGCGAGCTTGCGCGCTCTGCGGTACCGGTACTCCGACGAATACCCCCCCGTGCAGCGTCTCGTGGGTGACATCGCCACGCTGGAGCGCCAGACGATTCCGGTGCTGGCGCGCGGGCTCCTCGAGCAGCTCAGAGCCAGCGAGACGGAGCTCGACCGGCGGCTCGGTGCGGACTCGCGCAGCCTGCGTCAGATCCCCGCGCGGGCCATCGAGGAGGCTCGCCTGCGTCGCACCGTGACCACGGCCGAGAATCTCTATACCATGCTCCAGCAGCGGTACGAGGAGGCGCGTCTGGCGGAGGCGAGCACCATTCCGGATGTCCGTGTTCTCGACGCTGCGGTTGTGTCCCGGGAGCCTGTGAGCGCGATGGGCGGGCGGCTGATCCTGCTCGGCTTCTGCGGCAGCTTCGGGCTCGCCGTTGTGGGCGCAGTCCTGCTCGATCGTGTCGACCCCAGAGTGCGCTACCCCGATCAGGTCTCGCGCGAGATGGGGCTGGCGATCCTGGGCGCGGTGCCGCACATGCGAACGCTGCCGCAGGGGCGTCATGGTCGGGGCCGCGTGCCCGAGGACGTCAACCAGGTCGTGGAGGCCCTGCGCGGCGTGTGCCTCAACCTCGTATACGCGCACGGCGGGCGGGCGCCGCTCCTAGTCACGATCACGAGCCCGGGGGCCGGCGACGGCAAATCGTTCCTCGCCGCCAACCTGGCGCACACCTTCGCGGATGGCGGGCATCGCACGCTGCTGATCGACGCCGACATCCGACGCGGCGTGCTCCATCGGCGGTTGAGCGCCCACCGCCGCCCGGGGTTGAGCGACTTCCTCCGTGGCGAGACCCCGCTCGACACCATCGTGCAGGCGACGCCGTACCCGTCGCTCTCGCTGATCGCGTGTGGCACGCGCGCGTACAACGCCCCCGAGATGTTGGGGTCGCCCGCGATGTCGGAGCTGGTGAACGGCATGCGCTCCGGCTACGACGTGATCTTGGTCGACAGCCCGCCACTCGGGGCCGGCGTGGATCCTCTCATCCTTGGCACGCTGACCGGTACCCTCGCGCTCGTGCTCCGGACCGGGTACAGCCACCGCGATGTCGCGGCGGCCAAGCTCGAAATGCTGCAGCGCCTGCCCGTCCGGCTGTTGGGGGCGATCCTGAACGACGTGCCGGTCGGCGGGGCGTACCGCTACTACTCTTATTACCTACCAGGCTACGAAGCGATGGACGAGGAACGGGGAAGCCGGCGGGTGCCTGTCTAGGGTGTCGGAGTGGAGGCTGGGTTGCCCTCGTCGAAGCGGCGCAGCCAGCCGCCGGAGTCCGCGCGGCCGGTCCGGATGGCCGCGGCCGCCCGTACCAGGAGATCGACCGGCTCAATCGGCGCGTAGCCGACATTAGCCACGGCCTCGTAGCCACAGCGGACGCGCACCGGCGCAGCCGCCGGACCGCTACCCGCCGCGGCGACCGTCGTCCCGGACACGGAACTGGCCAGCCGCTCGGCGAGTCGGCGCGCGCCCGCCGCGTCGGTCCCCGGGGCGAGCACCGCGAACTCGGTGGCGCTGAGGCGGCCGATCACATCCGACAAGCGAGCGGCCGACTTGATCGCCTGCACGTATCGGCCGAGGCTCGTGCCCCCCGGTGGCTCGGGGACGCCAGGCTCGGCCGGCTCGGTGTCGAGTGCGAGTACGATGCAGGCGAGTGGCCCGTGTTCCCGGAATGCCTGAGACCCCAGCTCGCGCGCGCGGCGTGCGAGCCCCTGCCGGTTGTAAAGCCCGGTCGCCGCGTCGAGCAGCCCCTCGGTTCGGGCCCGGTCGGCGTCGAGCTTGGCGTGCACGTAGGCGCCGATCTTAAGGAGGATCTCGTCCGCGTCGTGCGGAGGCGCGATGCACTCCCAGGCACCGGCACGCAACGCGGCAAGCCGTTGCGTGCGCGTGGCAGCCTCGCGGATCATCAAGAGAATTGGGGTGCTGCTGGAGACGCGCGGATCGGACCGGAGCGAGCGGCACAGCTCAACGCCCGGCATGTCGGGCATCTCGGCGTCCACAAGGATCACGTCTGGCTCGGTGGTGCGCGCGCGCTCGAGGGTATGCTGACCGGAGCGCTCTTGGAGGACGGCGTACCCGCCACCCTCCAGCAAGCTCCTGAGCCAGCGGGTTGCTTCCTGGCCGTCGCCCGCCAGGAGCACGAGTGGTAATCCGCCTTGGGGCATTCGCTCTGTCATGTATCCGCTCCAGCCAACCGCGCCTCCGAAGGGGTTCGTACGTGACTCACGTTTCTGCAAACCCGGGGCCGCGGTGTGGCGGCGCTCGCCAGCCACGGAGCGCCTTGCAACGGCCCCGGTTGCGCGGCCGCGCCGCGGCGGCTGCCGCGCGCGCGCAACGCAGCCCTTCGGTCGTGGCGGCCCGCCGGCCAGTCGGGCGCGCCGGCTAACCCCTTGTCGCGCTGATCAATAAGGTGGGAGGTGCGGCCGGTACGCGTCGGCCGGGCCTCAAACTTGTAGTGCAGGGGCGTGACCGAACACCATCGAGTATGCGTTGCAAGCGCTGTAAGACACACCGCGGCGAGCGGAGCAAGCTCCAGCGACGCGCGCGCCCGGGCCGGGTGGCGACGTGCGACCGATGCGGCCAGCCGATCCTGTCACTGCCGGACATCATGCTCGGCGCGGGGGACGGCACGCAGGCCCAGCTCGCGCGTTTCGGTCTAGCGATCACCGGCGACCCATTGCTGGAACTCAAGCGTGAGGGCATCTGAGCGATGTGCGGGATCGTGGGATACGTCGGGCCGAAAGAGGCAGTGTCGTTTCTGGTCGAGGGCTTGGCCCGTCTGGAATACCGGGGATACGACTCCGCCGGCGTCGCGGTGCTCAACGGCGGGGGAGTGGAAACCCGCAAGCTCGCAGGACGCATCGCCGGCCTGCGCGAGCTCCTCACGCGAACGCCGGTGCACGGGCGCTGCGGCATCGGACATACGCGCTGGGCGACGCACGGCGCACCGACCGAACGCAACGCACACCCCCACATCGATTGCACCCGAACCGTCGCCCTGGTGCACAACGGCATCATCGAGAACGCGGACGTGCTACGCAAGCGGCTGGAGCAGGACGGCCATCGCTTCGTGACCGAGACCGACACCGAGACGCTCGTGCATCTGATCGAAGAGTCGGCCGGCGCGACACTCGAAGAGCGGGTGATGGCGGCCCTGGACCACGTGGAGGGGACCTACGGCATCGCGGTGGTGGCCGAGGCGGATCCTGGGAAAATCGTGGTCGCCCGACGCGGCTCCCCGGTCCTCCTCGGCGTTGGGGACGGGGAGTACCTGGTGGCCTCCGATGCGAGCGCGGTACTCGGGCATACCCGGTCCGTGGTCTACCTCAACGACGGCGACGTCGCCGTGGTGACCGCGGAGGGCTACCGCGTCCTCGACCGGGACGCTCGCGAGCAGGAGCGGGCTGTGGACGACATCGAGTGGGATCTCGACGCGATCGCACTCGGCGGCTATCCGCACTTCATGCTGAAGGAGATCTGTGAGCAGCCCGAAACCGTGCGTAGCACACTCCGGGGACGTCTGCTCGTTGCCGAGGGGACGGCGCGCCTCAACGGGCTGAACCTCACGGCGGAGCAGTGCGGGGCGATCCGCCGCATCGTGATCGTCGCCTGCGGCACGTCGTGGCACGCCGGGCTCGTGGGCCGTCAGGTGCTCGAGGAGCTGGCCGGGATCCCGGTCTCGGTCGAATACGCGTCGGAGTATCGCTACCGCCGCCAGCTCCGGCTCCCCGGCACGGTGACCATCGCGATCTCGCAGTCTGGAGAGACGGCGGACACGTTGGAAGCCCTGCGGGCCGCGAAGGTCATGGGCTCCACGGTGCTCGGTCTCGTCAACGTCGTCGGCTCGACGATCGCCCGCGAGGCAGACGGCGGAATCTACCTGCACGCGGGCCCTGAAATCGGGGTCGCATCGACCAAGGCGTTCACCTCGCAGGTGGTCGCCCTGTTGCTACTCGGGCTGTACCTCGGGCGCCAGCGGGGGCTGGATGCGGAGGAGGGACGTCGCCTAGTCTCGCAGCTCGTCCGGCTCCCGGAGCTGGTGGAGCGCGCGCTCGCCGTCGAGCCGCAGGTGCGGGCGCTCGCCGAGCGCTATGCGGATGCGCGCAACGCCCTCTACCTGGGCCGGGGCGCCAATTTCCCCGTCGCCCTCGAGGGCGCGCTCAAGCTCAAGGAGATCTCCTACATCCACGCCGAGGGCTACCCGGCAGCCGAAATGAAGCACGGTCCCATCGCCTTGATCGATGAGAACATGCCGGTCGTCTGCCTGGCGCCCAAGGATCCGGTTTACGCGAAGGTCGTTTCGAACATGCAGGAAGTGAAAGCCCGGGGGGGTCGCATCATCGCTATCACGAGCGAGGGCAACGGCGATCTGAGCCACCTGGCGGATCACCAAGTCGCCGTGCCGGCGAGCCCACCCCTGATCGCGCCGGTGCTGACGGTCATTCCGCTCCAGCTCTTGGCGTATCACATCGCCGTCTTGCGCGGCTGCGACGTGGATCGACCGCGTAACCTGGCAAAGAGCGTAACGGTGGAGTAACGCGATGATTCAGAGAATGGTCGTGCGCCAGCTGGCGCTGCTGCTGCTCACCAGTCCGCTGGCGGGTCAGACGACGGCGCGGGCGCCGCAAGCTGATTTCGAGCTCGGTGACCAGATCCTGCTCGAGGTCGAGGGGGACAGCCAATTCACCCATGTCTTCAGCGTCGGACCTGGACCGGCGCTCACGCTTCCGGTGATTGGCGCGATCCCGCTCAGCGGCGTCCGGCGTGCCACCGTGGAGGCGTACCTCGGGCAGCAGCTCGCGCGATTTATGAAGAACCCCGTCGTCCACGCGAAGGTGCTCGTCCGCCTGGGTGTGCTCGGCGAGGTGGAGCATCCGGGGTATTACGCCGTCGCCGCCGGCGCCGTCGTGTCGGACGCGCTCATGGCGGCCGGCGGACCCACGAAGGATGCGAAGTTCACGGCCGCGCGCATCGAGCGGGAGGGCAAGGGGCTCTACGTCGGAAACGCATTCCAGGACGCGTTCGCGCGCGGCATGACCGTCGAGGGCCTGGGCCTGCGCACCGGCGACCGCATCATCGTGCCCCGGCGCGCCGACCCCGAATCCAAGTGGCGGATCATCGCCATCATCGCGGGGATTCCGGCGGCCATTATCATCGCCACACAGCTGCATCGTTGACGCGATGCGGATTCTCTCCGTCGTAGGCGCACGCCCGAACTTCATGAAGCTCGCTCCTGTCGACCGCGAGCTGGTGCGACGCGGCGTCGAGCACGTGATCGTCCATACCGGCCAGCACTACGATCCGGGCATGTCGGACGCCTTCTTCGAGCAGCTGTGGATCCCGGCGCCGGACCACGATCTCGGCGTGGGGTCGGGGTCGCACGCCCAACAGACGGCGGCGGTGATGCAACGCCTCGAGCCCGTGCTCGTCGAGGTCCGACCGGACCTCGTCCTCACCTACGGCGACGTGAACTCTACCGTTGCCGCGGCGCTCGTGGCCGCGAAGCTCCAGATGCGCGTAGGGCACGTGGAGGCCGGGCTGCGCAGCCGCGACTGGACCATGCCGGAAGAGATCAATCGCGTGGTTACGGATCGGCTCTCGGATCTACTGTTCCTGCCGTCTCGCGACGCCGCCGAAAACCTTCAGGCCGAGGGCATCGCCGCCGACCGTATGCACTTCGTCGGCAACGTGATGATCGACACTCTGTGTTGGGCACTACCGCAGGCCCTGGCGCTCGACGCGCCGGCGCGCTGCGACGTGCAGGGACATCCCTACGCCGTCGTGACCCTGCACCGGCCGGCCAACGTGGACGACGCGATCGTGCTAAGGGAGCTGATCGAGGCGCTGACGCGGCTGGCGGATCACGTCCCCGTGCTCTTCCCCGTGCACCCGCGCACACGCGCGCGCATCGAGGACCTGCGGCTGCGGCCCCCGACTGACCGGGGCCTGCGGCTGCTCGAGCCGCTCGGGTACCTGGATATGCTCAGCTTGGTCGCCAAGGCCGGCCTCGTCGTCACCGACTCGGGCGGACTCCAGGAGGAAACCTCCTTCCTCGGTGTGCCGTGCCTAACGGTGCGACCGAATACCGAGCGCCCGATCACGTGCACGCACGGCACCAACCACCTGGTACAGGCGCAGCGCGACGCCATCCTCGCCGCGGCCGAGCGGGGACTCGCGCGGCGCTCGCCAGCCCGACCCGTGATCGAGCGGTGGGACGGCCAGGCCGCCGAGCGGATCGCGCGGGTGGTGTGCGACGGGGAGCGTTTCGAACTGGACGGTGGGGCGACCGCGCCGGCACGCGAGCCGCGTCGGGCGGTCGCCATCCCGCAACCGCTGGGCGCGGGCTGACGCGGATCGCGAGAGACATTGTGAGAGACGTGCCGAGTGTGCGTAACCGAGGAGGTAGGTGAATGAGCGATGCAGCGACCAGCGGGGAGCGGACCGCACGCCGCTCCCCGCGGCGCTCCGTACAATGTCGCAACGCAGCCACTTCCGTCGTCGCAGGTGTGGCGCGCGCGTTCTGGTGTAGACGCGACGACTGAGGCTCCACACCTGATGTGTGCGCCGCGATGCATGACGGCGACACTGCAACGCAACTCTCGATTCCACAACAGCCTGTCGAAGCGCTAACGACTGGCACCTCTCTTGCTAGGCCTCCCCACAGGAATCTCGAGTTGATGATCCTGCGAGGAGGCGGAGCATGCTGACACATACGATTCTGCGTTTCGGGCCCGGCTTGGCGGCCGGACTGCTGGCCGTGGCGTGTAGCGACCGGCCGAACGTCAACATGGCGCCGAAGCGCCCGAGCTTCTGGGTCACGCCGCCCCCGGCACAGTGCCCCACCGGGAAGTGGACGGGTGGTGGGCGTATCGACCCCACAGGCATGCGGACGGCAGCAAACTACGATAACGTCGATGAACCTTCACCAACTGGGGACCCGCCCCCAGCTCCGGAGCCGGCCCCCTACTTCACCGGGAAGTTCACGTTCGGGTTCAACGTCTTCTTGGCGACGAACGCGGCCAATCGGTGCTTCGTGCAGAAGGGCGAGATCGAAGTCAACGGTCACCCCTTTAAGGTCGCGTGGCACGTTTCGATCCACGATGGGGTCGACAGCTTCAGCGGTGACAGCGTATTCGCCAATGTGTTCGCCGATAACTCGGGAAGGGGCTTTTGTCTCGTGGTGGGGACCGCCGACGCCTTTATGACGGCGCGCGTCAACCCGGGAGGCGGCCGCGAAACGGCGCAATTCGAGGTCTGCGACAACGATCGTGGCAAACCGCAGAACAGCCGTACGGATGCGATGCGCTGGCGGGCCGCTCCCATTCATTCGGGAGAAACGGGCCCCACCGGGGACACGGGCCTGACGTACTTGACAGGCGGCAACATCGTGGAGCACGGGTCGTGAACGGACCGCACCATGCATTGAGGACTTTAGGAATCCAAGGAAGGAGTGAAGGTGATGAACGGCAAGAGCATGCATTGGGTGAATCGCCTCGCGGCCCTGGGGCTCGTCGTCGGGCTCGTGGCCGGGTTCGCGGTGGCGGGTAGCGCCCAATCGGTGGGCGGCCAGGCGTACAGCACGTACGTCAACACGCCGCTCGGTTCCAGTAGTCAGTCGCCACTGGCGGTGCTGCCGGCCGTTACGGGCACCGACGGCGCCGAAGCAGACGCCGAAGGCAGTGCGCTGAATGTCGTCGGCGCGCTCTCGTCCGATTTCCTCAACAGCATCACGTCGGGCGAAATCGGGACCGCTGAAGCGGGCGCGCAGAGCACGTCGAGCGCCGCGAGCGTGAACATCCTGAACGGGTTGATCACGGCGGATGAAGTGGTCGCCAACGTCATGAGCAGTGCCGGCCAGAGCGGTGCGCTCAGCGACGCCGCCGGGTCGACGTTCACGAACCTCACGGTGGCCGGCCAGTCGCTCTCCGGCGATCAGACGGTGGCTCCGAATACCAACGTCAGCTTGCCCGGGGTCGGCTATGTCGTGCTGAACGAGCAGATCCCCACCGGTGACGGTGTGACGAGCAGCGGCCTGACCGTGAACATGATCCACGTGTACCTGCAGAGCTTGGTCGGTGGCATTCTGAATCCGATCACCGGCCAGATTCTCGGCGGTACGTTGCAGACGACCGGCGAGATCATCGTTGGGTCGGCGACGAGTTCCGTAGGTCCGTGACGGCGCCACGAGCGGCGCCTTAGGGCTGGCCCACCCACTGGGCGGAGCGGCGGCCCGTACGCTGCTCCCCGCGGCGCTCGGCCCGTGTTGCGGGGCCGCGACTCCAGCCAACGGGCGTGTGGCGCGCACGGTTTAGCGCGCGCGCTACGTTGGCGCCTCGCAATTGATGCGCCGGCAGCGCGCTGCGCGGTGGCGACAGCCGCGTAACTCTCGATTTCACAGGTAGCTCTCGAAGTCCGGCGAATGGCATCTGTCTTGCTTTTGCGCCTCCGCAGCAGATCGGCTGACGACCGTGCTGAGGAGGCAGAGCATGTTCAGACAGATCAATCTTGGGTTCGGGCCGGGCCTCGTGGCCGCTACGCTATTCGCGTGGGGCTGCGATCGACCCGCGACTCCGGCGGGTCCCAAACCCTCGTTTTCGGACGGCACCGGGTCTTGTGCGGCGGGCGCGCGCTTCACGGGCGGCGGCCGCATCGACCCGCCGGTTGCTGGGAAGACGACCTTCGGCTTCAACGTCGACGCGTGCTCGAGCGAGGGCCCGATCACGGGCCAGCTCCAGACCGTGAATCATACGACCAAAACCCTGATTCACAGCCTGACAATCGACGACTTCTTCTCGTTCGACGATCCAGGGGGACGGGGCGGGCGGTGCGCTGCGTTCAGCGGAACGGCGCGGGTGAAGGACGGCAATGGGAGCTGGGTGCAGGAACAGTTCGGCGCCATCGCTTGTGACAATGGTGAGCCGGGGTCGAGTCCGGGGCGAGGCCCTGACCGCTATGGCATCTCGCTCGAGGATGGCCGCGAGACCGGCGAGACGGATCTCACGGGCGGCAACATCCAGGCACACTAAGGAACGTGAAAGGACGGGTCGAACAATGAGACGTTCGAGGATTCGAGCCGTGCAGGTCGTCGTGGCGCTGTGGTTGTTGAACGGCGTCACCGCGGCGCTCGCTCCGATTGCACCGGCGCAGTCGGTGAGCGGCAAGGCGTACGGCGCGCTGGTGCAGGGCCCAAGCGGCACGCAGCAGTCGGCGGTGGCGGTGCTCCCCGCCGTGGCCCCGACGGACGGTGCCATGGCGGAAGGCGAGGCCGACGCGCTGAGCGTGCCGGGCACGATCACCACGGAAGCCCTCACGGGCAACACGTCGGGGTCGCTCGGAGACGCTGCCGCCGCGCAGAGCGTGGCGACGGTGTTCAACGTGAGCCTCCTGAACGGGCTGATCACTGCGAGCAGCCTCACCGCGACGGTGAGCAGCACGAGCAACGGCGTGTCGGCAACGAGCAGCGCGCTGGGGTCGACGTTTGGAGACTTGGTGGTGAACGGCGTCCGGATGACGTCGGGCGACGGCGCGATTGCGCCGAACACCCGGATGAACCTGCCCGCCGTCGGTTACGTCGTGCTCAACGAGCAACTCCCCGCGGGAGACGGCGTCCACTCGAGCGGTCTCACCGTGAACCTGATTCACGTGTACCTGCAGAGCCTGACCGGCGGCGGCTGTACGCTGCTGGGCTGTCTGCCCGGTGTGCTGACGACCACGGGCCAAATCATCGTGGGGTCCGCGACCAGCAGCGCCGCGAAGTGATGAATGGCGCAGAGCCCTGGCCCGGTCCGACAAACGGATCGGGCCGTTTCTGCGCACTGTTTTTGTGCTGGCCGCAACAGGCTGGCGCACCGAACTGTTGCATTCACGCCACACGACACTATCGTTGCGATTTTTAACATGCTGTGGGATTGATAGTTAGGACGCGCCTGCCGGCGCGATACCTTGGCACTAGCCTTGCTGTTGCGCCGCAGCAACATTCCACCAGGCGAGGACCGCCAGCCATGGCCACGAAAGGCAAAGACGCCCTGCCCCCGCCGCCCGATCCTCAGGCGTTATCCGAGTCCACTGCGGCGCTGCTGCGCGAGCTGGTGGCTCACCTGCGACAGAACCGCACGCAGCTGCGCGAGGAGTGGGCGCGGCGCATCACCCGAGCCCAGCTGCTCACGGCGATGACGGAGGAAGAGATCTTCGCCGAAGCGACGTCGGTGTACGACAACTACGTCGAGGCGCTGGAGACGGGAACGTTCGAGGCGCTGCAGGCGTACGCGCGCAATCTCTCCGAGCGCATCATCCCGCGAGGCGTCGAGACGCACGAAGTGGTCGGCATCGTGCTGTTGCTGCGTGACGTGCTCGCCCGCTCGCTGTTCGCCAAGTACCACGAAGACTTCGACAAGCTCAACCGCATCCTCGATGCCTACGAGCCGGCGGCAAACCGCATCGCGAATACGGTGGCCGTCGGCTTCGTGCAGGAGCGCGAGCGCATCATCCGGCAGCAGCAGGAGGCCATCCGGGAGCTGTCCACCCCGGTGCTGCAGGTGCGCGAGCGATTGCTGATTCTGCCGATCATCGGCGTCATCGACCCGCAGCGCGCGCGACAGCTCACGGAGCAGCTGCTGCGCGCCATCCGCACCAACCGCGCGAAGGTGGTCGTCATCGACATCACCGGCGTCGCGGCGATGGACTCGAACGTGGCGAACCATCTCGTGCAGACGGTCGAGGCTTCGCGCCTGCTGGGTGCGACGGTCATCGTGACCGGCCTCTCGCCGGAGATCGCGCAGACGCTGGTGACGATCGGCGTGGATCTGAGCGAGATGGCGACCGTGGGCGACCTGCAGGGTGGCATCGAGGAGGCGGAACGCCTGCTCGGCTACAAGGTCGTCCCGCAGGAAGACGTGGCTCCGAAGGCGTGAGTCGACCCCCCACTCCGGCGACGGAGGGCGTGTGGAAGTCCCGATCCTGAAGCAGGGCCACTACCTGATCGCGTCCATCCAGTCGGCGCTCACGGACGCCGATCTCTCGCAGCTGCGCGAGGCGCTGATCGAGCGCGTCGGACGGTTCCGAGCCCGGGGCGTGATTGTCGACGTGACGGCGCTCGACGTGATGGATTCGTTCGCCGTCCGGACGCTGCGCGACATCGCCCACATGGCACGACTGCGCGGCGCGGAAACCGTGATCGTGGGGATTCAGCCCGAAGTCGCGTTCGCCATGGTGCAGCTCGGCTTGACCCTCAAGGGCGTGTCGACCGCGCTCGATCTCGAGGAGGGTCTAGCCTTCCTCGACCGGCAGGCGCAGCTCCGCATCGAGCGCGGCTCGGGACGCATCGACCGTGGCTGACGAGCTGCTGATCCCGATTGCCGCCGACGTCGACGTCGTCACCGCCCGGCAACGCGGGCGGGATCTCGCGGCCGAGGCGGGGTTCTCGAGCGGGGATCAGACGGTGATTGCTGCCGCGATTTCCGAGATCGCGCGCAACATCCTGAATTACGCCAAACGCGGGGAAGTGGCGCTGAGCATCGTGACCAACGGCGATCGCCAGGGCGTCGTCGTCGTGGCGCGGGATCAGGGGCCGGGGATCCGGGACGTCTCGCGCGCGCTCGAGGACGGCTACTCGACGTCCGGCGGCTTGGGACTGGGGCTCCCCGGTGCGCGGCGCCTGATGGATGATTTCGACGTGAGCTCGAGCGTCGGCAAGGGAACCACCGTCACGATGAAAAAATGGCGACGCATGAATGCCTGAGGCGTTCGTGAGCGCGCGGGCGTTGATCGAGTGGGGCGTCGCCTCGCGGGCCCTTCCGGGCGAAGCGCAATCGGGCGACCTGCACTTCGTCAAGCAGATCGGGACGGGTGTGCTCGTGGCGGTCGTGGACGGGCTCGGCCACGGCGCTGAGGCGGCGACGGCGGCACAGGCCGCGGTGGCCGCGCTCGAGCGGTACGCGACCGAATCGCCGATGCCGCTCTTCGAGCGCTGCCACCGGGCACTCCATGGGACGCGCGGTGTCGTGATGAGCGTAGCGTTGTTCGCCCGACCTGACCGGTCGATGACGTGGCTCGGCGTCGGCAACGTCGAAGGTCTGCTGCTCCGCGGCGACGGTGCGGCGCGCTCGGGCGCCGCCCGGCAAAGTCTGGTCACGCGCGGCGGCATCGTCGGCTCGGAGCTGCCGCGGCTACACCCGGTCGTCCTCCCGGTCGCTCCCGGCGATACGCTCATCTTCGCCACCGACGGCATTCGGGACGGCTTCGCCGAGGGGCTGGCGCCCGAGGCGACCCCGCAACAGCTCGCCGATGGGATCCTCGCTCGGCACGGCAAGGGCACGGATGATGCGCTCGTGCTCGTCGCCCGGTACCTGGGCGGCGTCGGCCCGAGGGGATGATTCCACCGACTCGCATGGAGCCCTCGGTCCCGTCCGCAATGCCGGGTAAGGAGGCATTGGCGCTCTTGCGGATTCTCGTAGTTGCCGGTGAGGGCGCGAGCGCGGGCGGTGTGCTCCAAAACCTGCGGCAATGGGCCGACGACGGTCGGCTCGAGGTCGACACCGCGCCGGATCTGCCGCGCGCGGTGCGGCAGCTCGCCGGCCAGCGTTGGGACGTGGTGCTGGCCGTGCTGGGCGAGCACACGGACGACGACCTGACCTGGTGGGTCGACACGTTGCGGGGAGCGACGGGGAGCCCGCGACTCATCGCCGTCGCGCAGGCTCCGTCGATGGGTCTCGTGCTGCGAGCGGAAAAGTCGGGCGTGCTCGACGTCCTCTCGCTGCCGCTGCGCCGCGATGAGCTGGTGCGCGCGCTCGAGCGGCTCCGATCCGTGGCTAGCGAGGCCGCGGTCCCGCTCCCGCTCGTCGAGCCGCACGCGGTCGGGCCGTACGCGTTGGTCGGCCAGAGTCCCGCCATGCTCGACGTGTACAAGCTGCTGGCGCGGGTCGCGGGGAGCTCCGCCACGGTGCTCGTCCAGGGGGAGTCCGGGACGGGCAAGGAGGTCGTCGCCCGCGCCATACACATGAACGGACCGCACGCGTCGGGCGCGTTCGTCGCGGTCAATTGCGCCGCGATTCCCGAGAACCTGCTCGAGAGCGAGTTGTTCGGTCACGAAAAGGGCGCGTTTACGGGCGCCGTCACTCGCAAGATCGGTCTCTTTGAGCAGG